>FWPV01009177.1_pt1 | contig 11126 bp, 10 predicted proteins | sample 2228371 | NCBI WGS metagenome assembly FWPV01 (sample SAMEA103939776, study PRJEB20133) | metagenome | reverse complement strand
CAAACACTCAGGATTACGTCAAATGGTTTCGTCATTCCACCCCCTATATCAACAGGCATAGTGACAAAACTTTTGTGCTCATGTTGCCGGGAGAGGCGATAACACACACCAATTTCCACAATATCGTCCACGATATCGCCCTGCTTTGTAGTTTGGATGTACGTTTGGTACTGGTACACGGGGCACGTCCGCAAATTGAGGATCGCTTGCAAGTGGCAGATACTTTTAGCCGCTTTCACAATAATTTGCGCATTACCGACAGCGAAAGCCTTAACCTAGTCATTCAGGCAATTGGCGAGGCGCGCACCATAGTTGAAGCAGCGCTATCTACAAGCCTCCCCAACTCACCTATGCAAGACGCTGACATGCAAGTAATCAGCGGCAATTTTGTTGTGGCTATGCCCCACGGCGTAATCGATGGTATTGATTTGCAACACACGGGGAAAGTTAGGAAGGTGCACACCAAATCGTTAAACGCCGCGCTTGATTCAGGCGCTGTGGTGCTCTTATCCCCGCTTGCCTATTCACCCACCGGGGAAATTTTTAACTTGTCCTTCAGCGATGTTGCCACTCATGTCGCCAGTGCCATCAAGGCCGACAAATTGCTGGCGTTTGTTGCAGGCAATGGCCTGAGTGACAATGAGGGGAACCTTATCCGTCAGCTGTCACTACCGGAATGCAAGGATTATCTGGCAACCCGCGGCGAAACCATGACTGTCGATCTACAACAAGCCGTGAGCGCCTGCTATCTGAGCTGCCTCCAGGGTGTACAGCGCGCTCAACTCATCAGCTATGAAACTGACGGAGCCTTGCTTACCGAACTCTTTACGCGCGATGGACTGGGCACCATGATTTACTCTGGTCAATACGAACAACTACGTATGGCCAGCATTGACGATGTTGCCGGCATTCTGGAGCTTATTCGCCCTCTGGAAGAGCAGGGCATATTGGTGCGCCGCTCACGTGAATTGCTGGAGACTGAAATCAATCAATTCCATGTGATGGATAAGGACGGCACCATTGTGGCATGTGCAGCGCTCTATCCCTATGGAGATATGGCTGAACTCTCCTGTGTGGCAACCCACCCTGAATACCGTAACAGTGGGCGTGCCGCCCAGTTGCTGCAGCAGATGGAAAGCCAAGCGCGCAAACTGCGGGTGAAACAACTTTTCTTGTTAACTACACAAACCGCCCATTGGTTCATAGAGCAGGGGTTTGCACAAGGCAAGCTTGAAGATCTACCTGTTGAACGCCAGCGGCTATACAACTACCAACGCAATTCAAAAATATTTATCAAAGCTCTCTGACTTACAAGACTTGTGTTTGCGGTTCTGCCAAGAGGCGCTCCGCAACCACAAATCCCCATTTCCTCAGTGAATTCCACATATGTATTGATATGCCGATTAGAGGCGATTTCTGCTATGATTTTGCGCATTCCATCTACCAATTACCACCGCTGCTAGCTGTCTGCCAGCGGCTCCATGAGGTCATTTGCTATGCCTATTTACCGTTCCAAAACCACTACCTCCGGTCGCAACATGGCCGGCGCGCGCGCGCTGTGGCGTGCAACCGGAATGAAAGATGGCGATTTTGATAAACCGATTATCGCTATCGCAAACTCCTTCACCCAATTTGTTCCCGGCCATGTCCATCTGAAAGATCTTGGTCAGTTGGTAGCGCGCGAAATCGAAAAAGCTGGTGGCGTGGCAAAAGAGTTCAACACTATCGCAGTCGATGACGGCATCGCGATGGGGCATGATGGCATGCTGTATAGCCTTCCCAGTCGTGACATTATTGCTGACTCAGTTGAATACATGGTCAACGCCCATTGCGCCGACGCAATTGTGTGCATTTCCAACTGCGACAAAATAACCCCAGGTATGTTGATGGCGGCCATGCGTCTAAACATCCCGGTCATTTTTGTTTCCGGCGGCCCAATGGAAGCAGGTAAAACCAAACTAGCAGAACATAAACTCGACCTGGTTGACGCTATGGTAATTGCCGCCGACGACTCAGCCAGCGACGAAAAAGTAGAGGCTTATGAACGCTCCGCCTGCCCCACCTGCGGCTCTTGCTCGGGAATGTTCACTGCCAACTCAATGAACTGTCTCACGGAAGCACTCGGCTTAAGCCTTCCCGGCAATGGCTCACTGCTCGCAACACATGCAGATCGAGAACAACTCTTTCTGGAGGCAGGCCGTCGCATAGTTGAAATCACAAAACGCTTTTACGAACAGGATGACCATAGCGTCTTACCCAGATCTATCGCCAGCTTCGCAGCCTTCGAAAACGCAATGGCGCTTGATATAGCCATGGGCGGTTCAACCAACACGATCCTTCACTTGCTTGCCGCCGCCCAAGAGGGCGATGTGCCCTTCACAATGGCTGATGTTGATCGCATGAGCCGTAAGGTTCCACAGCTCTGTAAAGTCGCACCGAACACACAGAAATATCATATGGAAGATGTACACCGGGCGGGTGGCGTAATGGCGATTCTTGCAGAGCTAAACCGCGGTGGCTTGTTCCACAATCAGCTTCCCACTGTGCATAGCAAAACTTTTAAGGAAGCCCTGGATAAGTGGGACATCATTAGTACCTCCTCCGAGGCTGTAGCTACCTTTTATAAAGCTGGTCCTGCAGGAATTCCTACCCAGGTTGCCTTTAGTCAATCCACTCGCTGGCCAAGCCTTGATGGCGATCGCGCAGAAGGCTGTATTCGTTCAGTAGAGCATGCATATAGCAAAGAGGGTGGCTTGGCGGTCCTCAAGGGTAATATCGCAGTAGATGGCTGCGTGGTTAAAACCTCTGGCGTTGACGAAAGCTGCTGGGTATTCGAAGGTAAAGCCTATGTAGTAGAGAGTCAGGATAAAGCGGTTGCTGATATTCTGGATGGAAAAGTCAAAGAGGGCGATGTTGTGGTCATCCGCTACGAAGGTCCTAAAGGTGGGCCCGGCATGCAAGAAATGCTTTACCCTACAAGTTATTTAAAATCCAAAGGCTTAGGCAAGGCATGTGCATTATTAACCGATGGCCGCTTTTCTGGTGGAACATCGGGCCTATCCATTGGCCACGTTTCACCCGAGGCGGCTGCGGGAGGCGCTATCGGCTTGGTTCAAACGGGCGACATCATCCGTATCGATATTCCAAATCGCAGCATTAATGTTGCCCTGAGTGACGCCGAATTGAATGCACGCCGCGCTAAAGAAGAAGCCAAAGGGCCTTTGGCCTGGAAGCCAAGCGAAAGTCGCCCGCGCAAAGTTTCTGCCTCACTAAAAGCTTACGCAATGTTGGCGACAAGCGCTGATAAGGGTGCAGTGCGTGATTTGAATAAATTAATCTAATACTTAATCTATCCTAAGAGGCGCATTCAACGGCCTCTTGGAAACAATCTGTTAAGTATTTTGAAAACGAAAAAAGCCAGCATTGCGCTGGCTTTTTTCGTAACCAATGATTTGACTCTTATTATTACTGCTGCGCTAAAGCACTTAATCTCGCTTTTTCACGCTCAGAATAAGTTATCCATTGATTAGCAACCTTGGAACTTCTTGCATCTTTAGCAGCCTCCTTGAAAAATTTGACTGCCTCATCAAAATTCTTCAATTCAAACTCGGCTTGGGCAACGGTTATGTTCGCATGATCAACACGCTTAATACCGCCTTTTTTCAGCGCATCACGCCCCCATTTAGATGCTTCCTTGAATTTATCGTTAGCAAGGTATGCCTGTGCGAGACCAATGATAAGCTCACCATCAGTAGACTTTTGCGCAGCCTTTTCATACTCAATTAAAGAATTTTTAGCATCCTGAGAAAGACGATATGCATCCGCCAACAGTTTCAAGTTCTTTGCAGTGGGTTCAATAGCTTTGTCTGTGTAGATACCCTTCTTCAAAACTTTGGTTGCTTTATAGGGCACTTCCGCTTCGAGGAATGAATAAGCTAAATTGACAAGATCTTTCTCTGCAGTCAAACCACCCATCAGATAGCAAGTCTCAAGTGCATGCAGTGCATCTTGAGTGCGATCCATCATACGATAAACCTGCGACAACTGTTTCCAATACTGGGACTTGGGATAATGCTTGATAAGCTTTTCAAGAACAACTAAACCGCTCTTGTAATCTTCTTTATCAAAATACAAACCACGCTGTAGGATGTACCAAGACTCAGCAGGAACTTTACCTGCAGATTCTTGAGCCTTGACAGCTTCATTAATATTTAGCAACGCATTGTTATTATCTTCCAGCTGATAATAAAGCGTAGCAAACATGTATGAATCTTCCGGCTTCAAAGATTCTGCATAATCTGTCCATTTGAGCAATGTTTCCAATGCTTTTTTTGGATTATCCAGCTGCGAGTACAACTGACCAACGATGCGGATAGTTGAAGCTTCTGTAGCCAGCGGCATATTCGGAGTCTGGGCCAGCATTTTGTTAAAGCTTTCGATTGCCTTGGCATAATTCTCAGCACCAAGATGCGCATAGCCAGTGTACTGATGCAAGAGAACCAACTCATACGCATTAGCTTTAGCTGAGTTAGCAGCCATTTCATTTAGCAGCTGCATAGCTTTGCGCGGATCAGGCTTAACTGACTCCTCTTGAGGCTGTAGATAATTGGCAGCCTCAGTAATCTTTTTACCGAAAGACTCAGTTACATTGGGAAACTTACGCTGTTGCGCTGAGGCATATTTATTTTTTGCCTTGACCTGCGCGTTAGCAACACCAATCTCAAAAACACCCGGAGCAAAAGTGTTGGCAGCGTTATTAACAACAACCGGCGCCAAGGCAATAGCTGTTGCTAACAAAGTTTTACCAAGAGCAACAGAAACAGAAGGTAGCACTTGTTTCATTTCTTTTACCCCTTTATTTCTGCATGGTGTATGTGAAGCGATTCTTTACACCAGGAACTTCAACTGGCTTCCCATCTACAACTTTTGGCTTGTATTTAAACTTGAGTGCAGCTCTCACGGAAGCACGATTAAACACAGAAGTTGGTTTGCCATCTTTTGTAATACATTCGCTCTCGATTGGAACGGGATCTCGAGTAGTACCAGTCTCTGTAACCGTGTAAACAACAGTACAAAAACCTTCTATTCCACGAGACAAAGCAGTACTCGGATATTCTGGCGGAACTTTGACGATAGGAAGGTACTCGCCCTCGCTAAAAGCCAATGACCCTGCACCAACATCAATACCAGCTTTCGCAATTGGCGCCGACATATTAAGTGCGTCGCCAGAAACCTTGGGAGCTTCAAACTCCGGCTCAGGTAGATCTGGAGGGACTTCTGGCGCCTCTGGCTTCTCAGGCTTTGCATCCTCGTATCGAGTTTCAATTTTTGTATCAGGCATGTTGATATCAGGTATCTTCACGGCCTTCTTCTGCGTGACTTCACCCAAATCGTTATTTACCAACTGATACATCAAAAATAAGAGCGAGAGAGTCATCAAGACTCCCAATAGCCCAGCCATACCTACTTTTGCGAAGTTCATAGCAACCTATTTCTCTTCTGTGGAGACTGACACATCGGAAATACCGGCTTCTCTAGCGGCATTTGCGACCTCCAAAACAAACTCAATCTTGGCTTTCGTATCAGCCTGGATAGAAACCGTACCATTAGGGTTGTCTGCGCGCATACGCTCAATAACCAAACGCAGGCTGCGCGGATCTACCTTTTTCCGGTCGATCCAAATTTCATCATCAGCGCCAACTGCAATAAGAATACTTGCGCTGGGCTTGGAATCACCAGTTACGGCATCTGGGCGTAAAACTTCTTTCCCAGCCTCTTTGATGAAAGTCGCTGTAACGATAAAAAAGATCAGCATAATAAAGACCACATCCAACATAGGAGTGAGGTCGATAGCTTGTGCTTCTTCATCAGGTTTTGCGTTATTCCTGCTCATGAGACATCTCTTAATTACAGGTTATGTATTGCAGAACCACTGATTCAGTGGTCCATTGTCAAATGATCAGCAAACAAATGATCTTCACGCTCAGCAATACGCGACAAATAGGTGTTAGCAAACAGTCCAGATAATGCTGCCACCATGCCAGCCATTGTGGGGATAGTCGCCTTGGAAACACCACCTGCCATTGATTTAGCATCACCACCACCGGTGTAAGCCATTACGCTAAACACCTCGATCATGCCAGTCACCGTTCCTAAAAGTCCCATCAAAGGACATAGAGCGATAATTGTTGTGATCATATCCATGTTGGTATTAATTTTTGCTGACATTCGCGAAACCATAGCCGCACGAATTTGATGCGCATTCCAGGATTTGCGCTCTTTGCGCGCCTCCCAGCTATCTAGTGCTTGTTGAACTTCACCTTTCAGACCGCCTTTGAAGTAGACAACCCGCTCAAATACAAGCGTCCACATCACAAAGGTAAGGGCAGCGATGAAATACATCAGTGGGCCGCCCTGATCCATAAAGGCTCCAATGGCTGCAAACGCGTCCGTTAAAGCCTGCATGTTTTATCTCCTACTTACGCTCAGAGTTTTCAGCAATAATGCCGGTTGTTTGCTCATCCAATACTTGAATTACGGCTTTTGCACGACCATTTACCAAGGTATGGATCAACACAACAGGAATTGCCACCACAAGACCTTGAACGGTAGTAACCAATGCAGATGAAATACCACCAGCCATATTTTTAGGATCACCCGCGCCGAAGATAGTGATCGCTTGGAAGGTTTCGATCATACCGGTTACAGTACCCAAAAGACCAAGTAAAGGCGCGACAGCCGCAATAATTTTTAATACTGCAAGACCACTCTCAATTGATGGGCGCTCTTTAAGGACAGCCTCTTCGAGCTTCAACTCCAAAGTTTCGGTATCAACATTTTTATTTTCTTCAGCAACTTTCAGTACACGCCCCAGCGGGTTATTGAGGTTAGGCTTATCAGATTTAAGTTGCGCTCTTACTTTGCCGCTCACGCCCAACAGAACAAGGATACGGTAAAGACCAAGCAACACACCAAATACACCGACAGCAGTAATTACATAACCAACAGAACCACCTTGATGCCAACGCTCAACCAATGTAGGGGTATCAATGAGAGCAGTCAGCAGTTGTCCACCTGCAGGGCCTGTGGGATCGACACCAAAATCAACAACACCACCGGTTGCTGTTTGCAATGCTGCAGCTGTGGCAACATGAGCGGATGGTTGACGTGCAAGCTCTTGAATTTTGCCACCACTGTACGTTAGGTAAGCGCCATTCGAGACGAGGTTGTATGTACCCACACGAACAACTTCTTGCGATGACTGCTCACCACTTGGCTTGATCACATTTGCAGTAAATTTGACTACGCGACCACCTTCAACCATTTCACGCTGAACTTCAAACCATAGGCGCTCAATTTCCTCAATGTCAGGCAATTGAGTATTACTGTTCATTTTTTCGATCAGAGTATCGAGAAACTCTCCGCGATTAGGGAACTGGGCGCTAACAATTGACCCCTCTAGTGTTGCGCGCAAATCGCCTGCAGTGGAGGTCAGATGACCGAAGAGTTCTTTCATTGAACCCAAACGCTCATTTAATTGAACTTTTTTGGCAGCAACCAAGATATCCTGCTCTTGATATTTCTTCTCAAGAGCAACGGAGCGAGCCTCTTCGGCTTGACGAGTTGCTTTAGCTTGAGCCAACAAATTAGCCTGATTAGCTTTGTCGCGTGCGAACTCAGCTTCGCGTTGCTTATGTTCGGCAGATTCGCTGATTTGTGACTTTTTGACCATGTCCAACAACTGGTCTAGTGTCTGCGCCTTTTCTTGTGCTATAGCAAAGCTGCTGGCCAACAAGCCAGTAACTGTAAGCATCAGACAGCTTTTAACAAACTTCATTTTCATTGTGCCGCCTCCGGTGCCTGAACAGTCAAGGACATAATATCTTTAGTTGCCTGATTACGAGCAATACGCAACCCCTTGAGGATTGCTGAATTATATGAGTCATCAAGCGCAACCCATTGTCCCTGGCTCGCATCCCATGTACCACACTGCTTTGCATCAGTTGTCTGGTACATCAAAGAGATACGGCCAACACGAAGGATATTTACTTCACGATCCTGACCATCAATTGGCAAAGTACCTTTGTATGCCTCAATGGTGCTGCCGTAAGCAGATTCAATTTTGTATGCCTCTAAGACCTGACGGAATTTTTCAGACACAGAAATGTCAGCACGGTCTTGGTTGGCACGAAGCATAGAAATTCGCTCTTTGCGCTCTTCTACTTGGAATGGCTTATCTAGGCTCACAAACTGCTCAAGGCTATCCAGCATGCGGAAGACAAGCGGCTGAATTTGACGCTCAATCACAGTCACTTTCTCGATTGACTGCTCGAGTTCTTGAACAACAACCAGCTGTTTAGCAACTTGCTTTTCCATTTGGGCGTTAAATACACGAAGATCATCAATCAACTTGTTTTGTTGCTTGAACTCTTGTGTCAGATCATCAGTTTCCTGAGCCAATCTGTCGATGCGCTTTTGGGAATCCTGTGCCAAAGTGGTTTTGGCCTGCCCCGCTTTAAGCACTGCATCCAGTGTTTGATCTGCCATTGCCACGCTACCCATTAGCGCGCCGGCAGAAAGCATTGTGGTTATTGCCACTGCTTTCAATCGCTGCTTTTTCATAATCCCCCCAACTGGGTGTTCAATCAAGTGAGTTTGCGGCAACAAGCTGCCACAGACGCGTTATCCACGTTGCCTCTTTAGAGGCGGCTAAGAACGCCGGCATTGTAATAAGCGACATAGCCTACTTCCAATGATTTATCCTTATGCTCTTTACGTGTGTACTTCGGTATCAACCCGGTAACACATTGCCAATAACGGCGCGCATACCGGTAACACAGAAAATAGAAAAAATTGCCTGCCAAAAAATTCTTAGTGCCAGCTTAATTATGCAGCCTGTCGCCGATAAACTAAAAATCTGTGCGAGACCGGAGCTAATTCTTCACCTGCTGTAGACGACTCAAGTGACCAATTCCGCATATCAGACAATGAAAAAAAAGCGTCCCCATCAGGCTCAATAGCAATTTCTGTAAGGTAGACCTTGTCTGCAAAAGGAAGCGCTTCGCGATACAACTCCGCACCACCAATCACCATGATTTCATCCAGCTCAGGCTTGCCCAGCCTGACGGCTGAATCAATTGCATCTTGAAGACTATGAGCAACCAACAAGCCCTCAGGGGCAGGCCATGATTTATTACGCGTCACAACAATATTCACGCGCCCGGGCAAAATACGCCCTATGGATTCATAAGTTTTTCTTCCCATGATCACAGGCTTACCCATAGTCACTGATTTAAAATATTTCAGATCTTGCGGGAGATGCCAGGGAAGCTTATTTCCCACTCCAATAACACCATTTTTTGCTGCTGCCACAATGATGGCTAATTTCATGCGGAGCCTTCGCCTATTTATTAAAAGTTTTAACTTGCAACAACCAACAACAACCCAGTTAAACAGCAATAGGCGCGACTATACGGGGATGCGGATCGTAACCTTCGAATACAAAATCATTTAACTCATAACCGAAAATTGAGTCGGGTCGCCGAACGATCTTTAGTGTAGGTAAGTTTTTGGGTTCGCGTGTTAATTGTTCGTAAACTATGTCGTCAGTTATATGATTGTTGTAGAGATGACAGTCACCGAAGGTATGCACAAAATCACCAACATCCAAATCACACTGCTGGGCAATCATGTGCGTCAACAGTGCATAACTGGCAATATTAAACGGCACCCCCAGGAACAAATCAGCACTGCGCTGATACAACTGACAAGACAACCTACCTTCCGCAACATAGAACTGGAACAAGGTGTGGCAAGCAGCTAAAGCCATGCGCCCTTGCTCAACGTTTTGCTGGGGGCTCAGGGTCTCATCCGGCAAGTCAGCAGGATTCCAGGCACTAACGATTAAACGGCGAGAATAAGGATTCTTTTTAATTTGCGCTATGACCTGCGAAATTTGGTCAATAGTAGTGCCATCAGGACAATGCCAACTGCGCCACTGCTTCCCATAGACAGGCCCCAAATCGCCCGCCTCAGTTGCCCATTCGTTCCAGATATTGCAACCCCGCTCCTTGAGCCAGGTAACATCTGTGCGACCTTGTAAAAACCATAAAAGTTCAACTATTACACTTTTGAGATGAACCATCTTGGTTGTTACCAAAGGAAACCCTTCGCTAAGATCAAAACGCAATTGTCGACCAAAAACCGAACGAGTCCCTGTGCCAGTTCTGTCGCCGCGCGAAATGCCGTTTTCAACCACATCACGCATCAAATCAAGGTACTGCTTCATTGTGTTACCTGTAAAACATAAGTTATTGGGCGCCAGTGGCTTTACGGGGTGCAGCATAGGCAAATGCAAGTAAGGCTATACCACCTATGAACATTGGAATACAAAGCAGCTGCCCTCGCGTCATCCAACCAATCAGTTCAACCCCCTTATCTGGCTCGCGCACAAACTCGGTCACGAAACGGAAACAGGAGTAAGCAATAAGAAATAAACCCGAAACCGCACCTCGCGGACGAGGCCTCGAAGAAAACCAAAAAATAATAATGAACAGCAGCAGCCCCTCTAGACAAGCTTGATACAACTGACTCGGATGTCGCGCCACCCCCTCAGGATCCATAGCTTTTGGAAAGACAATCGCCCAAGGCACATCAGTTACACGCCCCCAAAGCTCTTGACCGATAAAATTGCCGAGGCGACCAAAACCCAGCCCGAGAGGAACTATGGGTGCAACAAAATCCATGAGTCCGATAAAGGAGCGATCTATTCGCTTGGCATATATAAACATCGCCACAATCACGCCAATCAGACCACCATGAAAGGACATGCCACCTTCCCAAACCCGGAATAACCACAACGGATCTGTCAGCCAATAGTCAAAGTTATAAAACACCACATAACCAAATCGGCCACCGAGAATGACACCAAACGCACCGTAGGTAATAAGGTTTTCTACTTGAGACTTGTTGATAAAAGCATTCGGCTGCTTGGTACGATGCATGGCAATCAGCCAAGCACTTACGAAGGCACATAGGTACATAATGCCGTACCAATGAACCTTAAATGAGCCTAGGGAGAATGCAACTGGGTCTATATCGGGGTATTGCAGCATAAACACTTAAAC
>FWPV01015181.1_pt1 | contig 11128 bp, 10 predicted proteins | sample 2228371 | NCBI WGS metagenome assembly FWPV01 (sample SAMEA103939776, study PRJEB20133) | metagenome | reverse complement strand
GCAAAAACCAAAATGAAAATAGCCACAGCTCCTGCCAAAATGCCAAAGACGATACTGTGACGCTCTTTCAACAACATGAAAGCTATTTTACTAAAATCAACGCCAAAACTCTCGTATTTTAAATAATGTCTGTGCTTTTGAAAATCTTAGGCTTTAACCAGTCTTGCGGTGGTTGTGATTGGGCTGACTGGGTTGATGGTTGAATAGTTTGTCCCTGTGGCTGTATCACTGTGGGTTGCGGCTGTAGTCTCGGCTTAGGTGATTGTGATAAAAACGAAACAGGAAAGCTACCCGCCTCTTTTGTCAGCGTCGCGGTCGGCAGTTTACGAGCTCCGTTTTTCAAAAGCTGTGAAGCCGCCTCAAAAGATTGAGCGTTTGTTGAAAAAGAGCTGAAATTATTGGTAGAACTTACCAACCCAGCATACAGATTTGTCGCTACATCAGAATTAATATTCCAGCGCAAGCCCTGCAAGAGTCTTAACACTATTTCAGCCGTTGAAGAGCTCTGTTTATCTATTATATTCTCTGCGCCATATTCTTTATTGTCAAAACGACGGTCAATATTTACTATTTTTTCTCTCACAAACATCTCTGGATTTTCCAAATAAATATTGCCCAAAGACTCTAAGTTTGGCGCATCAATAGTCACTATCAAATCAACTGCTCCGCCGGTATACGAGTATTGAATGTCTTTGGCTTCAAGCGGCGGAAAACCGGTTCTTGGCTCAACTAAAAGGTTAAATCTGTCCTCGGTAATATTGTAAGTTACTTTATCAATAGCTCCCTCTTTATACGGGAAAGAAACTCTCAAGGTGTTGCCGCCAAGCTGTAATACATGGCTTATTTTATCTGCAGCAACCAGATTTTTTGCCTCCAACAAATCAGCTTCGCTACAAATGTAGCTGTTTTTCCCTTCGCCCAAACAAGACAGATAAAGCGCCAAACCGCTTGCCAACCCGTCCAACTTGGCATTTTTGGACACAGCAATTAATACCGAGCGACTTGAGGAAAACATGCGCAATATATTTTCGTTCATTGTGTATATAATTTTACTATATCTCCTTGTTGAAAGTCAATTTTTTCAGAGAAAATAGCGCCACACTCTTCTCCTTTCACAACTTCATTGACCGGGATACTTCTTTGATATAAAGACTTTATAGTAGTTTCACCAAGGCTCTTTTTGCCCCTCCACAATTCTACGAGCGAATCTTTTTTGATTTTACCACTGATTACTCTTATTCCAGCTATTTTAACATCTGCCTTCAAAAACTCGGCCAAAATTTTTCCTTCACCAATTTTACGCGCTTCTTTTTCTTCTTTCTCTCGCAGGGCATAAATAAGATCCTCTATTTGCTCTAAAAGTTCATAAATCAGTTTAAATTCAAAAATATTTACTCCTTCAGCCTCTGCCTTCTCGGCGATATTTTTGCGCAATTTTGTGTTAAAAAGCAAAATATTTGCTTTTGTACTTACTGCAAGCTCAATGTCTTTTTCTGTCAGCTCACCGATATCGCTTTTGATAATTTCTATCTCATTAAACTGACTAAATTTTTCTCTAATGGCCTCCTCCGTGCCTAAAGTGTCAGCTTTAATAATAAAATTAAACTTTTTTTTATCTTCAGCAAAAAACCCGCTGGCAGTTGTTTTTTTTTCAACCAACTCAACGCGCTCCTCCGGCATAACGGCCCCGATTAGCGTTCCGGGAACAGTCATATTTTTGCACCCCAACATCTCAACCGGAGTTGCAGGAAAAACCTCTTTTATCGCCACTCCTCTGTCATTAAACAGTGCCCTAACCCTTACTTTTTCTTTTCCAACATAAATCTCGTCACCTACCTTAAGTTGTCCGTTTTTTAAAATAAGCGTCAAAACAATCCCTCTTTTATCTTTTTTTACCTCCACCACAACTCCCTCGGCGTCAGCATCAGGATTGTAAGTTAAATTTTTAAGTTCGGACACAAGAGTAATTACCTCAAGCAAAGCCTCTATTCCTGTACCTTTTTTTGCACTAACTTTTACTACCGGCACATCTCCGCCTCTTCCTTCAACATAAACTTCATTTTTAGCCAAATCTTTAAATACCCTCTCTATTTGTATTCCCTCCAAGTCTATTTTGTTAATAACGACAATAAAGGGAATCTTGGTTTCTTTAATTACTTTAATAGCCTCAACTGTTTGCGGTTGTAGAGATGAATCTGCGGCAATAACCAACAGGGCTATATCGGCAACCGCAGCCCCACGTTGCCTAAGAGTCTTAAACGCCTCATGTCCAGGAGTATCAATAAAGGTTATTTTTTTGCCCTCCGCAGTTACAATTTCATAAGCTCCTATATGTTGAGTAATTCCCCCAAATTCTTGCTCGGCAACATTTGTTTTGCGAATACAATCCAACAGCGTAGTTTTACCATGATCAACATGTCCCAATACCGTCACCACCGGTGGTTTAAGTTTGCTTGTCGCCATTTATATATAAAATAAGCTTATTTTTTCTCCGGCTGTTCCGCCTTCTTTTCGTCTTTAGCTATTGCATTAAGAGTATAGCCGGTTAATTGTGAGGCAAGACGAATGTTTTGCCCATCTCGACCAATGATTAAAGACAGCTCACTTGAATCAACAATCAAATTTGCCTCTTTTTTTTTCTCGTCAATAACCACCTCCATTCCTTTAGAAGGAGAAATTGCGTTGATGATTAAAGTTTTGGGGTCGTCGCTCCACTGCACAACATCTATTTTTTCATCTGTTCCCAACGAATTAATTACCGATTGAATTCTTACTCCCCGTTGTCCCACACAACTGCCAACCGGATCAACTCCTTTTTCACGGGAGGCGACCCCAATTTTGCTTCGTTCACCAGCCTCTCTAACAATTTTCTTAATTTCTACCACCCCTTGGGCAAGCTCAGGAACTTCCCGCCTGAAAAGTTCTTTGATTAAATTTTCATTTCTTCGAGAAACAATGATTCGGTAACGACCGTCTTCACCCGCAACTTCTTTTAAATAAAACAACAGCCTAGTATTTGGGTAATATTTTTCGCTTCGAATCTGCTCGTCGGGCGGCAAAACAGCCTCTGTCCTACCAATATCAACATAGACGGTTTTACCATCAGAACGGATAACCCTGCCACTGATTACCGAGCCGACATGTTTCTGAAAATACTGCACTACCGCTTTTTTTTCAGCCTCTCTGATTTTTTGAATAATAACTTGTTTGGCTGTTTGGGCAGCAATTCTACCAAAACCTGGGGGGGTAATATCTCTACCGTCCCTAAACACCTTTGCTTCTCCAGTTTCTGCATTAACTACAACCTCTAAGTCTTCTGCTGCATTCTCTGCATATTCTTTTTTATAGGCAATTTTAACCGCAGCTTGGATTGACTCCAAAACCTCATCTATCGGGATACCCCGCTCGGTGGCAACTTGATTTAACGCCAGTGCAAATTCGCTTTTACGAATAGCCATATTGAAAGTAAATTCTACAACGAAAGTCTCTATTTAGCAAACAAGCGTATCATATATAGAATGAGGAATGAGTGTTGTTTTCACAAATGTTTCAATAAAATCGCTATATGCTTAAAAAGAAGCAGGGCTTGATTTAATTAGTTTAATAACCAAAAAGAAAATCTTATTGGGCTATATTTTCTTATTAAAGCAAGAATTCTTTTTCAAAGACTTTTGCACCTTCTTTGCTGTTAAACTTCAAAAATACCTTAACCTTCTCTACTCCTTGGTCATAGGTACACACATTGGTAGAACAGCTGCCCAAAACTATTTCTTTTTGGTAACTTGGCCCATCAACCTGAATTGTCCCCAACACACCCCTTGGCACACCCTCAACAGTGTCATAAGAAAACTCGTATTCAATCTCGTCAACACCGGTTGGAATATTATCTATCGACAGTAAAACTTTTTTACCATCAGCCGTTTTCTCAACGTTTACCTTTACCGAACTACTAACTTTCGGCAACATCTCTTTTCTTGGCAAAACACTTTCTGTCTCTTTCTCTGTCTCTGCTGAACTTGGTCTAAAAATTAACAATACGACAACTGTTATTAAAACTAACATTCCAACAACGATAAACAGTATTTTTTTATCTTTCATATTCCTTTACAAAATAACTTATAAGATTATTGATTTTTAATCTCTGCTGTTGCATTGTATCTCGGTCGCGAACGGTAACTGTCCCATCCTCAAGCGTCTGATAATCGATGGTTATGCAAAACGGCGTGCCAACCTCATCTTGATATCGGTAGCGCTTGCCTATATTGCCTCGATCATCCCAGTAGGCATTAAACTTATCTTTAAGCAAAACAAATACTTTGCGCGCCGTGTGCACAAGTTCTGGATTGTTTGCCAACAGTGGAAACACTGCTAACTGATAGGGAGCAATACTTTTGTTTAACCGTAAACACACTCTGTCTTTTTCCTGACGATAGGCGTCGCAAAGTACCATTAGAAAAAACCGGCCGATTCCTGCTGCCGGCTCAATTACGTGCGGAATAAATTTTTGGCCGCTTTTTGGGTCGGTATATTCTAAACTTTTACCGGAAAACTCTGCGTGACGACGCAGGTCATAGTCGGTCCGGTAAGCTATCCCCCAAAGCTCCTTCCAACCAAAAGGAAAGCGATAATCAAGGTCATAAGTTTCCTTACTGTAGTGGCTTCTCTCTTTGTCGGTATGACGCCGCCAACGTAAATTTTTTGCTTCTACTCCTAGAGCTCTTGTTACAAAACGCCACATCTCTTCCTGCCAGTTTTTAAACAATTTCTGCCAGTTTTGTTTGGCGGGATCAAAGAAATACTCAATTTCTGCCTGCTCAAACTCAAGTGTTCTGAAAACAAACTGCCCGGTGGTTACCTCATTGCGAAAACTTTTGCCAATCTGGCCAACGCCAAACGGCAACTCAAGTCGGGTTGAGTTTAAAATATTTTTAAAATTGGTAAAAATTCCCTGTGCTGTTTCTCCTCTTAAGTAGGCTTTGGCTTTTTCATCAGCTATAACCCCAAGTCTGGTTTCAAATAACAAATCAAATTTTTTTGGTGAAGTCAATTCATTGCCGTCTGGACTTTTAAGGCCGTATTTAGTAATAAAATCGGTCATCTCATCCATGCTCATTTCTTCAACTTTGATTTTTGCAAACCTATCTTGTCTCTGTTTTTTTAACCACTCTTCTATTAAATAATCGGCTCGGTATCGCTTATGAGTTACCTTGTCTTCAACTAGGGGATCAAAAAATGCTCCCACATGCCCTGAAGCAAACCAAGTCATTGGATGCAGAATAATTTGTGAGTCTATTCCAACCATATCTTCCCGCTTTTGAATAAATTCTTGCCACCAAAGATTTTTGATGTTTCTTAAAAGCTCCACACCAAGCGGCCCATAATCATAAGAGTTGGCTAGTCCGCCGTAAATCTCTGAAGTTTGATAAACAAAACCACGGCGCTTAGCTAAAGACACAATTTCGTCTAAAAACATATGCTAATTGTACAATAACTAAACCCCCTAATCTAGCTTTAAGCTAACTATTTCTTTTTCAGAAATGTTCTGCAGAAAACTCTTAAGTGTTGAAAGCGACAGCTTTGCACCGGACTCAAATTTGTAGCCTAACATTGCCAAAAGTTTTACAAAACTTTCAAGCAGTTTTTGTTTGTTTTCTCCGGTTGCAACTTTAACTAGAATCTTTTTACTAAAATTAAAAACTTTTTCTTCAACCGCTCCAACCGGCAGTAATTTATCCAATATCTCGGCTAAAAAAAGCAGTGTTTTGCGTTTTTGATAATTGGTTTTAATTGTTTCTAGGCTACTTAAAAGATCTGCTTCTTTGATATAAAGAACATCACGCTTTTCCCAAAAATTAAGTTTAATTAAATTCAAACTATCAAGAGTTGACAGCCTGCGGCTGGTAAGTTTATGCGCGCCCTTTGCGAACAAATAAAGTTTACCAAACTCTTTGGTAAAAACCACCAAAAACTGATCTGCCTCTTTGCTTTTGTGTTTTTTGAGAATAATTCCGACGGCTTTTTTATAACGACCCATGCAGCTATAAAGTAAGCACCGTATCCTCACGCAAACTTAACTCTTCTTCTTTTTGGTTGAAAACAACCCTCGCCGACATTTCTTCTACTCCCGGCTGCTTTTGTATCAGCAGCTTATATTTCCCATCAACAACTGTCTGCAACGGAAGCTCGTAACTAATTTTTACTACGGCTTTTCCCAATGGTTTTACTGTTAAAAAGCCCTCAAACACCTGTTTTCCTAAATCTTGATATTGTCTAATTTGCTTTTCTGACCCCACAAATTTTACTAGTTTTGCTCCCCGCGGCACATAAACTCTAAGCCAGTTGCGCAGAGGAGCGTTAAGACAAAGCCCGCCTCTTTCTAAATTGCAGTCCGAGGCAGGATAAATATTGCGGTATTCTATAGTTAGCTCTCGATAAAGTTTGCCTCCTTTAACTTCAGCCACCGACTCAATGTTATAACGCATATACATATTTGATTTGGCGCCGGCAAAGTTGGTGTTATTGATATGTAAATAATCTCCGGCAAAATCCTTAATTCTGCCGCCATATCCCAAAGATTCTATGGCTTTTTGCGAATCTTTATCTTTCAAATACACAAGGATGTGTTTTTCGGACAGATCGGTTAAATAACTTTGAACTAGCCTACCCCAGTATTTAGACGGAGACACTCCTAATGATTTTTGCATCAGATTATACAGCAAAACTCCCAAAATACTTTTGCGCTGCTCTCGAAAATACGGAGTTGGCCGAGTAATAATATTTTCAAGCTCATAAATTACTTGCGGGCAGTCACAGCGCGGATCGCTATCTGCCTTAAACCAGACCCCGCCGGCCTCAGTTGGGCCAAGAATCTCCAACGTTTTAACCAAAACATAGGTATCAACCGAGATTATTCCATCATAATCAAGCCTTCGACTGCTTCTGTCCAGAAGCTTCTCAAAAGTTTTTACCGACTCAAGGTAATCTGGAGATAAATTGCTGTCGCGAATATAAAATCTATTCACATTTTGGTGATAGCGCAAAATCTCCTCCGGTGCTGTCGGATGACTAATGGTTGCGTCTAAATCATAAATATCTCCCGATTCTTTAACTCTAAGCTGACCTTTGTCGATTGAAAAAATGGAATAGGCAGTAATAAAGCCACCGGTTGGACGAAGTTCGTTGTCATTTAAAAACAAAATCAGATATTTTCGCTCTTCATCTTTACCCAAAATATAGGGAAGTTTTTTAAACAATGGTTTGGCGTCGGTCATCAGCGCCACAAGGCCCAAAACTTGCTCGTAAATATTATTAAGCCTTTCTCTAACAACGGTTTTGCCAAGTTTTTTTGGATATCTTTCCGGGTTAATTTTTTCTAAATAACCTCTGGCTTTTTCCAAATCAGCATCTATTTCGTCAATTTTGGGCACTAATTTATCAATCGTTAAAATTGCGGTTTCCAAGCGTTTCTCGGTTGGTTGTTGCGAAAATTCACTCCCTTTTTTGAAACCGATTAAATCGGCATACGGCTCAATTGCCAAAACCGCTTTCTCACCAGCAGACAGTAAATATCTGCTTGCTTCCAGAGTATTTTCTGCGTCTTGAAAAACAAACCCTATCAAAGGCAAGAATTTATAAGTAAAAATTGGCTTTAGCTCACGTTTGGCTTCGCTTGTTTCCTGCCGTAATTTTTTAATATTCTTCTTAAGATTATCTAAATCTTGAGTTTTGGCAGCAGCAAAAGTCGCTCGAGCCAAAACTTTCAATTTATTTACTCGAGCATAGGCGCTGCTTATCGGCCTAAACAAAGTAAAATAGCCTACAAGCAAGACAAATACCAATATCCCCCACAAAATAAACATCCGCCTGCGTAAAGACTGCCTTTTTTGTTTGCCGCCAAAGATGTTAAAATGTTGCATTTACACTGCTCCTTTGCCCGAAATCATTGCCCAAGGCGTTTTTAAAATAATTTTAATATCATACCACAGAGAAATATTTTTTACATAATCTGCGTCCATTTTAATTCGTTTGTTGAAATGCACTTCGCTTCGCCCATAAACCTGCCAGTAGCCTGTAATTCCCGGTTTAACCGACAACACTGTAGTTAAATATTTTTTAGCCTCGGGATATTTAACCAGTTGCTCTTCTATCTCATCTGGATAATAAGCTCTTGGCCCAACCAAGCTCATATCTCCTTTTAATACATTTAAAAGTTGCGGGACCTCGTCTAGTGAATGTTTGCGAATAAAAGCCCCCACGCGAGTAATTCTTGGGTCGTTTTTCAATTTATAACTTCCTTCTCTGTATTCCTCATACAGCTTTCTATAACGAGGGTTTTCACGCAACAACTGATGTGCTCTTTTAATCATCGAGCGGAACTTTAACATCTTAAACAACTTGTTGTTCTGCCCAACTCGCTCCGGCGTATCTGCAAAAACTGGCCCGGAAGAATCAAGCACAATAAGTATGGCAACCAACAAACTTATTGGGAAAAATAGTATGAGTAAAATTAGCGCTAAAATAATGTCTAAAACCCGCTTTGTGGTTTTTACATAAATTTCTCCGTAAACAAGATTCCCCTTTGGCATAAATTAACTTCTTTTTAAAAACTCCAACAATTCTGATTTTAATAATTTTCGCTGTTCTCCGGTTTTTAAATTTTTAAGCGTGATTCTGCCTGTATTTACCTCCTCATCTCCAACTATAACTACAAAGCCTATTCCTTTAGCATCTGCATATTTAAGCTGTTTTGCAAGCTTTGCGTTTTTATCTAAATAGACATCAGTGTTTATTTTGTTGGCTCTTAAAAATTTGGTTAACTCCAAAGAGTATGAGAAAAATTTTTCCGCAAATACAGTTACTAAAACTTTGGTTGTTGTTTTTTGCTCCGGCAACAAACCAAACTGTTCCAACGCTTCAAGTGTTCTGTCAAAGCCCACAGCGAATCCGGTCCCTGGAATATCTTCATCTTGAAAACGACCAATAAGCTTATCAAACCGTTCTCCTCCAAGCACCGAGCCGGCGGCAAAACCCGGAATAACCACTTCCCAAATCGGGCCGGTTGAATAGCTAAACGAGCGTGCCAAAGATGGAGCAAAAACATAGTTGTCCTCGCTAAAACCCAAGTTTTTAAGATAGCTGAATATGCGCTTTATAGTTTCATTAGCTTTGGTAGTTAAAACCTTGTTTAATATTTCTTTGCTCTCGGTCAGCGAAAAGCCTTTTTTTGACAATTCTGCCAAAACCCCCTCTCTACCAATTTTTTCAAGCTTGTCAATTGCCACAATTGCCGGGTAGGAAATGCCGGAAAACAGTGCCCGATCATTAATTTTCACCACAAAATCCTTAAAACCAAGTTGTTTATAAATAGTAAGCGTCAAAGCAATCATCTCCGCGTCGGCCTCCGGTTCAGAAACTCCAAAAATATCGGCATCGCATTGTAAAAATTCTCGGTAACGCCCCCTCTGCGGTTTCTCTGCTCGCCAGACATTTTGCAACTGGTAACGCTTAAAAGGAAATTTAATTTTGTCTTTATATTGGGCAATAAAACGGGCTGTTGGAACGGTTTGGTCGTAGCGCAGAGCTACCCACCTGTTTCCTTGATCTTTAAATTTAAAAAACAACTTTTCGTCCTCACCAATATTGCCGCTAAAGGTCTCCAAATATTCTAAAGACGGGGTCTCTATCGGCTCAAAACCATAAAGTTCAAACACTTCAACAATCTTTTTTTTTAAATACTCTCTTTTAAATACCTCTTCCGGGAAAAAATCTCTAAAGCCTTTAAGTGTTTTAGCGACAATTTTATTCATGTTCTTAAATTATACTAAAAGCAACAACTCAAACTATAGCGAGACAAATACTCGTTTAATTATCTCCTCTATCGGCTCGTCTTCAACTGTTAAATCGTTAAATTCAGCTTGTGCAAGTACCGTCTGTAAATTTTGCAACAAACTATCTTTACTAACTTTTATTTGTAAAAGCGGATATTGATAGTTAACTACCTTAGGGAGCTGTGATAGGACTCGTTTGCTTAACGGTTTTTTAAGGACAATTTTTAACAGCTTTTGTTGCGAAAACTTGTCTATCAGTTGATCAAGTTTGCCATCAAAAATAATCTTGCCTTGGTCAATTAACAACACTCGTTTGGCTAGCTTTTGTATATCTTTCATGTTGTGTGAAGTTAAAATAATAGTTGATTTATATCGCTGTTGATACTCTTTGATAAACTCAACAATTATTGCTTGTCCAAAAACATCAAGTCCAATTGTTGGCTCGTCTAAAAACAAAACCCTGGGGTTGTGAATAAGTGCGTTAATCAGCTCGGCCCGCATCCTTTGTCCAAGAGAAAGCGTTTTGGCAGGTTGATTTAAAAACTTTCGGCAATCCAAAAGCTCAACTAACTCACCCAAGCGCTTTTTATAACTAGCATCATCAATTTCATAAATTTCTTTATTTAGCAAAAATGAGTCTTCAACCGGCAAATCCCACAATAGTTGGTTTTTTTGCCCCATAATAAAAGCAATTTGGGTTAAAAATTCTTTTTGTTTGGCAAAGGGCTCAAATCCCAAAACGCTAACTTTACCCTTGGTTGGGTAAAGAATCCCGGATAAAATTTTCATCGTAGTAGTCTTGCCGGCTCCGTTTGGACCAACAAATCCAACCAGCTCATTCTCGCCGATAGAAAATGAGATATTGTTTATGGCTAGAGTGGTTTTATAACGTCTGGCAAAAAAATCTATGAAGATATTGCCACTTTTCTCTGGTGTTTTATATAACTTGGACAGTTTTTCTACTACAATCATTTTTAACCTCCCCAACTTTGATATTTTTGTAAAGCTTTACGCCAAGCAAGTAAACCAAAAGCAAGCGAACCCAAACCAAAGGCAAAACTTAAGACAACCATCTGCCAACTCAATAGGTTAAATAGTGCTTTTACCGGAAAGGTCAACATAATTCCAATCGGGACAACAAAAGTAAAAATACTTCTTAAGGGCTCCTTATAGATATCTATCGGCATTATACCAAGCCTAGATATGTCTCGATAAATCATAATCGTGTGATCAACCTGGGTAGTTAAAATGCCAAGGGCTAAAACCAAAATATGGAAACCGGTACTAATTAACATTGCGTT
>FWPV01009452.1_pt1 | contig 11128 bp, 10 predicted proteins | sample 2228371 | NCBI WGS metagenome assembly FWPV01 (sample SAMEA103939776, study PRJEB20133) | metagenome | reverse complement strand
CGAGCAGCGCAGCGTCGAACAGGTCGGCGAGCGCATCGCGCCGCTCGAGCGCGATGCGCAGCAGCCGCCACGGCCGCAGCTCGCGGTGGTCGGGCGCGGTGGCGCCGGCCTCGACGATGACGCGCAGCTGCTCGGCGCTCGGCCCCGGCGCGCGCAGGCGCTTCGGCGCCACCGAGAAGCGGCTGCCGATCAGGGCACGCGCGAAGGCGTCGAGGTCGTCGAGGTCGTCGCGAGGCGCCATCGTCAGGGTTCGGCCGGCGGCGCGCGCCGGCGCGTCGTCACGACGATGCCGGCGACGATGAGCGCGAACGCCAGCCCGTGGTATGGCCGCGGCGGCTCGCCGAGCAGCGCCGCCTGCATCAGCGCGGCGAACAGCGGCGACAGGTTGCCGAAGAACGCCGCCAGCGCCGGGCCGACGGCGGCCACGCCGCGACCCCAGCAATAGTAGGCGACGACCGACGGCCCGACGGCGACGTAGACGACGGCGAGCACCACCGGCAGCGTCCACTGCAGCGTCCACGCCGGTGCGAACGCGAGCTCGCCGAGCGCCAAGGCGCCTGCCCAGACGACGCCGAACAGCGTCTGCACGAGCAGGAAGCCGGCCCAGTCCCACGCCGGGCGGGCGTCGCCGCGCATCAGCGGCCCCGGCCGCGCGAGTTTCCAGGTGTAGAACGCCCAGCTGATCACGGCGACGAGCATCCACAGGTCGCCGGGGACGAAGCTCACGTCGACCAGCCGCGCCGGCTCGCCGCGCATCAGCACGACGGCGACGCCGGCGAGCGACAGCGCCGCGCCGACGAGCGAGCGCCGCGACACCGGCTCGCCGTAGACGAGCGCGCCGACGGCGAGCATCCACACCGGCATGCTCGCCGCGATCAGCGTGACGTTGACCGGCGTCGACGTCGTCAGCGCCGTGTACTGCAGCGCGTTGAACAGGCCCATCCCGAGCAGGCCGAGCAGCGCGAGCTCGCGCCAGCGCTGCGCCACCGCCTGCCGCGCCGCCGGCGTCGCGACCGCCTTCCACCCCAGCGGCAGCAGCACGACGAGCACGGCGGCCCAGCGCAGCGCGTTGAGCGCCAGCGGCGGCACCTGCCCGACCATCAGCCGGCCGACGACGGCATTGCCGGCCCACAGCAGCGGCGGCAGCGTCAGCAGCACGACGAGGCGGGGGCTCAGGCGCATCGGGCGCATCGGGCGTACGGGGGTGGCGGCTGCCGCTCAGCGCGGCATCGGCGCGCCGCAGTTCCAGCACTGCTCGAAGCCGCCTTCGACGCGCTCGCCGCAGGCGCGGCAGACCCACTCGTGCTGCGGCGTGCGCCGCAGGTCGTCGAGCAGGCGGCGCGCGGCGTCGAGGTCGGCGTCGTCGCGCACCCAGACCTCGGGCAGCGCCTGGTCGGGCGGGATCTCGCCGGCGATGCTGCTCGCCCACGCGCGCTGCACGGTCGCGCCGAGGCCGGCCTGCGTCAGCACGTCGGCCCAGAGCGTGGCGAGAGCGAGGTTGGGGGCAACCGTCACGCGCTTCATCGCGCGTGGGAATATCGCGGCATGGTCTGGAGCATTCTCGCCGACGCGCTGCTCGCGCTGCACGGGCTGTTCATCGCGTGGGTCGCGCTCGGCGCGCTCGCGGTGTGGCGCTGGCCGCGGCTGGCGTGGCTGCACCTGCCGGCACTCGCCTGGGGCGTGTGGATCGAGGCCAGCGGCGGCCTGTGTCCGCTGACGCCGTGGGAGGTGTCGCTGCGGCGTGCGGCCGGCGAGGATGGCTACGCCACCAGCTTCCTCGACCACTACCTCGGCGCGCTGATCTACCCGCAGGGCCTGACGCGTGAGGCGCAGTGGCGGCTCGCGGCGCTGCTCGTGCTCGTCAACGGTGTGCTGTACGCGGGCATCGTCCGCCGCGCGGTGGGGCGACGGCGAATGCGCTAACCTGCGCGCCCTGCCCCGACCCTCCCCTCATCCTTCCGCCGGAGCGACCCATGGCCGAGACCCTGAGCAAGTGCGTGCAGATCGAGCAGTTCGGCGGCCCCGACGAGATGCGCCTCGTCGACGTCGCGGTGGGCGACCCCGGCCCCGGCGAGATCCGCATCCGCCACCACGCCTGCGGTCTGAACTTCATCGACGTCTACCAGCGCACCGGCCTGTACCCGAACCCGCTGCCGCTGCGGCTCGGGATGGAAGCCGCCGGGGTCGTCGAAGCCGTCGGCGACGGCGTGACGCACCTCGCCCCCGGCGACCGGGCCGCCTACGCGAGCATGCCGCCCGGCGCCTACAGCGAGTGCCGCGTGATGCCGGCGAAGAACGTCGTCAGGCTGCCCGACGACATCGGCTTCGAGACCGGCGCCGCGATGATGCTCAAGGGCCTGACGGTGCAGTACCTGCTCAAGCGCACGCTGCCGCAGGGCGGTCTGCAGCCGGGCGACTACATCGTGTTCCACGCCGCCGCCGGCGGCGTCGGCCTGATCGCGTGCCAGTGGGCGAAGGCGCTGGGGCTGAACCTGATCGGCACCGCCGGCAGCGACGCCAAGTGCCAACTCGCGCTCGAGCACGGCGCGGCGCACGCGATCAACTACAACAAGGAAGACTTCGTCGAGCGCGTGCGCGCGATCACCGGCGGGCGCGGCGTCAAGGTCGTCTACGACTCGGTCGGCAAGGACACCTTCGAGCGCTCGCTCGACTGCCTCGCGCCCTTCGGCCTGCTCGCGGGCTTCGGCAACGCGTCGGGCCCGGTGCCGCCGTTCGCACTCGGCACGCTGGCAGCGAAGGGATCGCTGTACGTCACGCGGCAGACGCTGTTCACCCACATCGCCACACGCGAGAACACGCAGGCGATGGCCGACGACCTGTTCGCCGTCGTGCGTTCGGGGCAGGTGAAGATCCGCATCGACCAGCGCTACCCGCTCGCCGACGTCGCGCTCGCGCATCGCGACCTCGAAGCCCGGCGCACGACCGGTTCGAGCGTGCTGCTGCCCTGAGGTTCCGCCGGCGCTCGCCCGTGGCGCGAGTCGGCACACCGCTGGGCACGATACAGCGTCGGCCGGGGGACGGCGGCGTGTTCAGAACCGCAGGCGCAGGGTGACGAAGTAGGCGCGCGGCGCGCCGGGGGCGACGAACACCGCGTCGCGTCCGTCGCCGGTGTAGTTACCGTCGGCGTCGAACACCGTTTCGGCGAGTGCGCCGTAGGTCTCGTAGCGGCGGCTGAAAGCGTTGTCGACCCGCACCAGCACCTCGACGCCCGGTCGCGGCTGCCAGGCAGCGCGCAGGTTCAGCAGCGAGAACGACGGCAGGTCGACGTCGACGGGGCCGCCGTCGTCCTCGATGCGTCCATCCTCGTTGCCCTGCACGACGCGGCCTGACTCCCAGCGTGCGTCGGCGCCGATGCTCACCGTCGGCGTCAGTCGCCAGTCGAGCCCGGCCTTGACCGTGTGTTCCGGCAGACCCGCGATGCGCATCCCGGGGGTCACCGCGACGTTGCGCTCGCCGACGCGAAGCGTGCCTTCGGCCTCGTACGTCGCCTTCAGGTAGCTGTACGTCGCGAAGGCCTGCACGGCGCCCCAGCGCCCATCCCATTGCGTATCGAGCCCCTGGTGGCGCGTCTTGTCGAAGTTGCGGAAGTAGCCGAGCTGGCTCGTCGCACTGACACTGCCGAACAGGATGTCGTTGCGGTTATCGGTGCGGTAGAGCGACAGCGCGAACCGGTGGTCGCGGTGCGGCTGCCAGCGCGCGCCGGCCTCGAGCGTCGTCGCCACGACCTGCTCGAGGTACGGGTCGCTCTGCAGGCCAGCCGGCAGGCGGCAGGGTTGGTCGGGGTCGGCGCAGCCGAGCTCGATGACGGTGGGCACGCGGTTGTTGCGTGCCACGTTGCCGAACAGCGTGATCCCGCTGCCGACGACGTGCGTGAGGCCTACTGCCGGGTTCAGGCTGCGGTAGGTGAACGCCTCCTTCGGCTTCTGCTCGACCTCGTCCGTCGCGTCGTCGACGGTGGTCAGCGTGTTGCCCACGCGCACGACGTTGTAGCGCGCGGCGAACGTCAGCGCGGTCGACGGCGTCAGGCGCCACGTGTCCATCCCGTACAGCCCGAAGGCGATCGCATCGCCCGTGACCTTCGCGCTCAGCTCGGGCTCCTCCTCGCCGGGGACGACGCCCCGACTCGCGATGAACGTGGCTTCCTGCTCGTCCTGGCGGTAGCTCGTACGGCTGGCGTCGACCGTCGCCCCGAATTGCATCTGGTGCCCCCCGGCCAGGCGGCTTAGGCTCGCCGCCAGGCCCCACGCCGTCTGGTCGGTGCGCGTCGTGTTCAGCGACGCCGGCCACTGGGCACCGTCGTCGGCCACGTCGCCGTTGACGGTGCGCCGCTCGGTCGAGCGCACGTAGGCGAGCAGCGCGAGTTCCGTCGCCGCGTCGAACGCGTGGCGACCGTCGAGCGTGAGCTGCAGGAGATCGTTGCGGGTCTCGTCGGGGTACGTGTAGATCGCGCTGCGCCGCGCCGCGTACAGATCAGGTTCCGTCTCGACCTCGCCCGCATGCTCCTCGATCGTGTAGGCCGGCACGAGCCCGTTGCCCTTCAGCCTCGTGCGCCCGCTGAGCAAGCCGATCGACCAGTCGGTGTCGCCGTCGCTGCGGCCGATCTTGGCCAGCAACAGCCCCAGGTGGCCCGCGGACTCGTCGCGCCAGCCGTCCTCGTCGAACCACGTGCCCGCCACGTAGCGGTGCCAGCCTTCGGCGGTGCTGCCGCCGTACGACGCGTCGACGCGCTTGCGCGCGAAGCTGCCGAACGTCACGTCGGCCCGCACGCCCGGTGCGCGTCGGCCGTCGAGCGTCGTCAGCGAGATCGCCCCGCCGAGCGTGTTGAGGCCGAACGCCGGGTTGGCGCCCGGGACGAGCGCCACGCTGTCGATCGCGAACTCGGGCACGAGGTCCCAGTTGACGATGTCGCCGAACGCCTCGTTGATGCGAACGCCGTCGAGGTAGACCGACAGGCCCTGCGCCGCGCCGAGCAGGCCGGAGGCACGAAAGCCGCGGTACGTGAGGTCGCCTTGGAACGGGCTACCTTGGATCTCGCTGCGGTTGACGCCGGGCAGGCGGCGGTTCATCAGGTCACCGAGGTTGTCGGCGTTGGCCTGGTCGATCGTCTCGCGCCGCAGCACCTGGGTGCCGTACGGAAGCAGGTTGCGGTCGACACCCTGCCCCGGCAACGGCGAGACGCCGATGACCTCGACCTGAACCGTCGGCGCCTGCGCCCGGGCGGACGGCGCGCCGAGCGCAGCGCACAGCGCGCTCGCCGCCAGCGCAGCGGCACCCCGGCGACAGCGAATGGGGGCGCGTCGAAGGCGGTGGAACGGCTGGCGAAAGGGGAGCATGGGTTTCCTCTTCTTTGGGTCGATGTGGCGCAGGTCATGGGCGCGCGCGGAACCTGTAGCAGCGCGCGTTCCAGGCACGATGTCGTCGCGGCCTGCGCTCGCGCAAGCCGTGCAGGGCGCCACCGCTGCCCGCGTTCGGCGCCTTCGGCGTGCGCCGCCGTGGCCGGGTTGCGCCCCTGTGACCGCCAGCAGCGCGCCGCGCGCTGGCACGCGGCGCGTGCGCGGGCCGTGCGGTCGTGCGAGGCGATGCGTCACGCGATCGCCCGCACCGGCTCGCTCGACCGTGACAGTCTGCGGCGCCCCGCCGCGCTTCGATGCCCTGCGCCGTGCCGCCACCGACCGCCGACGCCGGCGTGGCGACCAGGAACCGAGGGTCGGCCGTTCCCGTCGCCCTCGCATCGCCCGTCACGACCGCGGGACCACCGGTCACCCCGCGCCGGGCTCGTCGGCCACCGCAGCGCGGTACGCATGCCAGCTCGCGTGGCCGACGACGGGCCCGACGACGAGCAGACCGGCGAACCAGGGCAGCAGCGCGAGCACGACGAGCACCGTGATCAGCGCGCCCCAGAACAGCATGACGCCAGGCTGCGTCAGCACGAGGCGCATGCTCGTCAGGCCAGCCGTGATGGCGTCGGTCTGACGGTGCAGGATCATCGGCATCGACACGACGCTGACGGCGAAGATCAGCCCGGCGAACACGCCGCCGACCGCGAGGTAGGCGACGATGAACTCGAGGTTCTCCGGGTTCAGCAGCGCGGTGATCGAGCCCTTGAAGTCGGGCATGCCGTCGAAGCTGACGGCGAACACGACGAGCGACGCCCTGCCCCACAGCATCTCGAGCACGAGCAGCACGAAGCCGAAGATCGCGAGCGTGCCGATCTTGCGGTCCCACGCGAGCAGCGAGTCGCCGAAGTCGGGCTTCTCGCCGCGCTCGAGGCGCAGGCTCGTCTGGTACAGCCCCAGGCACAGGAACGGCCCCATCAGCAGGAAGCCCGCCGACAGCGCCAGCACGTAGGCCGGCGCCTGCTCGTAGACCTCGAGCAGCGCCCAGCCCATCACCATGAAGCAGGCGCCGTAGAACAGGCCGATCAGCGGCGCACGCACGAAGTCGCGCCAGCCGAGCGCGAGCCAGCGCAGCGGGTCGCGCAAGCTCAGCGTGCGCAGCGCGATCGAGAACGCCGACGGTCCGCCGGGCGCGGGTGCCTCGCTCGGCGTCTCGCCCTCGGCGGCGGGCGGGGACGATGGGGATTCGGGCGTCATGCGCCGAGCGTAGCGGCGAGCGTCGGCGCCGCACAAGCGGAACGACCCGGGGAGCCGTCCGGCGACGGCGCTCAGCGGGCGGCGGCCAGCGTCGGCACGATGCGCGACGCCAGCCAGTCGTCGAGCATCCGGCGCTCGTAGAACAACGCCTCGTCGGTGCGCACGCTGGTGCGGCGCTCGAGATAGAACGGGTCGGTCAGCCGTTCGTCGCCCTGCCCGACGACGCGCGTACCGACACGCAGCTCGTAGCGCAGGTGGATGCGCGGACCGTCGGTGCCGCCGAGCAGCACGCGAAGATGGTCGCGCGGGCCCGGATGCACCTCGCCGGCAAGGTCGACGTCGAGGAGGTCCAGGGCCAGCATTTCGCCGTCGCGCAGGTGTCGCGTTCCCCACTGCCGCAGGTGCGCGTCGAGACGTTCGAGCACCTCGCGCCGGTCGGCGGGCATGAAGCCGATGTCCGCGAAGCGCTCGGGCGCGACGAAGGTCACACCGACGCCGGCGTGGGCGGCCGGCACGCCGGCCAGCGCCGCCATCGCGACGGCGAGGCCGATGATGGCTGGCGGACGGCGTATGCGTTTCACGATGTCGCATCGTACGCCGGCGGCGGTGCTGATGACGGCGGCGTCTGCGGCGACGTCGCCGGCATCGCCGAGCTCGACGACCTCGGCCTCGGCCTGAGCCGGCTGCAAGGCATCGGCACGGGCGGGCGGCGCGCGGCTGACGCCGCTCAGCGCGCTGCGGGCGGACATCGGTCGCCGGCTGCCGGCGCGAGCCGCAGGCCCGCCGGCAGCGCGGTGGCCGCCTGCGTCACGGTGAGCGCCCCGTCGGCCGCCTGCAGCACGGCGGAGCGACCGTCCGGGCCCTGCAGCGTGAGACGGCGTCCCTCGATGCGGCCGCGCCACGCGGCACCGTCGAGTTCGGCGTCGACCTGCTGGTACCGCTGCCGCAGTCGCAACGCCACCGCCGGCGCGGCGCTGCACCACAGACCGTCGACCTGCGCCGGCACGACCCACAGGTGCAGGCGGCTGCGCGGCTCCGGCCCGACCGGCTTGTCGGGCGCGTCGACGACGACCGTTCGGTCCGGCGTCCAGTCGCCGAGGTCGTAGTCGTGCGAGACGATGCGCGTGCCGGGGCGCAGCGCCAGCAGCCGCGGGCGCAGTTGCAGGTTGACCTCGGGCAGCAGGTACATCGTGATCACGGTCGCGCGCGACAGGTCGGTCGTGAACAGATCCTCGGTGCGGAACTCGACGCGGTCGGCGACGCCGGCGCGCGCGGCGCTCGCCCGGCTGCGCTGCACGAGGTCGTCGACGATCTCGACGCCCAGCCCGGTCGCGCCGAAACGGCGGGCGGCGAGGATCACGATGCGCCCGTCGCCGGAGCCGAGGTCGATCACGTGGTCGCCGGCGCGCACGCCGGCGAGTTCCAGCATCGCCAGCGTCACGCCGTCGGGCGTGACGACGAAGGGCACGTCCGTGTCGGCGCGCGACATCGCGGTTGCCGCGGCAACGACGAGCGCGGCGACGATGCCAGCCGCCCGTTGCGCGCGGCGCGAACGCGCCATGCAGCTCGGCGACTGCGGCACAGAGGCTCGCGGACTGATCCAAATTGACGCAGCCGCGTCGGGATTGCCCGGGCTTTGCGGGCGGCGTGCGCGCGTCTCTAATCGAAGCATCGGGCAATTGTCGCGGGACGGTTCGGGGGGCGTGCATGGCGGCACGGTGGGTTCGTGATTCGCCGCAGGGCGGTGCCCCGGAGCAGCCTGCGCGCCGGCGTCTGGTGGCGGTGCTGGGCGCGGCAAGCGTGGCCGCGTGGCCGCTTCGCACCGCGGCGGGCGACGTGTTCGAAGGCGACCCTTTCAAGTCGCACCCGTGGCCCGACATGCGACGCGAGTTCCTCGGCAAGGACGCGCGGGTGCGCTTCGACGAGCGGGTCAAGGTCGTCGGCCCGAAGTTCGCCGAGGACCCGATGAACGTGCCGGTCAGCGTACGCGCCGAACTGTCCGACGTCGAGCAGATCACGGTGCTCGTCGACCGCAACCCGATCCGCAAGGTGCTCGACTTCTGGCCGCTTTCGGGCACGCTGCCCAACATCGCGTTTCGCTTCAAGCTCGAGCAGGCCTCGCCGGTGCGCGCCGCCGTGCGCACGAAGGACGGCATCTGGCACGTCGGCGGCACTTGGGTCGACTCCAGCGGCGGCGGCTGTACGGTGTCGGGAGCGACGCGAAACGACGGCAGCTGGGTCAAGACGCTGGGACAGGTCAACGCGCGCTTGTTCTCGTCGAGCCCCGGCGGCGATGCCGCGGCGCGGCTGCGGCTGCAGGTCATGCACCCGATGGACACCGGGCTGGTCGGCGGCATCCCGGCGTTCTACGTCAACCGGCTTTCGGTGCGCGACGGCGACGATCGCGAACTCGCGCGCCTGGCGTCGTTCGAGCCGGTCAGCGAGAACCCGGTGTTCTCGTTCGACTTCCGTACGCCGCCGAGGGGCGGCGTGCACATCGTCGGCACCGACAACGGCGGCAACCGCATCCGCTCGCGGCTGCCATGATCCGTCCGATCGCCCGCGTTGCCGTCGTCGCGCTCGTGCTCGCGCTGAACGCCGGCGCCGCGCCGGCCCAGCGCGCCGACCCGGCCACGCTCGACTACCGGCTGCAGGCGCGTGCGCTGGCCGACGGCGTCTACGTCGTCGAGGGTGCCAACGACGACTTCGCGCCGGGCAACGGCTGCAACATCATCAACACCGGCTTCATCGTCACCGGCGCCGGCGTCGTCGTCGTCAACACCGGGCCGAGCCGGCGCTACGGCGAGCAGTTGCGCGCGCTGATCGCTCGCACGACGCGCGAGCCCGTCGTCGCCGTCGTGCACCTGAACCTGCACCCCGACTACTTCCTCGGCAACCAGGCGTTCGCCGACGTGCCGCGCCTGGCCACCGCAGCCACGCGCGAAGGCATGGCGCGCGAGGGCAAGGCCTACGAAGGCAACCTGTACCGGCTGTGCGGCGACTGGATGAAGGGCACCGAGCTGCTGTTGCCCGACGCGCCCGTGGCGGCCGGGCCGTGGCGCGTCGGCGGGCGCGAGTTCGAACTGCTCGAGTACCGCGGCCACACGGCGAGCGACCTCGTGCTCGTCGACAAGATGAGCGGGGTCGCCTTCGTCGGCGGCCTCGCCTTCGTCGACCGCATCCCGACGACGCCGCACGCGCAAGTTCGCGACTGGCTCGCGAGTCTGGACGCGCTGCCCACGAAGGCCTGGAAGACGCTGGTGCCCAGCCACGGGCCGGTGCGCAGCGACGCCCTCGGCGTCGAGCAGACGCGGCGCTACCTGCAGTGGCTCGATCGCCACTTCGCGCAGGCCGCGGCGCAGGGGTTCGAGATGGTCGAGCTGCTCGCGGCGCCGGTGCCCGAGGAGTTCCGCCGCTGGGCCGCGTTCGACACCGAGTACCTGCGCAACGTCACGCACCTGTACCCGCGCTACGAAGGCGCGGCGCTGCAGGGTGCGACGGCGCGCTGACGCCCGCGGCCCGATGACGCCTGCGCAACGCTGGAACACCGACATGCGGGTAAGCCCGCAGTTCCGCGGCGTCGAGGCGCCGCCGCGCGCTGGCACGCCGTTTGCGCTGTCGAACGTCGACCGGCCGGCGCACCGCCGCCGTTTTTCCCTAGTCCCCGGAGGAGAGTGAGATGCACATGCCGTTGAAACTGACCACCCTGCTCGTCGGCGCCGCGATGGCGACCGTGGCGGCCGCGCAAGGCGTGACGGACCAGATGATCCGCGACGACGCCAAGTCGACGAAGGACGTCCTGAGCTGGGGCATCGGCCCCCAAGGCCAGCGCTATTCGCCGCTGAAGACGATCAACACGTCGAACGTGGGCCGGCTGGTGCCGATGTGGTCGTACTCGTTCGGCGGCGAGAAGCAGCGCGGCCAGCAGTCGCAGCCGCTGATCCACAACGGCGTGATGTACGTCACCGCGTCGTACTCGCGCATCTACGCGCTCGACGCCAAGACCGGCAAGCGGCTGTGGAAGTACGAGCACCGCCTGCCCGAGGGCATCATGCCGTGCTGCGACGTGATCAACCGCGGCGCCGCGCTGTACGACAACCTGGTGATCTTCGGCACGCTGGACGCGAAGACCGGCGACGTCGTCTGGAAGGAGAAGATCGACGACTACTCGGCCGGCTACAGCTACACCGCCGCACCGCTGATCGCCGAGGGCCTGCTGCTGACGGGCGTGTCCGGCGGCGAGTTCGGCGTCGTCGGGCGTGTCGAGGCACGCAACCCGAAGACGGGCGAACTCGTGTGGGTGCGCCCGGTCGTCGAAGGCCACATGGGCTACAAGTACGACAAGGACGGCAAGGCCACCGAGAACGGCGTCTCGGGGACGCCGGGCAAGACCTGGCCGGGCGACCTGTGGAAGACCGGCGGCGCCGCGACCTGGCTCGGCGGCACCTACGACCCTCGCACCGGCCTGGCGTACTTCGGCACCGGCAATCCCGCGCCGTGGAACAGCCACCTGC
>FWPV01015177.1_pt1 | contig 11130 bp, 12 predicted proteins | sample 2228371 | NCBI WGS metagenome assembly FWPV01 (sample SAMEA103939776, study PRJEB20133) | metagenome | reverse complement strand
ATAAATATCTCCGGCGCGGAGAATGATTGAAAGCCTCACCAGCTGGCGGCGAAATTGGAGTTCCGTGGAAGATCCGGGTTTTCCGTTCCAGAAAGGGTGAAAGGCACAGACCACCAGATACAGGGATACTGAAGAGGCAATTATCCCGAGGCTAACGCAGAAATGTTCTGCTTATATAAAGTTATATAAAGCATGCACAGCATTCATAGGATTCATATAATCACCGCAAAACGTCTTCTCTCTATCTCCCATTCCCGAGCGCCGAATTCTACAGGGTGAAGCCGTTTAGAAACTGTGGGAACATAACGGTTTCAGCGTAATCTCTGTCTTACCCGCCACAACCGAACCACCTAATCCCCCGTCCATCTGCCGGATATCGGTGACAACGCCATCCCTTCACGTTAAGGGTGGAAGCGGGTCAGCCGGTTAACCATAAATACATTCACAGCTTTCCAGGTGGTCGCACTTACCATGTTCTTTCCAGGATTCACCATTTTCCACGTTCTTTCCAGGGAGTCATCAATCTATTTGTTATCAGGGAAAGGCCGGGTATGGTTATGCCTGCTTGCCGGAGGCAACTGCGAGTAGTCCTTTTCCCCGACCCCTATATTTGAGACGGGATGGGGTTAACCTTCGCATTCACCGGGAGCTGGTCAAGGCATGGCTCTTTCCCTAAAATTATTCGTAGCATTGATAGGCAGTCGGATGGCTCACGCGAGAATAGCAGTAGGAGGAACCAGATGAACATTCTTTTCATATGCAAGACCCTGCCCCACCAAAAAGTCATCGGGGGTCCTATCATAATCTACAACCGGGTCAGGCTGCTCTCCCAGAGGCACCAGGTATCCCTGCTCACCTTCGTCTCCGAGGAAGAGAAGCCCTTCATCCCCACTATCTCCCGGTTCTGCCTGGACTTCCAGGCGGTGGACTTTCCCCCTCCCCGCTCCTTGTCCCGCAAGGCTTGGGATTTTTTCTTCTCCCCGGTGCCCAATTACTTCCTCAACAACCGCTCGCCGGAAATGTTCAAGCGTTTAGGGGAGATGGTGCGCCGTCACCCTTACGACGTGGTTATATCGGAGTACTCCATGGTGGCGCAGTATCTCTACCAAAACCCGGACCTAGAGGGCATCAAGCGGGTGATGTCCGTCCACGAATGCTACTACTTGGCGCGCAAGAAAGCCTTCCAGGTACAGAGATTCTCCCGGGAAGGTCTCTCCGCCCTCTTCTACCTGAAGGGTTTGAAGCGCTACGAGTTCGCCCTTTATCGCAGCGCAGACAAGGTTCTTACCCTAACTCCCCAGGGCAGGGATGAATTGCTGGCCATCGCTCCAGAACTGGACATCTCGGTAGTGCCCCACGGGGTGGACATCGAGCAGTTCTGCGTCCCCCAGGAATGCGTCAAGGAGCAGGCGGTGATGTTCCTGGGCAATTACCCCCACGATCCCAACCGCGACGCGGTTCTCTATTTCCATCAGCGCATCTGGCCCCGCGTAAAAGAGGAGGTGGAAGGCGCGAAATTCTACGTGGTGGGCAAGGACCCCACCCCGGACCTGCTGGCGCTGGCGGAGAAAGATCCCACGGTGGTGGTGACCGGCACGGTGGAGGACGTGCGCCCTTACTTCGAGCGGAGTAAGGTATTCGTCTGCCCGGTGAGGATCGGTGGCGGCTTCCGGGGCAAGATCCTGGAGGCCATGGCCATGGGTGTGCCCATCGTCACCACCTCCCTGGGAGCGGAGGGCGTAGAGGTCACCGATGGCAAGGAGATGTACATAGCCGACGAACCCGACCAGTTCGCCCGCAAGGTGATCGAGCTCCTGGGCGACGAGGGCCTCTGCCAACGCATGGGCGGGGAGGCCCGCCGCATGGTGGAGGAGTGTTTTTCCTGGGAGAAAGGAGTGGAGATCCTGGAAGAAGTCCTTTTCGAAGTCACTCGCAACTAACTGGACGTCTCCAATTCAAGACGCAATATCTCCAGGCGCGATTCATGTAAACCAAATCCCTGAATTGCGTAAATCCATAAATCAGGGATTGTAATAGGGGTCCCCTGGCAGACCTGGTATACCGGGCAGTTCAAGGGAAGGTCCTAGGAAGTGAATCTGGCGCGCATCGCCCGTTCCCAGCTCGTAACCAACACCGTAGCTTCCATATGGAGAACCAAGAATATGTATTCCTATTATCCCGGAAGGCTCATTACACGGGTTTGGATCATAAGAAATACAGATGCCCGCGGAAAAACCAATAATCTCTCCGGTGAAAGATATATCTATGCCCCCAGGAATAGACACGGTGACATGCGCTCCTAACACGGTCGAGCTCACTTCGAAAGACATTGATATAGATCCTTGATCATAACCGCTCGTTAGCATCTTTCTGTACTGTTGCAATAGATATATCAAGACTCTATCGTTTGCATCTTTGATGTTTTGTTCAACCCTTTCTTCGATTCCTCCGATTATTCCGCGCCGCTCTTCCCCACAAGTGGACCCGCAATTTCGGCAACTTCGGCAGTATACACGTAGCATTCTTCGGCAAAAGTCTTCGTATCAAGATAATCGATGAAATCAGGACCGGGCCACATCTCGGTAGCCATGCATGATTCGCCATTCCTGACGAGCACATAGTCATCCCCACAAGTGATATCTGAAAATGGCACACGATAATGATACAAGTATGCGCAAAAACGTCACTGGAAGAACGGCATACGGTACATGGGAAATTGGGGTTGGGAGCCTGCGCGGGGGAATAGTAAGTATCGATTTCAAGATATCGGAAAAGGTACGGGAATTAAGCGATGGAGGGTGGATAATCCATTACATGGGTTTTCCGTTTTACCCTTCGCCGCTTGGGTTTCATTCCATGAAAAAACCGAGGCCCTCGAGCCCCGGCTATGTCCTGGTGTCGGAGGGGGGACTTGAACCCCCATGAGGATTACCCTCACTAGGCCCTCAACCTAGCGCGTCTACCGATTCCGCCACTCCGACCAGCTCGCTTTCAGGTGGATTCGCCGATGCCGGCGACCCGGTCGGAGGATGAGGAAGGGGGTAAAGCTTCCTTCATCCGCCTGTTCCGAAAACCAGTATAAATCCTTCCTCGCTTTCTGTCTACAATCCTGGATGCATAGAAGGTATCCCTGGAGATAAGGCCGAAGAACTGACCAAACTTGCCCTGTATCTCCACTCGATCGCCCTCGGAAAGGGGAGGAGGAAGCCGAAATCCCCGATAAAACCAGACGCGGAAGCGATGCCCGTCGTCGCACACGAAATCGAAATTTATGTCGAAGGTCAGCGCCTTGGACTGGCGGTTGATATGCTTGGGTCTGAAGGTGGGTAGAGGATAGGTGGAAACATCCATGATGATTCCGGTCTTTTTCAACTTGGCCAAATCCCTGCCTCCGATGATACTTTATTCAAAAATCCCAAGTGGCGATATCTTCTTCTAAACTTTTATCGTCATCCCCCGGGAAAAACTTGAAAATTCGCCTCAGGATTTGTTTTCCTTCTTCAACCTAACCACCCGCTCTAGAACCTCTGCGGCGAGTTTTCTCTTGGAAAGCAGTGGAAGCTCCTCTCTGCTACCCTTCGCGGTTATGATAACCGCCTGGTTATAATCGGAAGCGAAGCCGGAATCCTTTCGGGATATGTCATTAGCCACTATCATGTCCAGGTTCTTTTCCTTGAGCTTCTTCAGAGAGTTCTCCAGGAGATCTTCGGTCTCCGCAGAGAAGCCCACCAGAATCTGCCCTGGTTTCTTCCTGCGCCCCAGCTCCGCCAGTATATCCGGGGTCCTCTTCAACTCGATGCTCAACTCCGCACCTGCCTTCTTCACCTTTCCAGGATGGACTTTTACCGGGGCGAAGTCTGCAACCGCCGCTGCCTTGATGATTACTTGAGCCTCTTCCGCTTCCTCGAGCACCTTCCTATACATCTCCTCGGCTGTGTCCACTTGATGAAAGTTCACACCCACGGGTGGTTTCAGCATGGTGGGTCCGCTCACCAGTGTCACCTGCGCACCCCTTTCCCGGGCCTCCTCCGCCAAGGCGAATCCCATCTTCCCGGTGGAGTAATTGCCGATATATCTCACCGCGTCGATGGGCTCTCTGGTCCCTCCCGCTGTAACTAAAATATTTACATTATGTAATATTTTCTCTACCGCGAGTTTCTCTCTTATCACCGCCAGTAGCTCGTCGGGCTCTACCATGCGTCCCACTCCCTCCGCCCCACAGGCTAGAGCACCGCTGGCGGGACCAACCACCGTTACCCCGCGCTCCTCGAGGATACGCAGATTTGCCTGGGTGGCGGGATGCCGGTACATCTCAGTATTCATGGCGGGAGCCACGATCACGGGTGAGGTGGCCGAGAGCAGGGTGGTGGAGAGGAGGTCATCGGCGATGCCCGTCGCCATCTTGGCGATGATATTGGCAGTGGCGGGCGCCACCACCACCAGGTCCGCTTCCTGTGCCAGGGATAAATGGCGAATTGGCGATCCCCCATCCTCGTAGAGGCGGACGCTAACCTCCTCCCCGGTAACCGTCCTGAAGGTGAGAGGAGTCACCAGCTCGGTGGCGTGCTCGGTCATCACCGTCTTGACCCGGTATCCTTCTTGGACCAGCCGACGTGCCAGTTCCACCGACTTATAGGCGGCTATACCCCCGGTTACGCCAAGGAGAATGCATCTTTTGCCCGTCATAGCCTCTCCTCCATGGGGAAGAGTATTTTAGGAAGGTGAATTTTACTTGATACCTTCGGTGGTGCGCTCGTACTCCAATTTATCCTGCGCTATCTCTTCCAGCGCCACGGTGAGAGGCTTGTTGGAAGCCGACTGTACTTGGGGTGCCACCTCCTGCCCCAGCCCCTCTCCTAGGTGCCGGTAATAGTTGTTGATCTGCCGAGCCCTCTTCGCCGCGGCGATCGCCAGGGTAAAGCGGGAATCGGTGTTTTTTAACAGGTCGTCGATCTTCGGTTTCATCAGCATATAGGCTTCGCGACCCTCCTCCTTAAAGTATTTTTAACCGTTCAATAATGCGTCCATGATGTATTGAAACACAAAAACCCCAATATTTCCAGGAGTTTTAAAAAATTACCCTCCTTTTCTATTATACTATTTTCCTTTTTTATATCTTCCGGCTTATCCTGCACCATTCCGGCTCAACCAGGTTGTGAGGGGATGGTCGCGCCTTCCCCGCGGTTGCCATGTGGCTATAAATATATGAAACTATATGAAACCCCCGTCGAGGCGAAAGGACCGGGTTTTCTCAATCCCAGGAAACCCATCTCCCAGGCAGGGGTTCTAACATAATTCCTGGCGCCGCTTGATGGAAAAGGAGCCGTCATCCTCACCTTTCGCCCAGCCGAGTCGACGGTGGGAGTGGCGTAAATTACCCGCCCCGTAGCTTCATATCTCTGTGGCCCCGCCACCCCTTGCGCGAAATGACTCGCTCTCCCGCTCGTAGACGGAACACATCTGCTGGATAGCCTCATCCAGGTCATGGTTTATTATCTCGTAGTGGAAGTGATTGCGGCCCTGCTCTATCTCCCAGCGGGCTTTCCTCAACCTTCTGGATATGGTCTCCTCGTCATCGGTGTTCCTGGCCCTGAGCCTCCGTTCCAATTCCTCCAGCGAGGGATGGTAGACGAAAATCATCACTGCCTCGGGGAGCTTCTCCGCCACCTGCAGGGCACCTTGCACGTCTATCTCCAAGATGACATCGTTTCCCCGCTCCAGCTCCTGCTCTACCTGCTCCCTAAAGGTGCCATAGAGGTTTCCGTAGACCTCGGCCCATTCTAAAAAACTGTCCTCGGCGAGATGTCGCCGAAATTCCTCCTCGCTCAAGAAGAAATAGTCCCTGCCATCTTCTTCCCCTCGCCTCGGCTTCCTGGTGGTGGCGGAGATCGACAGCCTGGCTTGGGGATACCTAGCCAGAAGTTCCTTTACCAGGGTGCCCTTTCCCGCCCCCGAGGGCCCGGAAACCACAAAAAGACGCCCTCTTCCCGTCCGCATCGTCTTACCTTGACTCGGAGTAAGGAGAACAGATGCCCGCCTTGGCCAGCGGGTTTCTAAATTGCACTCCTAGCGCCCTACATAAATTGGTCTGAGACGGAATCTTGCCTTGACGCATATATCCGCAGGTAATTCAGGGAATCGAACTCCGATAGGGTTATAGGTATATCCTCACAGGCATGTTCCAAGCAAACACTTAGGTTTACTTGAACCTTTCCAGCAGAGCCTTGGTCTGATTCTCTCCCAGACCCTTTACCTTGCGGCTCTCGCTGATGCCCAATTCTTCCATGATCTTCACAGCGCGCATCTTGCCGATGCCCGGCAGTGATTCGATAACCGATTTCACACTCATCTTGGCCACGACCTCGTCATTCCTGCGGTCTAAAATATCCTGGACCTTAAGGTTGCCCATCTTGAGCTTCTTCTTTATCTCGGCCCTTTCCTTGCGGATCTTAGCCGCCTTTTCCAGCGCTTTCTTTCTCTGCTCGTCGGTTAGTTGCGGTAGAGCCATTTTCGACCTCCTTCGATTAAACCAAACCCTCACACAACACAATCTATCAGTATAACGCTTTCGATAATCCTGAAAAAGCGGTTTAAGCCGTTGCCATTGATTTGCCCACCCACAGCCGAAACACCTTTTTGCCACCCCGCATGTCAGCCGAAACGGCTACCGGGGGTCTCCAACGGCATTCCCTGTTTACAGAGGGGGCATTCCTCCGGCTGCCAGGTCTTCATCTCCACATCCAGCAGGCATTCCTTGGGAACGGAGAACTCGATATCCCTACCCCTTTCGATAATGGCGGCTATGCCTATGACTTCCGCACCTCCTTCTTCCAGCATGCTCTTCAGTTCTCTCAAGGAACCTCCAGTGGTGATCACGTCCTCCACCAGGAGGACTTTCTCCCCCTGGCTTACCGCCTGGCCCCTGCGCAGGCGCAGCTCGCCGTCTTCCCTCTCGGCGAAGACCATCCGCTTGTCCAGGGAAAGGGCCACCAGATAACCGATGATTATTCCCCCCACCGCCGGGGAGGCTACCACGTCTATCTCCCTCTCCCTGAACCTATTGGCCAGCTCATCCGCCAACCTTTCCCCGATGCGGGGATGCTGGAGAATGCGGGCGCACTGCACGTAAGCATCGCTGTGCAGGCCCGAGGAGAGGCGGAAATGTCCTTCCATGATGGCGCCATGCTCTTTAAAGATCTCCAGAACCTCCCACCTGTTCATGCGTTTTCAGCTCCCTCTATTCTCTCTACCCAAGCTCGCTCGTTCCTATAAGCCTGGCCTTCCCCAACCTTCGATTCACTGGTTCGACATATTTATATTTTCCCTTTTCTCCACTTACGAAACCCTATCCCTTAAAATGTCCCCGCCTTTCCGGCGGGAAAGTATTGATTTCTCGCGACTTATAGTTCTACTCAATGTAAATATCTTCTAGGAGCCCCCTGCCAACTCCAGCTCTCGCTTTACCCGCCTCACCGCAAGCACAGGGTCATCGGAATGGATAATCGGCCTTCCCATCACTATGAAGTCGGCTCCTCGAGAGAGCGCTTCCCGGGGAGTCGCCACCCTCCTCTGGTCATCGCCCTCCCACGGTTCCAACCTTATCCCGGGCACCACCAGCACGGGAGCCGCGCCGAAGCGGGACCTAACATCTTGTAGCTCTTCCGCAGAGACTACCAGACCATCCAATCCCGCTTCTAGCGCCAGTTCGGCCAGGGCAAGCGCTTTCTCCTTTATCCCCCCTCTCCATCCCAGGTCCACCCAGGAATCCTTATCCATGCTGGTGAGGACGGTCACCCCCAGGAGGAGGGGCCTTCCCTGTTCGGAGGAGATGGCTTCGTCCACCGCCTCCCTCGCCCGCCTCAACATCTCTCCACCTCCCAGACAGTGAAGGGTGAGCATGTATACCCCCCGGGAGACTAGGGCCTTAACCGTTCTAGCCACAGTAACCGGTATATCGTGCAACTTCAGATCCAGGAATATCCGGTAACCCAGATCCCTTAAAATGTCGATCACCGGGGGTCCCTGGGAGCAGAAAGCCTCCATCCCCACCTTGATGATCTCCACCTCTCCCACCAGCGACCTGGCTATCTCCACTATTCTTCCCCGTTCAGAGAGGTCCAGGGCGACTATCAGGCGCGTCTCGGGGCTCAACTTAAGGCCTGCCCTTCCTTCCCGGTGGACCTGAGCAGCATCTGGTAGAACGCGGACATCTGTTCGTACACCCGCCCAGCCAAATCTTTCACCATGCGGTTATCGCTCTCGGTCAGGGGAGCTATCTTCTCCAGGATGCCCGCCACCTTCTCCGGGCTGCGTAGACTCTCCACTGCGTGAGCCAGCGATCGCAGGGTTACCATGACCACCGAGGGACGCCCGTCATCCAGCATGAGCATGATGGGATTGATCAATTCCGGTTGTTCATACATAGAGGAGATGGCCCCCAGCACTTCCACGGCGGCGGAACGGAGCCGGTAGTCGTCATGCAGAAGGAAAGGTTGGAGCACCCCCACCGCCTCTTTGCGGGGATGGTAGAGGAAGACGATAACCAGCTCGAAGAGGACGTTTATATCTTCCTCGGTGACCAGCGCGAACATGGCTATATCGGCTACCCTAGGGTCGTGAAAGCGTCGTAATGCGATGGCGGCCATCTGGCGTACTTCCGCATTGGGATGGTACAAAGCCGCCACTATATAAGGAAGATAGCCCTCATCCTCCGAGATGATAGCTTTCTTGATGGCGGCCAATATAAGCTCCGGATCTTCGCTGCGCAGCTGGCTTACCACCTCATTGTCCATCTAGATCCCCCTTAGTTCACCTTTTCTCTCCATGGAACCCATCAGGGACGATGGAAGCGCCATCTCTCCAACCCGTATGCTCCGCGTCAAAGCCTCACCTTTCCCTTGAGTTCCGCGGGGGAATCTATCCCCTTCCTTTCCAGATAGCCCCTAAGGCCCTCCAGGATGCGCAGGGGCATGGCAGGGTCGGTAAAAATTGCCGTTCCCACCGCTATCGCGGAGGCGCCCACCAGCAGCATCTCCACCGCCTCCGCCCAACCAGAGATCCCCCCCATAGCCACAATAGGACTCTCCACCACTCGGGCTACCTCCCATACCGCCCTCACCGCCAGGGGATGGATGGCGGGCCCGGAAAGGCCCCCGGTTACGTTGGCCAGCCGCGGCTTCCAGGTCTCCACGTCTACCGCCATCCCGGGAAAGGTATTCACCAGGGAGAGCGCATCTGCTCCCGCATCAACCGCCACCCTGGCCATCTCACCAATATCATAAACCTGGGGAGACAGTTTTACCAGCAAGGTACCGCTGTACACCTCCCTTACCCCCTGCACCAGGTCCCTTAACGCTTGCGCCTCCCCACCGAAATGGATACCCCCCCTGGCCACATTGGGGCAGGATACGTTCAGCTCGATTCCGCTGACCCCCTCCACCCCCTCCAAACCCAGCGCCACCTCCAGATACTCCTCCTGGCTAAAGCCGGCCACGTTCACAATTATGGGAACGCCATGGTCCAGCAAGGCGGGGAGGTCTTCTTGGAGAAATCCTGCGAGCCCCTTGTTCTGTAGACCTATGGAGTTCAACATCCCGCAGGGGGTCTCCCACAGTCGGGGTGGCGGATTTCCAGGGCAGGGCTTTAAGGTTACCGCCTTGCTGACGATACCCCCTAGCCGATTCGCCTCTACCAACTCCCGGTATTCCATACCTGTGCCAAAGACCCCGGAGGCCACCAATACCGGGTTGGGAAGTTCAATCCCCGCCAGGTTTACCTTAAGATCAACCAAAATACGCTCCCCAATCTATCTCCTGGAACCGGAATACCGGTCCATCCTTGCACACCCTGGAATAGACTTTTCCAGCGGATTTCAAGGGCACGGCGCAACCCTGGCAGGCTCCTACCCCGCATCCCATGCGTTCCTCCAGGGATACCTGGAAGGGCAGGCTGGCCTTCCCCATCTCCTCCGCCATTGACTTGAACATATCCCTAGGTCCGCAGGCGTAGATAGCATCCGGCTCGGGTCCTGCCTGCCTGGTCAGCACCTCCACCACGGTTCCCCGCTCTCCCAGGCTTCCATCTCGGCTGCACATGCAGACGGAGAACCTCTCCCCCAGCAGTGAGGGCAGGTCCCCGAACTCCTTTCCACTATCCAGGCCCCAGAAAAGCGATGGTTTCACCCCCCGCTCCAACAGGCGCTCCGCCAAGAAATACAGGGGCGCTATACCCACCCCCCCAGCGACTAGGGCGGGATGGGTTTCCTCGCCCACGACGAATCCCCTGCCCAGAGGGCCTATAAGGTCTACCCGATCCCCCACTGCGCGCTCCGCCAGCCAGGAGGTGCCCCCTCCCGCTACCTTTACCAGGACGAGGATTTCGCCTGTGCCCACGGAGAAGATGCTGAAAGGACGCCTTAAAACGCGCGGGGAGTCCCTTCCGCAGAGCACGTGAACGAACTGTCCGGGAACCGCCGTCGTCGCCACCCCTGGAGCATCCAGGCTCAGAAGAACCGCCTTCCCGTAGGTTCTCACTTTCCTTACAGTGGAGATAACGCGTTCCATCAGGCCTGGACACCCGTACTTTCCCACTGGTAGTCTTGCACGCTCCGGTAGTCCAGTCGACCTTCCCCCCAGGCCATCAGCGCTTCCACCAGAAGCGAGGCCGCCCCCATGCTGGTGATACAGGGAATGCCGTATCCTGAAGCGGCGGAGCGGATGTAGAGGCCATCGCTGCGCGGTCCTTTACCCCTGGGGGTATTTATTACCAGGTCCACCTCGCCGTTCTTGATCAGGTCCAAAACGTTGGGCCGGCCTTCCCGCAATTTCTTCACCGTCCGGGTGGTTATCCCCCCCTTGCGCAGCGCCTCGGCGGTTCCCGAGGTGGCCAGGAGGATGAACCCCATGGACTGAAGCTCTTTGGCGACCATCACCGCCGCCCTCTTGTCCCGGTTGGCCACGCTGATAAAGACCCTGGCCCTCCCGTGAACGAGCCCCAGGTCATCCATCTGAACCTTGGCGAACACGCTTCCCAAATCCCAACCCATGCCTCCCACCGCCCCAGTGGACCTCTTTACCGGAAAAAAACATTTCTCTTTCTCCCCGACTTCCTGTGAAGGCATGATTGCCTTCC
>FWPV01015176.1_pt1 | contig 11130 bp, 14 predicted proteins | sample 2228371 | NCBI WGS metagenome assembly FWPV01 (sample SAMEA103939776, study PRJEB20133) | metagenome | reverse complement strand
ACCATGTTCTCCTCAAGGGTTGCCGACGGAGTCGCGCCGGACTCTACAGACGCTGCCGGCTACGGCAGAGCGGCCATTGGGGTTGGGGGAGGGGTTGTCGGAGAGGGGGCAGGGGACTATGCCCCCTGGCTCCCTCCCCTACGAACACTCATTCAACACCCTGCTAGGCTCCTGGCCTGGCCCAGCAGGGCTGCCAGGCGCGGCGGGGGCAGCACCGGCTCCAGGAGTTCGGTCAACAGGGCGGTCAGCCTGTCGGCCTCGCCATGGACCAGACAGGCCAGCACCGGGCTGGCCACGATCCGGGTGAAGAGGGCCTGGTTATCCGGGTGGTCCCGCCTTTCGCTTAGGACCGCTTCCCGGATGCGCCCCAGGAGCTCCAGATACGGACCGTATTCGGGGCCGAAGCGGGCCTCCAATTCTTGGCGCAGCTTCTTGGCCAGGGCCGGGCTGGCGCCGCCGGTGCCGATGGCCACCACCAGTTCCCCTCGGCGGATGGTGGCCGGCACCACAAAGGAGCACAGGGCCGGCTGATCCACCACATTCACCGGCAGGTTCCGGGCTTGGGCCGCGGCGCTGACGGCCTGGTTGACTTCCTGATCGTCGGTGGCGGCGATGGCCAGAACCATGCCTTCCAGATGCGCCGGTCGAAAATCCTCCTGCAGCCAGGTGATGCTCCCCTGATCCGCCTGCTGTTGCAGCTTCGGCGTCACTTCCCGGCTGACCACCGTCACCCGGGCCCCGGCGGCCAGCAGGTCCTGCACCTTGCGTTCACCCACAGCACCGCCGCCCACCACCAGGCAGGGTTTATGGTCAATGGTCAGGAAAATGGGGTAAACTTTCACGCGCTCTCCGAGCCCCTGATGTCGGGTGTACATTAGCCGGGTTCCGGCCCTGGGTGAGGTTATTTCAGTTCATGGTATTTGCAGGCCCGCCCGTAACTCTGGGCAACCGGATATTTTTCCGCATTTTTGCGGATCTTCTCCCTGACCGCCGATCCCAGCTCCACCCCGGCGGCCTCGCCCAGGTAAAGGAGAAAGATGAGGACATCGGCCATCTCCTCCTGCAGCCGGGTGTGAAACTGCCGGTCCCTGAGGGCGGTCTGGATTTCCGCCTCCTCCTTCCACAGGAAGAGCTCCTGGAGTTCACCGGCCTCGATGGCAATGGCCATGGCCAGGTTTTTGGGGGTATGGAACCGGCGCCAATCCCGTTCTTCCCGGAAGGCCAGGGCCAGCCGCTGTAAGGCCGCCAGGGTGTCATGTTCGTCCACAGTCCGTCTCCCGGCTCCGGCGGTTTAACAGAGCCAGCAGCCCTGTTCCCGGATCTCCTCATACCACTGCCGCAATTTGGGTTTGATGGCCTCTTTGGGGAGCAGCAGGAACTGCCGGGCTTCGCCCAACTGGATAAAGCCGCCGAAATACGCAAACTTGACCAGACGCTCCAGGTGTTCCGGGGAAAACTCCAGATTTTCCGGCGGTACCCGGCTCAGCATCTCCTGGTCCGCAATGATCTGTTTGACCCGCTCGAAATGGTCCCGCAGTTGGGCTTCCCGGGCCGCGTCGGGAGCTGCCGGGGCCGCCGCGGCCGCTGGTGTGAGGCTTTCGGTCATGGCGTTTCCTCCCATTGCATCGTCATGATCTGCCAGGGATAAGCATGGCCGGGTCACTGCAGCCATGGGGAGATGATCTTTTTGGCCAGATTGATGGGGATGGCAAAACCGATGCCTTGGCCCGGTGCCACGATCATGGTATTGATGCCGATGACTTCCCCGTTGAGATTCACCAGGGGGCCGCCGCTATTGCCGGGGTTGATGGAGGCATCGGTCTGGATGAAGTCGCCGACCCGGCCCTGACCCAGACCTTTCCGGCCGGTGGCGCTGATGACGCCCACGGTGACGGTGTTCTCCAGGCCGAAGGGGCTACCGATGGCGATGGCAAACTGGCCGGGTTTCAGGGCCTCGGAGTTACCCAAGGGCGCTGCCCGTAGACCGGCGGCGCTGACCTGTACCAGGGCCAGATCAAAGCGGGGATCCGCACCCACCACCCGACCCTGCAAGGTGCGACCGTCCTGCAGGTGGACAGCTATGGCCTGGGCGCCGGCCACCACATGGTGGTTGGTGAGGATCAACCCCCGGGAATCGATGATCACCCCGGAGCCCTGCCCCACCTGGCGCTGCTGAAAGGTGCGGGGCGGCATCATCTCCCGGAAGAAGCCCTCAAAGGGTGTGCCCCGGAAGAACTCTTCATCAAAGCCGAACATGGGGCCCACGTTCACCACCCGGACGCATTTGATGCTGACCACTGCCGGCGACACCCGTTCGGCCGCCCGGACAAAGTCCTGCTGCAGGTCAAAGGCACTGATGGCCAGGACCGGCCGGCCGGCGAGGATGAGGGCCACACACCCTAGTACCACGGCCACGGCGAGCCATGGCCCGAACGTTCCCTTCTTCTCCACAGAGCACGGTGATCTGTGCCTCACCTTTCACCTCTTCTTCACAAGAGCAGACGCGGGGTTTTGGGGGGTTCAGGGCCGATGACCCCCCGCACCCGCTGGGGTATCAATGATGTGGCCAGAGCCAACAAAGGCCGGACGGAAACCCTGGCCTGCTCCGGCGGGCTGCCTTCCGGCTGTTCCTGGCAGTGCAGGCCGCCCTCGCCGCCGATGGCCAGGCAGACGGGCGGTTCCCCCACGGCCGCTTCGGTCCAGAAGACCCGCAGATGGCAAGGCTGCCCCGTGGCAGTGCGGCCCCTCAAGGTCATCTGCCAGCCGTCCGGGAAGACCACAGTCATCTCCGGACCTTGCCAGACCGGGGAGAGCACCGCCAAGGTCTGGCCGGCCATACCCGCAGGCAGCTCCCGGGTCGGTCGGACCTGATACCAGAGATATTCAGGGCTCATGGACAGGCATCTCCACCAAAACTTTCAGCACTCCCCGCTGGCCGGCGAACTCCAGGGCTGCAGGCGCCTGGGCCAGGGGATAGATGCGGCTGATGAGCTTTTTGGGATTGATCAGCCGCCGGGCCAACAACCGCAGGGCCGGTGGAAACGGCCCGCAGCGGGAGCCGACGACCGTCACTTCAGGCACCACCAGGGCGGTGGGGTTGGCTTCGCCCCGACCCGGATAGGTGCTCTTCACCACGATGGTACCCCGGGGCCGCACCGCCGCCAAGGCGGTCTGCCAGCCCTCGGGCCGGCCCGTGGCCTCAATGACCACATCGAAGCCGTCCAGGGCGAAACCAGCCGCCGGATGCGCCTCCACTCCCCGGGCCCGGAGGTAATCCAGGTTCCAGGGATGCCGCCCCACCACGTGCAGTTCGCAGCCCCAGAGGCGCAGCACCAAAGCAATGAGCAGACCCAACCGGCCGTCCCCGATGATCAGGACCCGGTCCTCAGGCCGGATCTGCACCTGGGAAGGGATTTCCAGGGCCGCAGCCAGGGGCTCGGTAAAGACCGCAAAGGCATCCGGGACCTGGTCGGGCACCACATGCAGGTTGGCCACCGGCAGGGTCACATACTCCGCCAGACAGCCGTCCTTACCCCGGATCCCCAACACCCGCCGTTGGGAACAGTGCCGGGACAACCCCGCCTGACACCAGGCGCAGTGCCCGCAGGGGAGGTTGATTTCCCCCACCACCCGCCGCCCCTGCCACCAGGGATCGGCCGCCGCCACCACCTGGCCCACAAATTCGTGCCCCAAGACCCCCCGGAAGTCGGCGTAACCCCGCAGGATATGCAAATCTGTGCCGCAGATGCCGGCCAGGCGGACACGGATCAGGGCCTCACCAGCCTCCGGCACCGGTGGCGGGAGGTCCTGCAGTTGAGCCGTGCCGTCAAACACCAGGGCCTGCAAGGCGTCATCCTTTCTGCTGTTGTTGAATATAATCAATCTGTTCCATTTCGGCAAGGTGCCGACCCCGAAGCCGTCCGGCAGGGCAAGGCCGAGGGAAGCCAGGGAAACCCCGGCGAGCCGGCGTCTCGGCCGCCGCCCTCTCACAGGCTGTGGAAAAACTCCCTGCCTTAATCAATGGTGGGAGGATATCCTAATGTTCCGCTTTTGGCGCAGCCCAACGCAGCCGTCGGGGTTGAGGGAGGAGGCAGGGGGAAGAGGGCAGTGGACGGTGGGCAAGAGAAGGCAGGCGGCCCTATGATCTCTCATCCCTATTCCCTATTCCCTTATCACTGGCCCCTTATCACTGGCCACTGACCATCTATTTCCATGCCCCCTCCCCTACGAACACTTTTCCACTACCCTGCTAAGCTCCTGGTCAACCGCGGGCCAGACCATCCAGGGCAGCCAGGGTCTCGGTGACGGTCTTCTCCCAAGAGAGGTCCGCCACCGCCGCCACCGCGGCCTGCTGGACCGCCGGGTCTGCCGCCCGCTCCATGAATTCTTCCAGCGCGGCGGCCAGACCGGCGATGTCATCGGGCCGGGCCAGCACCGCGCCATTCACTCCGGGTCGGAGGAACTCGGAGGCGCCGTTGGCAGCCGTTGTCACCACCGGGCGGCCGCAGGCCAGGGCCTCCAGCACCACGTTGGCACAGGGGTCATAGATGGTGGGCAGGGCCAGCACCGCGGCCCGCTGGTACCATTCCTCCACCAGGGGTTGGGGGCCCAAGAAGGAGACCCGGTCCTCCACCCCCAACCTCCGGGCCAGGCGCCGATAGGGTGCTACCCGGCCTTGGCCCACCACCAGGAGGCGGACCTGCCGGCGCCGTAGCATCGCCAAGGCGTCAATGAGGAAGGCCAGTCCCTTGCGCTTAAAGCCGGAGCCCACAAAGAGGATTGCCGGCGGCCCTACCCTCTCCTGGCGGGGCTGCCAGCGGAAGCGCCGATGGTCCACGCCGTTGTAGATCACTCGGAGCTTTTCCGGGTCCACCTGGTAGTGGCGCTGTACCTCTTCCAGGACCTGCCGGGAGTTGGCAATGATGAGCCGCAGGTCCGGAGAGCGGAAGAGTCTGGCTTCCAAGCCCAGGAGGACACGCTGGAAGGGACTGCCGGCCAGGAGCAGGCGCTGGGGCAGCGACTCATAGGGCCGCCGCCGGGCCAGCCATTCCCGGTGGCAGCCGTCTCCGGCTCGATAGACATCCTGGGTCAGGGTGCGCTCCAGGCTGTAGACCAGGTCAAACCGGGAGGCTCGCACCAGACGCCGGGCATTGAGGGCGAAACCCAGCACCCGGCCCACCTTGCCCGGCCAGACCGGCACCCGCTGCCAACGGCAGCCGGCCAATCCGGCCGCCCCTGTCGGAGGATGCGGGTCGGCCGACAGGATGGTAACCGCATGCCCCCGGTGCAGCAGTTCCCGGGCCAGGGCCAGGAAGGTGGTCTCCGCCCCTCCCAGGCTGCTCAGGCGATGGCGGATCAGGGCGAGGTGCATCGCTGCAGTTGCCGGTCTATGGCGGCCAGCACCTCCGCCGGGGTGATGGCGGTGAGGCAGCGGCTGATCTTGCTGCCGTCGCAGCCGTCCCGGCCACAGGGCTGGCAATCCAAGTTTTTGCTGAGCACTTCGTGCCCTTCGCCCCAAGGCCGCCAATTGTAAGGGCCGGAGGGGCCGAAGAGGACCACCGTCGGGGTCCCCACGGCTGCGGCCAGGTGCATGGGGGCACTGTCCACCCCCACAAACAGCTGGGCTTGGGCGATCAGGGCCCCCAAGGTTTTCAGGTCCAGACGGCCGGCCAGGTTGATGGGCCGGGTTCTGACCTGGTTCAGGATGGCCGCCAGAAAATCCATTTCCCCCTGAGTCGGCGCCGCGGTGAGCACCACCGGCAGGCGGTAATCCATCTGCAGGGCATCGATCACCCGGGCATAGCCTTCTGTGGTCCAGCATTTGAACAGCCAGCGGGCCGGCGGGTGTAGGAGGACGAATCCCCGGGGCGACAGACCGTGGCCCTGCAGCAGTTCCTGCACCCGTCTGCCGGTCTGGGCGGGCCAATAGAATTCCGGTCCCTGATGCCTCGGGGCCACCCCCAAGGCCTCCACTAACGCCAGGTTTTTCTCCACCGTATGGGCCCGCAGGGGCGGGGCCGGCGCCAATTGGGTGAATGCCAGGCGGCGCTGCCACCAACTCCGTTTGGGATGCTCATACCCCAGCCGCCGGGGCGCGCCGGTCAGCCAGCTGTAGAAGGCGCCCCGGTCGCCGCCGCTGTATTCCAGCACCAGATCAAAACGCCGCCGCCACAGGCCCAGGGCCAGGCGTCCGGCAGCCACCAGGCCCGCACCCCGATCCAGGGAGATGACTTCCTGGATCAGGGGATGGTCACTGACCATGGCCTCCATGCCCCGGGCCACCAGGACCCGGATGGTCGCCCCGGGCCAGGCGTGGTGCAGGGCCCGCACCACCGGCGTGGTGAGCAGGACATCACCTAAGTGTTTCAACTGAATGATCAGGATATGGTTAGAGCTCATCAATCGTCGCGGCATCCCTGGGGCCGCACGCCACCCCCCGCTTGGACTGGCGGATAAACTCCAGCAGATAGCGGACATCTTCGGTCAGCGGCACTTCGGCCTCCACCTGGGCCACGGCCTCCCGCAGGTTGACCCGGCGCCGGAACAGGATCCGGAAGGCCTTCTTCAACGCCGCCAGCCGTTCCCGATCAAACCCGGCCCGTTTCAGGCCCACCAGATTCAGGGCCCGCACCGTGTGCTCCCAATCGCTGATGCAGAAAGGCGGAATATCCCGGGACGTCCGGGAACCGCCCCGCATCATGGCCAGCCGGCCCACCCGGCAGAACTGGTGAATGACGCAGTTGCCGGAGATCACCGCCCGGTCCTGCACCTCCACGTAGCCGCCGATGAGGGCGCCGTTAATGACGATGACATGATTGCCCAGGGACGAGTTATGAGCCATGTGGGCCAGGGCCATGATGAAATTGTGGTCGCCCACCCGGGTAACGCTCCCCGGCTTGGTGCCCCGATGAATGGTGACATACTCCCGGATGATATTCTGATGGCCGATGACGGTATAACTGGGCTCGCCGGCAAAGGCGTAATCCTGGGGCTCATGGCCGATGACGGCGCCGAAGGAGATCAGGTTCTGCTCCCCGATGGTGGTATAGGGCCCGATGTAGGCATGCGCCTGGATGCGGGTGCCGGCGCCGATGCGGCTCGGTCCCTCAATGATCACCCCCGGGCCGATCTCCACCTCCGGCCCCAGTTCCACCTCATCTCCCAGTCGGGCGGTGGGATCTATCTTCACTCTGTGGGTCCTTCCCGGTCGGTTGGCTGCCGCAGTTCCCGGGCCTTAGCGTATTTGGCGAAGGTGTAGACGCTGTACAGGTAGGCCAGGGTGTAGCCGTCCCGGCCATCCAGAAATCCCCGCTGCAGCAGGTAGAGCTTGAGAAAGGTCAAGAGCGGCCGCCAGATCAGCTCCCCCCAGATCGGCCTTTTGCCCTGCTTCATCAATTCCTGGGCTGCCAAACTGGAATAGCGGTCCAGGCGCTGGAGGAAATCGCTCAGCGAGGCATAGGTGTAGTGCAGCATAGGATGCTGCAGGGTGCCCACCCGGCCTTGGATCTCCACGCGTTCATGCACCTGCCGCTCCTGAAAGCGGCCTTTATCCTTGCGAAACAGGCGGATGGAATAGTCCGGATACCAGCCCAGGTGACGGATGAAACGGCCGCAGAAGAAATTGCGCCGGGCCACCCGGTAGCCGTCGTAGGGTCCGTCGGCCCGCAGCACCTCTTCGATCTCCTGCCGCAGCGCCGGCGTCAGCCGCTCATCCGCATCCAGGACAAACACCCACGGGTGGGTGGCGGCCGCCACCGCCCGGTTCTTGGTCCGGCCGAACCCCTCCCAAGCCACCTGCAGAACCCGGTCCGTATACCGGCGGGCCAACTCCACGGTCCGGTCCGTGCTGCCCGAATCCAGGACTACGATCTCATCCGCCCACTGCGCCGACTCCAGGCAGGGCACGATGTTCTGTTCTTCGTTGAGCGTGATGAGGACTATTGAGAGGCCTGGCATGATCCGGTGGGCAGTTTCTTAGCTCTTTCAGGCAACATGTTCGGGATGTCATCTTGGATCTCATAGAGCAGTTGACATTGGGGACAAATAAGGCCGGTGCCGGCGTGGTTCAGGTGGACCTTGTGCCGGCACTGCGGGCAGACCAACAGCTCCAGCAGTTCCTTGGAAACGGCCATCGAGCTTCCTCCTTGCTGCAGCAAAATATGGAAAACGAGCCTCTCTTGGCACCGAAGGCCTTTGCCTCTTAGCCAGGAGCCTCTTACCCAATCTCACAACAGGCCCCCGACGGCACCATCCACCGGTCGTTCCAGAGAGTGTCACCAGGGACCTTCCTCCCACTGCTTCTATGCTATCAGAGTGGGCCGCGTTTGCCAAAACCTTTCCTGCCGCTCCAGGCTGTGCCCGGGAGCGTCGCCGGGGGCCTGGCTCTTCATGATCCGGCAACCGAATAATAACAGAAAAATTGACAGGAAATTATCAGATATTAACACAGACCTCGTAGGCTGTTAGGCCAAAAAGGTGTCTGATATGGATGCGGGTGAATTAGATCATTGTCCAGGGAATCCAAAACAGTGTTACGGTCTCGGGCATAGAATTTTTGCCAGATTGTTTTATTTCTGTTTTCATCCCCTCACTATCGTTGAAGAGGCCATTGATCTGCGCCAGATACCCCACCCGGTTATTTTAGCCTACAACCACAATAATTATTACGAAACCATCGTCATCAGCAGCTATTTAGTAAAGCGTTGGCCCCGGCGCCGGGTCAGTTTCGTCGTGGACTGGATGTTCGGCCGCCTACCCCTAATCGGTTGGTTCCTCCAGGCGGTGGAACCGGTGTATGTGTATCACAAACCGGCCCGCTGGCAGTTTCTCAACCGGCGCAAGCCCCCCCGGCCAGGCAATACGATCCAGGAGTGTCTGCAGCGTCTGGCGGTGGGTGCCAGCGTCGGGATCTTCCCGGAGGGCAGCCGTAACGGCGATCCTGCGGTGCTCCGCCGCGGCCGGCGGGGTATCGGCGAGCTTGCCCTCCTCTCCCAGGTGCCGGTCCTGCCGGTGGGGATCGACTTTCCGGCCCGACAGTACCGGGGTCGGATCCCCGTCCTCGGCCGGATCATCCTGAGGTTCGGGCATCTCCTCCAGTTTCCGATGGAGGCTACCTGGTGGCAACGGGCCCAGGCGGCAGACGACTGGCCCCCGGCCGAGCGGCAAAGCTTTTACCGATACCTCTGTCGCCGCATCACCTACCAGATCATGCAGGAACTGGCCAAACTGTCCGGCAAACAATACCCCTACTGTCCACCGCCCCGGCCGGCCCTTTGGCCGCCTCTATAACAATAACCGTAACCGAAGAGGGAAGCAGGATGGGAAAAGTCCACACCACCAAAGTTCTGGATGCAACGACGCGGGCGGACGCCCTGCACGTGGTGGAAGAGGTCTACCGGCGGGAAAAAAACTGGATCCGCTGCGCTGACCACGAGATCCCGGCAGACATCGACCCCCACGGCCCGTATTCCTGGTTTCTAGCCACCGTCAATGACCGGCCGGCCGGGGTGTTGCGGCTCTTCTATGACCCGCCCCTGGAACTGCCGCCGGAGTTCCAGGTTTCCCTACGCCAAGATGTGGACCTGAAGCAGATGGCCCAAAGCGGCCGCTTCGTGGAGATCGGCCGTTTTATGATCCTGCCCGAATACCGGAAGAAGATGTTGGTGGCCATCCGCCTCATGGGCATTGCTGTCAGGGAAGTGGTGGAGCGCAACTACACCCACTTCATCACCGATGTCTTTCAGGGAGAACCACATTCCCCCCTGCAGTTCCATACCCGCATCCTGGGGTTTGAAGTGATCGGCAGCCACCTGCATGGAGAACTGCAGTGCAGCCTGACCCGCATCATCCTCACCCTGGACATCCTGAAGGCCTACCAACGTCTGCGGGAGAAAAAGAATCGCCTCTACTGGACCCTCACTGACGGCATCCGGACCGTTCTGGATCAGAAACTGGCAGCCTGAACTCCGGCTGAGGACCGCCTAGCAGGGGGTTGCAAACCTGTTCGTAGCAGGGTGTTTGTCAGGCGCCCGTAAGGGTCGCACCCCTCGACATGACTCAGAGTGGCCCCTCTAGCAGGCTGTTGAAAAACTCTCTACCATGGTCGATGGTGGGAGGATATCCCTAAATTTCAGCTTTTGGCGGAGCCAAAAGCTGCCGTTGGGGGTGGGGGAGAGGTTGTAGGGGAGGGGGCAGGGGGCTGTGCCCCCTGGCCCCCTCCCCTACAGACACTGTTTCAACACCCTGCTAGGGGATGTTTACTGTGGGGTATCCGTCTGTTCCATGTCCAGGAGGTGCCTGGCTTGTCCGGGTCCGTCCAGGGTCGGGGCTTCGGCCGGATTCGGCCGCGGCCCTGCGGCCAGTACCCGCCCCGTCTCCCGATCCACGATGACGCCGTGGCGCTCCGCCAGCATGAGCAGGTATTGGTACTCCATGGCCTGTTTGGCCAACCGATAGCGCAGGATGAGACTGATGGGAAAGTAGAGCATGCTCAGGGCGACGATACCGATGATCAGATACGTCCCCCATAATCCCAAGACCGAGAACAGACTCTTGAGATAACCCAGGACCTTTTCCGGATAGATCAGGCCATAGAGGAAGGCGAAGACAATGGCCAGTCCCATGAGATAGGAGACCAGGGAAAACTTGTGGTGCAGGCGGCGCAGCGCTTGCCGCGTCTTGTCCTCGCCTTCGGGAACCTCGGTGTTGAGCAGATCAAAGCCCCGGATAATAATCCCGAAGAGGAAGACCATGACTATGGGAGCCAGGGTGGCGACGACCAAGTACTCCTTCCAAGGGAAGGGGATGACCCGCACTTCGCCGCCGAACCAGCCTTCATCGATCTGCCAGATGATGGTGGCCCCCAGGATAATGAGCTCCACCAGGACGACGAAGACCAGGAAGCTGTTGAAGATATATTTCTTCTCACTGGGATCGTGATTGCTGAAAAACCGACTCATGTTTGTTCCCTTATCGCCACCGGCCTGCCCCTCCAGCCGATAAACCCATCCTGCCTCTGTAGCCCGGCTGAAGATCTGTTCTCTAGCAGGGTGTTGAAAAACTCCCGGCCACAGTTGATGGTGGGAGGATATCCCTATTTGGCAGCTTTTGGCGGAGCCAAAAGCTGCTGTC
>FWPV01015175.1_pt1 | contig 11131 bp, 10 predicted proteins | sample 2228371 | NCBI WGS metagenome assembly FWPV01 (sample SAMEA103939776, study PRJEB20133) | metagenome | reverse complement strand
ATTGTTAAAATTTCTTAGCTTATTTGTCATTGTCAATCCTTACTCAACCCAACCGACTTTTTATTATTTGCGGATTTACAGATTTATGGGTAAAGATTAGTTTCCAAAGGGGGAAAGGGGGATTCCATTACAATATGTCATATTTCAATTGACAAATTGCATAAATACTGGAAAGAAATTATCAACAATGATAAGTAAGATCATCTGTCAGAATTCATATGCATAATTATTACCTAAAATTTGAATTGCACTCTTTTACTGGTAAATTTTTTTACTTTATCCAGAATTGCGCGATACTTTTAAGATACCCTTAACTACAACAACGCCAGGTATTGCGAAAATAGCCCCCCATATACCGATAATGCTTGCTGACAGCAGTACCGCAAACATAACAATAAGTGGATGAACCGCAACAGCACTGCTCATAATTCTTGGAGAAATAAAAGAATTATCCAATATTTGGATGCCAAAAGCCACACCAATAACAAGAATGATCTGTAAAATGAAGCCAATCAAGCTATAATTGCCTGCAACAAACCCTGTAACTGAAGCTATAACTGCTATTGCACCACCTATAATGGGTCCAACAGTCGGAATTGCATTACATAATCCTGCTAATAATCCAACCAGCAGAGCAAAAGGCACCCTGATTATACTATAAGCAATGCTTGATATAATACTAATAATTATTATTACTGCTATTTGCCCCTTCAAAAATCCACGCATATCTTTATCTATTTCCATAGCATATAGAACTATTCTTTCTCTAGTTTTTTCAGGGAAAAATTGTTTTATTCGATTCATAATTGAATCAAAAGATTGTATAACATATATAAAGACGATCAAAATAAAAAAGGCACTTGATATACGACCCATTGTGCTTATGAATCCTGATGATATACGTTCAAAAATACCTCTAATTATTTGACTTGCAGTTTCTGCATAGGATGGAATCTTTTCTTGAACATATACACCCAGCCTACTAAAAGCATCTTCAACAACAGGTTGCCATGACTCAGGCAATCTATCTTTTAATGGATATTCGCCATTTTCGATGTCATAGGTTAATTCTATAATATAATCTTTTGAAACATTGTAAAAATTGATTACGCCATCACTCATTGCATTTGCTTGTTCAATCAATTGGGGAACAACGCCAAATGTAATGAAGCTTAAAACACCAAGTAACAACAAAATAAGCACTGCTATTGCGACACCTTTTGATAAGTGAAGTTGTTTTCCTTTTGGTAGTGGAATGTTTTGTAGACCTTTGAAAAGCACATTCACTATATAAGCCAAGGAAAAGCCTGTAATAAACGGCACAAATACGCTCTGAAGCCTTACAAATAACCATATACTGATAAAGATAATGGCATATAAAGCAATATGTCTTGTATGCTCTATTTTTCTTATACTAATTAATAGAGAAATTATTAGTAAAGGCACTACAGGATGAAGTATCATTCTGTTTGCTTTTACACCAGCAATATAAGCATATCCTATCCAGGAAAATGCGATTATAATAATAGTTATGGATACTATTGTTTTCGTTATATTTTCATCTTGTGACATAGGTATCCGATTTAAAAAAATAATTATTCATTATAATTATCATTTATTATGAAATCCATCTAAATCTCCCTTTGGAAAAGGGAGACTTTCATGATTTCGCCTTTTTCAAATATTTTTTAATGATATATTTCCAGTAAAAGTTTAATTGTTTCTTCAGCATTTTCGATTGCAGTTTTCATCAATTCATTGGCATATCCTGTATTGTTTTTGGGCTGTAAAATCATTATTTCATCTTTAATTTCCTGCGGAATAGTTTTATTTTCAGTCATTTTAGTAATAAATTTATCATGAGTAACATAGCTACCATCTTCGTTTATCATGATTTCCTGAATTTGTCGATATGCATCACCTTCAGCACGAGAACGCTTTAATATGGTCTGAGCTGCTCCTCCCAGAAGACCAGGATTTTCATTTAAGAAGGAGTTTATCTTAGTTTCATTTAATTCATATAATTGCAATTCTTCCTTTATTCTACCAATAGCAATAAAAAATTTAGCAAAGTCATCACCTATATCACGCATTATTATCGAACGCCCCATATCTCCTTCATAGGGATAGTCCATCAATGCTTTTGAAGTATATTCTAATTGCACAATGAATTTTTCCAGAATCTTATTTGCACCTTCCATTCTCCATGGATTATACTTATTCGGCATAACAGATGAACCTTTTACTCCCCGTTTTTTCTTTTTTTTGAACCATTGAAAACTCGTCCATCCCCAGAAATCTTTTACAAATTTCATTATAATCCTTGCTATAGTGCAAAGACTATCATATATAAGCTTGTATTCACCGTATAAACTTGCTTGTGTGACCATCATATCCAGGTGCAAGCCTGGTCCCAATGCTGAAACAAATCTTTTATCATTTTCGATCCAATCAATATCTGGATATGCAGAACACAGATCGCTGTGGTTGCCTACTGCTCCAAAGGTTTTAACGGGGAAAGATATTGTAGTTCTTTTGCCATTTTCATCGAAAGGCAGAAATACTTTTCGTAATATTGAATCTATTGCCCAGATAGTATTTGCAATCTGTTTGCCAATAGTTGTCGGTTCTGCTGGCTGACCATGTGTTAAACCAGATGTTACATGGTTATATTGCTGTGCATAGGCTATAAGTGACTCCTGAAAAGATATTATTTCTGGAATTATATGATTGAAGAAAATATCCCTGTTTATTAAAGCAAATACAGGAGAGTTAACATCTTCTGATGTCCGTCCAAAATGAAATCCATCAAGAATGACACCCAGTTCTTTTTTATCGATATCAAGGATATTTTGATAATCAACTATGAATTTAATCCAATCAGTAATAGCAGCCGTATCATGGTCAGATTTAGTCTCTATTGTCTCTATTTGAGACATCTGTTGAGGTGTTAATTTGTCAGCAATAGAGCGCAATGCTTTTTTCCTAAAATCATCAAGTGGAAAAGTTATTATCTTTTTATCTGAGTAGATACCGTTATAGTTTGCCATTGTCTCTGCTAGGGTGATAAAGTATTCCACAATAACCTTGATTCTATATTGATATAATGCTTTCAGGGAAGTATATTTGTCTAGGAAATCGATATATTTACGGTATCGGCTTAATGCTGGAAATGGTGATATTGCACTCAGATAACTATCTTGATCTATATCAGCTTCATCTAGTTTAATAATATCATCAGGATTAATACCAAGACCGTCAAACATTGCAATTGTTTTATCTGATAAATGCTTCATAGCTACAGTTCCTTTACTTAATTGGCATTTTGCTTCTTAAAAAATTCACACACTCATCAACCTGGTCTTCGCCAAGCCCATGAAGTATAACACTACAATCAGGCTTCTTTTGATTGAGTAATGATAGATAAAGTTCATAATCGAGCAAGCCTTTGCCTGCTGGTAGATGTCCCGCGTCACCATCATGGTCTAAATCCTTTGCATGAGCTAATGCGATGTAGTCACCAAGAAGATCAAAAGCAGAAGTAATGATTTCCTGCATACGTGGAAGTTCGCCTTTGTGAAAAATATTTGCAGGATCAAAAACTACTTTCAAATATTCCGAATTCATCTCATCAATCAATTTTCTACCTTTAATTGCAGAATCAATGACATTTGATACTTCTGGTTCAAAGGCAAGAATAACCTTATATTCCTCAGCATATTTCAATGCCTGGCTCAAAGATTCAACAAGATCATTCCAGGCGGAAGGTAGATCATTATCAGGATGCCTTCTCCACATACTTACTGGATCTCTTGTCCCTGTGCAAAGAGTGATAACAGAAGTGCCAATCATTTTACAAACAGAAGCCAGTTCGCGAAGTCTTCTTAAACCATCCTGTCTTTTCTTCAGGTCTGGATCGATCATGTTAAATGTGCCTGAAACAGCCGACATTATCAAACCTAGCCTATCCATTTCAGCCCTGATCTTTTCACACAGTTTGGGGTTTATTTTATCTGGAAGCTCATTAAGTCCTGCACACGTAAAGCTGAATTGAATATGGTGAATGCCATGATTTACTATGTTTTGAAATGTCTCTTCATCAGTTTGATAAATGAAGGTTCTTGCCATAATACCTATATCCATCAAAATCCTCCAATCAAAAGCTAATACTAATCGATTTTCTTTCAAGCATAGGGGTTATAATTATTGATTAAATAGCATGGGCATAATGAAAAACCATTAATTCTGCAACTATAAGGCAAGCTATACTATATTTTCATACATTACCGGTCTTATCTTGCTGAATCTGGAGGTGATAAATAAATATAATAACCAGAGCCATGCTGGCTTCGGTCATGAGCATATTCAAAGTTAGTGTATGGAGAATAACCTCGACTTTTTGCTATAGTTGGATTGGCTAAAACCATAAGGCAATTTCGCTCTAAATCCACAGTAACAATATTTTCTCGATAATCACCGACTATATCTGCACATAGTAGATTTCTGCCGTAGGTTCCTCCTTCTGGTAGTTTGCCTTCTGGTAGATCCTCTATTTCACCATCATTTTTAAGACGGACAACCCGTTTATTCTCTTTGCGTATTATAAATACAACTACTGGTCCTTCATCCCAATGAACTGGAACAAAATTCTTACGCTGCCAATCTGTTAGATTCATCCAATGCGAACCATCAGGCAAATAAATTGGGAAATGATCTTGCTCGCTACTTCTTGCATCTTCTGCTGTATGTGGTTGAAGTCCGGGATATTCGGTGGTATGCTTTGCAATCCAGCCATAATGGGCATGGCGGAATGCCTCTTTGAAAATAGTATTACCATCCTTATCAACAAGATATACACCAGGGTTATTACTTTCCACAGCATACCAGATTTGCATACCTTCTCGGCTGGGGTCGATCCTTGCTGGCTTGGATATATCAGTATGACCGAAAGGCTCTGCAGACCATCGCACAGAACCATCGCCATTATAGCAAACTCCACCGCAAATTACTTCCTGTATACCATCTTCATCTATATCTCCGATGTCCAGGTTATGTCCAGCAGGACGCTTTTGCTTAACTTGCCAATCAATTTTTCCTGTTTCTCCATTTATTGCTGTAAGCAGGACATATCCATCGCTTGCATAAGTTCCATCTAGAACTACTAAACTTGCTGGTTTATCAATTCCCCAAAGATGTCCAACAGTCATCATGATTCTTGGTTTGACTCCAGGCCATGGAGTCTCCCATACCAATTCGCCTGTCTCAGAATCAACTACAGTAAGAAATTCATCTGAAATGCCTCTTTCGTAAGTTTCTGTCGGAAACAAGCCTTTGTAACTATGAAAAGCTACCTCAGTTCGACCATCACAATTTACATCCCAGCATAAGAATGGAACATGAAGTGTGCTACCATCCCATCCTCCTCTTGCTGGTAACCCGGTATCGATTTCCCAGAGAGCCTTTCCTTCGTGGCTATATGCAAACATCCAGACAGTGTTACCACGAATTCCACGCAGAACATAGCCCATACGCTTGTTATTTAACATATCACCAGCAACGATATGTTGAATATCAGTAGCAGGAACAGGCAAAGGAATATCAATAACGATATTAGTTGCTTTTGCACCAGAATTAACAGTAACCGTTTCTGATATTTCATTACCTCTATCCTTAATTGCAATGATCCGATATTTATAAGTATCATCAGAAGTCGTTATATCCAGAAAATTGGTAGAATCAGTAATTGGTTGAATAGTAACACGTTTCCAGATACCGTTTTCTTGACGTTCTACATGAAAAGGAGTATTGTCCGCATCTGTTTCAAGAAGTCGCCATGAAAGGAAAACCTTTTTATCGCCACGTGGTAATGCCAGCAGGTATCGATATGTAGTTTTTTCATTCATAAATAGTCTCCTTGTTATTTTCTAGTATTTTAGACATTTTTGCTTCAATCAGGCTGATAGCTTTTCTAGCGATCTCCATTGCTTCTTTTGCTTCAACAGGATCGTCAAAATAACGAGATGGCACACCTCCAGGTAACCCATTCGGATATCGGGTTTGAATGTAATATCTATCAAGTTTCTTTGCATTCAATACAGTTTCAAAATCAGGATCTATTTTAATAGCCATTTTTGAAAGCTCATCTATAGAATGTGTATAAAATATTTCAACAGACTCAATCTTTGAATAAAGAAAAGCTTTGAAAGCCTTCTCAACTGCCTGTTGAAAGTGAAACAAAGAGATATAAAACCTCCCAAGCTTTCGCAATAATTCCGCATCATTAAATTCATCCTGAGCCTGTATCAGCCATCTTTTTGCTTCCTCATAGCTCGTTTTTTTCATAAACTACCTTCCCTGTATCCAGAACATCTCTTATAAACCTGCTTACCGGAAGATTTTCTTTAAATTCTTCTTCATTGTATACAATAATATCGGATGATATACCAAATTCAATATTATCATAAATAAATTTCATCCACTCTTTACTGCTCTTATTTGATGGCATTATTACAAAAAGGTCTAAATCGCTATTTACATCAACTTTTCCCTTTGCCAAAGAACCGAAAAGTATTATTTTTATAGCACCATAATTTATCAGTTGTTCTTTGATAGATTCAAGTGATTTTCTTAAATTTTTTTCCCTATCTTTTTTTCTTTTTATAATGTCATCAAGTTTCGACATTTTAATCAACAACGATTATCTTAATATTACGTTCTTTGGCAAGGTCTTTTGCTAATGGGGTTATTATTGAACCTTTTTTAACCTCTATTTGCTTAACGTCTTGTGTGAGTTCATTAATAGTATCATAAGTTACAAGTTCACGTTTAATTTCTTTGTTTCCAATAAAGTATTGTGCTATTTCTGATGTATCAACCAATTTAACCCCGTATGATTGTAGCTTTTTTAAATAGTCCTTTGCAATTTGAACTAAGGCTGGTGGAGTTTTAGGTGTGCTTATACAAATACAGTCTTGCCCGTCTGGATCGGCTGAATTCCTTGCTGCTATGACTGTCTTTCCTGCTATCAAGGCATGCATTATAATATTGGTTATAAGTGTATCACAGATACCTAAAGCTACCTTTGCTGCAGAATTTCGCGTAAGAATAGGAACTATTATTGCATCTGCATTTTGAACTATATCTATGGAATAAATGGAAGGATCAGGCTCACAGTATATATCTTCTATACCCGGTATTTGTCGAATTTTTTCTACTTTAATTATTTTTGTTGCAGATTCCGATAATATTGCTTTAACATGATAGCCATGCTGGATAAGCAATTTTATCTGGTTTATTGCTTCAGCAAGTTTAGCACTGCCACCCGTAAAAAGTGCGTATATCTTACAATTATCCGATTGAGAGCCTGACTCCTTATTTACATTGAGTCCTGAACCCAAAGCTTTTTTAACTTCTTCTTCCACAATTTGGGTTAGTTTTTCTAAGTTCATTTTTTACGGACTTACGTTCCTATATTTCAATTAATCACCATTAATCAGAACCTTATTTCTTCTACGAAGTTTTCTTCTAATTATATCACGCTTTTTCTCTGGTTTTGGTTTTACATCCTCAACCTTTCTAACAGGTCTGCGTGGTTGGACTTCGAGTGCAGCATCTGCTAATTTGGCATATTCCTGGGAATATTTATCTATATCTTCAGCTAATTCTGTATATAAAGTTTCTGCTCCTGGATGAGTTGGATATACACCTTCCATTCTGAAAGCGATTCGTGATACTTCAGGAACATCTATAAGCATGCATGGGCGATTTGAATTGGTGCAGAAAGGTCTCATATCTCTTATTTTTTTGAATAGTGGCGAATTTAGAGCCTCTGCAAGTGATTTATCTTTAATATTATCCATAGCAAAATGTGCGAAAACACAAGGTTCAACATCACCATTTGCATTGATATGGCAATATCGCTCTCCACCTGCTATGCATCCATTTGTTAACCAACCATCGTTCCAGAAGTCTGCTATTAATATTGGTTTATTTTGACGGATTTCACAGACTCTGGCACGCTGATAATCGCGCTGTTCAGGTGTCTGCATAAGTGAGGTATCTGGTTCCCTACCGATCGGTATATATGTGAAATACCATCCCAATAGACAACCTTTATCTATCATGGTATCAATGAATTCATCAGACAGAATCACATCGGTGTTATAGCGAGTTGATGTAGCAGAAAATCCAAATGCAACACCAGCGTTTTTCAATCTCTCCATAGCATCTGAAATCTTTTTGAAATGACCTTTGCCACGACGCTCATCAGTTTCTTTTTCTAAACCTTCAACACTTATGCAAGGCATTACATTGCCCAGCTCAACTAACCTTTGAACATTTTCTTCATTTAACAATGTGCCATTTGTATAGACTTGAAAGCCAACATCGTTATGTTTTTCATAAATCTGGAAAAGGTCTTTTCTGATAAAAGCTTCACCACCACTTATAACGATGAAATGAATGCCCATTTCTTTGGCTTCAGTTATAATTCTATCAACAAGTTCAAAAGGTAAACCTGGACTTGCTTGAGAATATTCCCCGGCATAGCAGCCATAGCAATTCAGATTGCATCTCATTGTGGGGCTTATGACAAGCAGAGATGGCGCATGTGCACCATACTTCATCTTATACTCATCGCGTTTATTTGTGCCTAAGAGTAATCCATTAATGATCCAATTTTCAATTATTTTCTTTCTCACATTGGGATGAGTTTGTGTTAGTATTCTCTTTGCTGCCTGCAAAGACGCATGTTTATTCTCAAACATCCGAATAATTCCATCAATTCCTTTTATTATATCATTTTCAGGATTTATCATTGGAATTTTTTGTGTGATCTTAAGCAGTCTTATTATATTCTCATCGGAAGCATCGGATGAATACTTCACCAGCATATCAGCTAATTTAACATAACTGAAACGCTTTATTCCCCTAGCGAGTTCCATAATTCTTACCTCCTGGAACAACTAAATAACAAAAATCTGCGCTTATAAATAAAATAAGCGAGAGATTTTGTAGTTTATATAATATCTAACTTTTTATAAGCTCACCTGTATCCCCGGACCTGATTCCAGCAGCATTAGCATCATCAGTATCCAAATGCATTTGAAGCAAATACTTATCGCTTACCCTGATTTGAACATTCTCAAATGTCAAGGCTCTTATACCAGAAACTCTGATTTTAACTATATCATTATCTTTTACCTTAAATTTTTCCGCATCTTCAGGAGATAAATGCACATGTCGATTAGCACATATAGCACCCTCCTTTAGTGATACAGAGCCAGCTGGTCCAACAAGCACAATAGCGGATGAACCTTTTAGATCTCCAGACCTTCTAACCGGCGGCTCTATACCCAATGTGATACCATCAGTTCTTGAAAGTTCAACCTGTGTATATTCTCGAAATGGTCCCAAAATGCGAACATCCTGTATCGCTCTTAGTCTTGGACCTACAAGTGTTACAACCTCAGCAGATGCAAATTCTCCTGGCTGGTAAAGTTGTGTATATACTGTCAATTCTCTTCCAGCTCCATAAAGCTGTTCAAATACTTCTCGTGTCAAATGAACATGCCTTGCTGAAATTGCAATTGGAATTCTATTGTCTTTTTCGGCTTTAAATTCGCCTTGTTTATATTGACCAAGCTCCTGCAAAACTCTTTTTGTTATAGAATCTATTAAGCTAGCCTTATCCATGGTTATTTATAGTTATTCATAAAATTTATGGTTTCTTCCATGCTTTTTATGCCTGCACTAGCTCCAATAGCTGTCACACAACATGCACCGACTGCGTTTCCAAGTTTGGCTGCTTCAAAATGATCCATACCTTTGCAAATCCCTGCCAGGTAACCTGCTACAAAAGCATCACCAGCACCTGTAGCATCAACAGTCTCTACCTTAAAAATTGGTATATATTCTTCTCTGTCTTTAGTGCGAACATAACTTCCTTTTTCACCCATTTTAAGGATAACAGTCCCTATTCCATAGGATAGAAGAATTTCTGCTACCTCAGGAGGAGTATCTTTTCCAGTGATCATTTTGGCTTCTTCAAAGCTGGGCAGGAATATATCAATATATTCCAGACATGGTTCAAGAAGCTTCATCCAATTTCCTTTTGAATCCCATGCAGTATCAAGTGATGTAGTGATACCCAATTCACGAGCTTTTTTAAGCACCTTTGCAGTTGGCTCTCCATCAAAATTTGGCATCAAAAACGTTCCTGATATCTGAAGTATCTTTGCTTCTCTTATAATATCAAAATCTATATCATCATAACCAAGCTCTGCATTAGCTCCAAGGTAATGAAAGAAGGTTCTTTCGCCATCAGATGAGACCATAACCATAGTAGCCGATGTATTAGCTGTTTTAGATCGCTTTACTCCACGCATATCTAAACCAGCGTTTTTCATATAATTGATTATGAAATCACCAAATCCATCGTTACCGACCTTCCCCATTAAACCTGTAGAAATACCCAGCTTACTTAATGCATAACCAGTATTACTTGCACAACCACCTGTATGTAGCTCCATTGTATCAACTAAAGCCAGTTTACCTTTTCCAGGCATCTCATTAATAGGTTTACCAACTACATCAGCCACTAATATACCTAAACATAGAACTTCCATTAGCCAAACACCTCATAAAAATCTATATAATTTACACTCTATGAAATATCAATCTAAAAAACATCATAACAATGCTAACTGTTCTATGATAACACTCTGAAGCATATTTAGCAAGAAAATTTTTTGAATTCAGGGGAAGGATATGGAAATAAGAATTAATTCCCCAAGAGAGTACATATACTTATCTATTCTTAAAGCGGGGTTTTAGACCAAAATATATCCCCTGCCTTAAATGTTTTTATATTTTATATTATTAATTATAATATATCTATAGGTATAGTCAATGTTTTTCTTATTTTTCCAGGCATAAATTTTACGTCCACGAACTCTAAACAACAACTCATACAGAACATAGTAAAGTTAAAACACGGAGGCACAGAGACACGGGGATATTTAATCACGAATGGCACGAATTATTAATCACAAATATCGCGAATAAGACGAATTACACGAATTTTTTATCGATTGCGCAAATTAACCCACCAATAATACACAACCTGCGTTGC
>FWPV01015174.1_pt1 | contig 11132 bp, 10 predicted proteins | sample 2228371 | NCBI WGS metagenome assembly FWPV01 (sample SAMEA103939776, study PRJEB20133) | metagenome | reverse complement strand
CCTCTCTAGCTCTCCCCGTAAACAAGGAGAGAATATTTCCCTCCGTTCACGGAGGGATTAAGGGAGGTAAAAGATTATAATATTCTTTTAATCACGAATATTACGAATAAGACGAAGGACACGAATAATTATTTTTTTATTCGTCTGCCTGGATTATTAACCACAGATAGCACTAGTGGCGTTGCACCACGAAAAAGTTACATATCGCATAATCGACAAAAAATTCGTTTTATTAGTGTAATTCGTGATATTTTATTCTTGTTCTTTACGATTAATTTTTCTCCGTGCCTCCGTGTCTCTGTGTTTTTTCACTAAAAAATATGGTTAAGTATCTAAAGTTTACGCTTGGTGAAAAAAGATAAAGAGTTGACTTATGTATCGATAAGTAATATAATCGTATTAGCTCTATTTCGGAGGTATCCTAATGATTGTGGATGTTCATGTTCATGCTTTTCCAGATAAAGTTGCAGAAAAGGCAATAGAAACTCTTAGTGCAACGTATGGTGTGCAATGCTTTTCAGATGGCAAAATTTCAAGTCTCATATCCAATATGCGCTTTCATAATATTGATGTTTCCGTTATTCAACCTGTATCTACCGATCCAAAGCAAGTAATCTCAATAAACACCTGGATAGCAGGTCTCAATAAAAATGAAGTAAAAGAAAATAACACAATAATAGGATTTGGAACTATTCATCCAAAATTTGATGGTTATAAAGAAGAAATTCATCGGATGAAAGAGATTGGAATTAAAGGTGTAAAATTTCAACCAAGCTTTCAGGAGTTTTATCCAGACGACGAGAAAATGTTTCCAATATATGAAGAACTTATAAAAGCTAATATGATTATATTTTTCCATGCTGGAGATGAAATACAACCTGCCAATATTATATATTCTACGCCCCAAAGACTTGCAAGAATGCTGGATGCAATGAGCAGGACAATTGATCTCTATAATTACCGGGTAAAAAACACACAATTTAATGAAAATCCTTCAAAAATAGTTGCTGCGCATTTAGGTGGATATAGGATGTGGGATGATGTTGAAAAATATCTGGTTGGAAGGGAAATATATTTTGATATATCTTACGTTTTTGGTCATATTGAACTATCACGCGCAGTCAAAATAATGCGGACGCATGGACTTAATAAAATTCTATATGGAAGCGATTTTCCTTTTGCCAGACAGGAAAAAGATGTTGGTATTGTAAAAGGATTGGATATATCTCAAGAAGATAAGGAAAATATTTTGAGTGGAAACTTTTTATCGTTATATTTTTGTGAAAATGATAAGACTTAATATTTTAATAATTATTTTAATTATTTTTCCATTACAAACTTTTGCTCTGGAAAAGGATCTTGATTCAGGAGTAAAAACTTTAGCAGATAATTTATATAATTCCTTACACTTAATTGATAGCAAAAATTATCCACTTAAGCTTGCTATGATACCACTAACATGGGACAAAGAGGATCAATGGGCACTTTGTAAGGTAGTTTTTGAGCTTCTAAAATCACAAATAGCACGTAAGGGTGGCGTATATATTATCTCAGGGGATGAAGTAATAAAGGCTATAGCAAACAAGAAAGTAAATCTGACGAAGGGTTTAATAGAAACCAACGAAATACTTGATTTAAGGAAAACTTTAGATTGTGATGCAGTTCTTTCAGGTGCAATTACAGACCTTTATGTAGCAATAAACATCAACCTTTATCTATGGAATGCAACTGATGGCAATCTTGTTTCGCTAGAATCTGTCCAGATCAGGAAAACAGCAGATATTGTTTCGCTCTTAAAGCCATTATCTGAAGAACAATCCATTCATCAAAGTTATTATTCATTGAAATGGCGCAGCGAAGTATTACCTTATAGAATTTTAAGTATGCTGATTGATGACATCAATAATGATGGAATCAATGAAACTTTGATTGTAACAGGTAGTGATATAAAAGTTTTATATTGGGATGGATTTTCATTCTGGGAAAAATCATCAATACAATATATCGATTCTACAAAATTGAGAAGGAATCAGGCTAACATAAGAACAATTTGCAGGATAGATGTGGATAAAATAAGTATATCAGTTCCAGATTTTGATGCAGAAATATGGAGATTAAACGGTGATAGCTTTGTCAGAGTAGATTCTTTAGCGGAAAATTTACTTTATTGTGATGATGAGAAATTTATATTTAGCACAATAAAGCAGGATAGAAATTTCTTTTCTGGACAATCAACCTATAAAATTCTAAAAACGGATAATTCTAGAATAGATATTAAACTGCCTGTAGATTATTACTCAATTTCAATTGGTGATGTTGCTAGCACAGAAGGTGAAGAATATGTAATAATTGACATAGAAAATCGCCTTCGTATATATTCGAAGGATCTAGAACTTATATGGCAAAGCGAAAAAATGAGCTTTGGTGTTGGGATAGCGATAGCCGATATTGATGAGAATGGTGTAAAAGAGATAATTTTAACGTCCGCATTACCTATTGGGTCAAAAGATTATCTGATTGTAATGGAACAAAGTGGAGATACTTATGTGAAGAAATGGGAGAGTCCAATCATAAATGGAGGAATAACAAATATTTGCATTGGCGATCCTGATTATGATTCTGCAAAGGAAATCTTAGCTGCCATATCTACAAATAATGGTTCGGAAATACGCATATATTCGGTCAATTATATTCATTAATTAAAAATCGGAAGGAGTAAGAACTTTGGAAAAAACTTTTGTCATGATAAAACCAGATGCAGTAAAAAGAGGTTTAATAGGAGAGATCATATCACGATTTGAAAAAGCCGGGCTTTGTATAGAAGCATTGGATATGATAAATGCTGATCCTAAAGTAGTTGAATCCCTTTACTCAAATGATGAAGGATGGTTAAGGTCTGTGGGAACTAAAATGTCAAATACTTATGCAAAATACGGAAAAGATATAGTTGCGGAAATGGGAACAAATGATACATTGGAACTCGGTAAAAAAGTAAGACAGTGGTTAATTGAATATATGACAATGGGACCCATAGTAATTATGATCTTGTCCGGCAATCATGCTGCTGGAATCGTAAGAAAAATAGTAGGAGATACTAACCCTGTATTTGCTGCACCTGGAACCATACGTGGTGATTTTTCTATAGATTCAGCAGACTTTGCCAATTCATCGGGTAGAGCAATATATAATTTAGTCCATGCTTCAGAAAACGAAGAAGAAGCCATTAAAGAAATAAAGCTATGGTTTAACAAATAATTGATAAACAATACCAAATTTTGAAAGAGAGGGATTTAAAGTGAATAATATGCAAGATAACCCGCCCTATAAGGATGTATCTCTCCCGATTGAAACTAGAGTCGCCGATCTGGTATCCAGAATGACACTTGATGAGAAAATATCTCAAATGGTTCATTCTGCTTCAGCAATACCGCGTTTGGGAATCCCTGCATATAATTGGTGGAATGAATGCCTACATGGAGTTGCACGTGCTGGTATAGCAACAGTTTTTCCACAAGCAATTGGAATGTCTGCGGGATGGGATAAAGAACTTTTATATAAGGTTGCAAATGCTATTTCTGATGAAGCCAGGGCAAAACATCATGAATTTGCGCGTCATAATGATAGAGATATTTACAAAGGTCTTACTTTCTGGTCACCAAATATCAATATTTTTAGGGATCCAAGATGGGGCAGAGGTCATGAAACTTACGGCGAAGACCCATATCTTACAGGGGAATTAGCTGTTAGCTTCATTAAAGGTTTACAGGGAGACCATCCTCGTTACTTGAAAGTTGTTGCAACAGCGAAACATTATGCGGTTCATAGTGGACCAGAAAAAGATCGTCATCATTTTAATGCAGTAAGTTTCAAAAAGGACCTATATGAAACTTACCTTCCGGCATTCAAGAAAAGTGTGCAGGAAGGAAAAGTTGCATCGATTATGGGAGCATATAATAGAACAAATGGTGAACCATGTTGCGCTAGTAAGACTCTTTTGCAAGATATTCTAAGAAATGAATGGGGATTTGATGGATACGTAGTTTCTGACTGTGGAGCAATAGATGACATACATGCACATCATAAGGTTACAAATAGCCCACAGGAATCATCAGCAATGGCAGTAAAAAATGGGTGTGAACTAAACTGTGGTAGCACTTATAATAGTTTGCTTAAAGCGGTTAGTGAAGGTCTAATAACAGAAGATGAGATAAATATTGCAGTTACAAGACTTTATACTGCTTTATTTAAGCTTGGTATGTTCGATCCGGAGGAGATGGTTCCCTATGCACAGATACCTTATGAAGTAAATGATTGTGAAGAAAATCGGAAGCTTGCATTAGAAATGGCAAGGGAATCAATAGTTCTTCTAAAAAATGAAAATAATTTACTCCCATTATCCAAGGATCTTAAGTCTATTGCAGTTATTGGTCCAAATGCAAATGTATTAGAAGTTTTGCTGGGGAATTATAATGGAATACCATCAAAATATGTAACTCCATTGGAAGGAATCAGGAACAAAGTTTCACCTAACACAAAAGTTTATTACACACCTGGTTGTGATCTTGTGAATCGCTCAAAACATGGCTTTTCTGAGGCTATCAGTATGGCAGAAAGGTCTGATGTTGTGATAATGGTATTAGGATTTGCTCCAAGACTTGAAGGAGAAGAGGGCGAAGGTGAAGGCGACAGAACTTATATAGATTTACCAGGTGTTCAAGAGGACCTTTTAAAAGAGATTCACGAAACAGGCAAACCCATTGTGCTTGTATTAACAAATGGAAGTGCAGTAGCCATAAATTGGGCAGAAAAACATATACCTGCTATAGTTGATATATGGTATCCAGGCGAAGAAGGCGGAACAGCTCTTGCTGATGTGCTTTTCGGAGATTATAATCCTGCAGGAAGACTGCCGATCACTTTCGTCAAATCACTTGATCAGGTGCCTGATTTCACTGACTATAGTATGAAAAATCGCACATATCGCTATATGAAGGAAGAACCTCTTTATCCTTTCGGATATGGGTTAAGCTATACGACATTTAAATATAGCAACTTAAGAATTAGTAATAAAGAGATTAATCCAACTCAAAATTTAGATATCTATGTAGATGTAGAAAATACGGGAATTTTTGACGGTGATGAAGTTGTTCAAGTATATGTTAGTAATCCTGATGCGTCTGTGATTTCCCCGATAAGATCACTACAAGGGTTTACAAGAGTTCATTTAAAGTCAGGTGAAAGAAGGACTATACACTTTACCTTGACTCCAGAGCAATTTGCAATAGTAAATGATGATGGAAAGTTTGTTGTTGAACCAGGTAAAATTCTTGTATCAGTCGGAGGTGGTCAACCAGGCGTAAAAGGTGATACAGGTGTCCTAACTACTGAATTTCATGTAGTTGGTGAACCCACTGAAATATGTTAGATCAATATTAGTTCGATATAATAGGAAATCTATTGTTAAGAGATACTTATCAATTTATTGGGTGGTATTATTTAAAGTCCTATGAATTGAACTAATACAAACTAAATCTAAAACTAAATATATTTTAGGAGGAATTAAATGATATTTAAACTTATACTTGGAGCTATCATAGGTGGTTTAATTGGATTGACATTGAGTCTGGTATCAAGAAAATTTCTTGGTGGACAAATTGCCTGAGCATGCACTGCAAACCCTTATATAAGCACTATTATTGGTATCATTATGGGTCTTGCAATAGCCTCAGGTTGGGGCGGTAAATAAAATATTTAACTTTTTATGAAAACAATTGGTATAATTGGTTATAAAAAAAGTGGAAAAACTTCTCTTTTAGTGGAGCTTGCCCGCGAGTTAAGCTCTCGTGGAATTAGTGTTTCATCAATCAAGAGCAGTTCTGAAAAACTTGATTTTCCAGAAACTGACACTTCAAAACATAGGCGCTTTACAAAACAAACTGCTGCTATCTCGCCCGATGAATCTGTAATTTTCTTTTCTGAAAAAAAGAGTCTAGATCAAATGCTCCATTACTTAAAAGCTGATATTATTTTAATTGAAGGTTTCAAGAATGAAAAAACATTTCCTAAAATCATAAATTTGAGATCAGATGATGAACTAGAATCACTTTCAGATGGCTTAGAAATATGTATAGTCAAAGAAAATCCAGACGATAAATTAGATTACAAGGTTCCAGTTTTTTGTGCAAAAAGAGATATAAGTAAAATAGCCGATCTTGTTATCAAAAAATCATTTAAATTACCAGGTATCAATTGTGGGGCATGTGGATATGATAGTTGTTACGATCTTGCGGTTCGTATAGTTCGCGAAGAAGAAAGTATTGATAGTTGTCTTGCTCTGAATCCAGATGTAAAAATAATAATTAATGGAAATCCTTTACCGATAAAATCTTTTGTCTCTGATATTATTAGAAACACTATCAAAGGTATGCTTTCTTCTTTGAAAAACTATGAGGATGGAGATATTCAACTACATATTCCAAAAGCTTATGGGGGAGATGACAATGACTAAATATCTATTGATGTTTTTTGTTCTGGTTTTAGTTGTTTCGCAAAACGCACATACATTAAAATCAGAAAATCTTGTATTATATCTTTCCTTTGATGATGTCAGTAAAGATATTATCAAGGACTTATCTGGTAACGGTAATGATGGCACGAACCATGGAGCGAAACCTGTTGAAGGGAAATATGGTAAAGCTTTACAATTCAGTGGCACAACTACATGGGTTACTGTTGAAAGTGTGCCAGAATTGAATTTTGGTCCTAAAGAATCACTGACTGCTATGTGTTGGGCTAAGATTACAGGAGCTCCATCAGGACAAGGAAACCTGCTTGCGAAATATGCTGTTGGAGCAGGAACTGTACCTTTTTATGGGATGTTTCATAATGCAAATAATAAGGTGCATGCCTATATCAGGGACAAAAATAGCAAATTGGTGGATCCATGGTCAAAAGATGTAATCAATGATGATAAATGGCATCATATTGCATTAATCAGGGATACTGAAAAGAAAAAAATATATCTTTATGTTGATGGTAATATGGATTTTGAAGGAGATGATATAACCGAGGATCTATCAAATGATTTTCCACTAGCTATAGGTAGACACACCGGAGAATTCTTGAACGGAATAGTTGATGAAGCGATGGTTTTTCGTAGAGCTCTGAGTCAAGATGAAGTGAAAGAATCAATGGATCCTGCCAAATTTCTTGCAATATCAGTAAATGGAAAGCTAACTTCATCATGGGGAGCAATAAAAAAATTAATAATTAAACAATTAGAAAGTTAACTATCTAAAAAATATGGAGTAAAAATATGATTATTAATGCTCATGCTCATATAGGAACTTCAAGAGTTTTTGACCATGATTTTACTGAACAAGAACTTATTGATGGTATGGATAAATATGGAGTTGATGTATGCATAGTTCAACCATTAATAGGACCTGATGATTATAGGAAGTATCATGACGATATATATGAAGCTTCTCAACGCCATCCTGGTAGAATATTTGGCATGGCAGCATTTTCTCCACATATAGATCGCGATGAATATTTTGCTGAAGTTGAGCGTTGCGTTAAACAGCTTGGTTTTGTTGGATTAAAACTTCATCCTTTAGAGACAGCTACCGATCCATTATCAGTTGACGGTAGAGTAGCCTTTGAAGCAGCAACAGCTTTTGATATACCATTGATGGTTCATACAGGTATTGGTTATCCATTTTCTTCACCTTCCAGGTTAATTCCTAGAGCTAGAGAATTTCCACACTTACCAATAATCATGGCTCATGCTGGATTTATTGCATATACACATGAAGCTATGATAGCTGCGGAGATATGCCAAAACTTATATTTTGAGCCGTCATGGTGTAGTGGTAACCTTATCGGAAATATGATAAGCAAATTTGGAGCCGAAAGGGTTATGTTAGGCTCTGACTGGATATCAAATTATCCTGTAGAAAAGTTAAAAATAGATTTGCTTGAATTATCAAGAGAAGATAGTGATTGGGTTTTCTATAAGACAGCCAAAGCTGTTTTTAAACTTAATTTAGCGTAATCGTAAGGTGGGCATTGTCCCATAAGCGTCAAGTTAAGTTCCAATAGGAGTGATATGTTTGTAAAAAATATGAAAGAATAATATCAAGCGGAGTTAGGAGCGGTACGGAAAATCTATCAACATTTAGCTCCTAACTCCGCTAGTTTGTTGATATGACCAAATTTCTACAAACATGTCACCCCTAACGGGGTTAAGTCTTTGGAAAAGGGAGACTTTCATGTTTTCCCATTTTTATTATGGGTAAGGAATTGTATAAACAATTTTTTAAACGGTATTATTTAGAGTTTATGGACGAATACTTTATGCCTGATAAAAAATTTATGGAAATTTTATCAGGAACTTTTCAAAGCGAATAATGCAGCTCCATACGCACCGTTAAGCTGTGGTTCATCTATCACCTTTACTTCTTTTCCCAATTGCTTACTGACAGCAAATACAATGGATTTGTTATATGCAACTCCACCTGATATATAGACCAGATCACTAATTCCGACCTTTTTTACCATGCTTACAATTCTCTCAGCAACACTCCATGAAAGCCCTTTAGCGATCTCACCACGATCTGCACCCTGAGCTATAAGCCCGATAACTTCTGTTTCAGCAAATACTGTGCACATACTATTAATCTGCGCGCGCGAAATTGCATTAAGAGCCATTTCCGACATATTTTCAAGATCAGTCTCTAGCGCATGTGCCATTACTTCTAAAAAACGACCTGTTCCTGCAGCACACCTTTCATTCATAATAAATTTATCAACTTTACCAGAGGAATTTATCATTATCGCCTTTGAATCCTGCCCACCGATATCAATAAGAGTCATTGCTGACCTTACCTTCTCATAAGCTCCTAAAGCATGGCATGTGATCTCTGTTACTTTTTCATCTGCTCTTGCTATAAGGTTCCTACCATAACCAGTTGCAACTATCCTGCTTATTGAACCATTTTCCAGAAATGCTTTTTCCTTTGCTTTGATAATGGTTTCTTCAGCAGATTTTGTTACAGAGAAACCTGTTGGCAATATTGCAGTACCAACGATCTTCTTTTCATCTGATATTATTACAACTTTTGTGGTTGCAGAACCTGCATCTATTCCTGCATAATATGAAATCATCTTTAATAATTATTCCTCATTTTGAATTTAAAATAAATATAATTGATAAAAATGGATAATTCAAATAGTAGAAAGTCTGTCTAGCCTGATTTTTATAACAAGCTAGACAGCTTGTTCTTATGTATATGCGAAGCATATAAAATTAAATCATCTTGTATTGGATATAGGGAACAAGCTGGACAGCATGTTTTACTCAAAAATAGCATCAAGCCTGCTGAAAAGCTCTTATAATTTTTGAATTACAAAGAACTATATTGACTCGACAAAAGCTTGAACTCTCGTTGTCAATTGTTCAACATCTCCCATTCCATAATCACTTTCAAGGTTTAGGAATGGTATTCCCTCTTTATCCATACGCTCCTTGACCCTTTGGGACTCAACCATATATGGTGTGCAGAAATTCAATGTATAATTTATAACACCTTTTGAGCCAGATTTTTTATATAGATCAACTATATCATCAAGTCTTTCATCATTAGGTGTAAAGCAGGCACAATGGATATTGAAGTATCTCTTAGCTATATTATCGATTAAACTATCGATTGAATCAGCATTTTCATCAACAAGTTGGGAGAAATATCTTGATCCGACGCAGCTTTCCTCAGCTACAATAGGATATCCGTTTGTTTCTACAACATGATGCAATTTCCAATTTGGTATCGCATAAGGTGTTCCGCTGGTCATCAATCGAACAGCATCAGCAGGAAAAGTTCCTTCTTTCCTTGCAACTCTTTCTTCTAGCTCATCCGAAACTTTATTAACTGCATCGGTAAATCTTTTGACATCGTCATAAAATGCAACTTGATTTATCAATAATGCATCTTTACCGCTTATAGGTGTAGGGTTATTCCAGCGTAATGAATTCATCCTTTGAAGTGCTTTACGTTTATTATTGTTCATTATTACAGCAGAACGAAGTTTATCAAAGGTAAGTTTTTCACCAGTAAGTTTCTCAGCTTTTTCAATAAACTTATCTATTTCTTTTCTCCAGAGCTTAAAAGTTTCTTCATTTTTTCTATGTGGTATTTCTAAAACATATACTGGGTGAAGTTCTTCAAGTAGTTCGTAGGTCTTAGTTTTTCCGTCACATGTAGTTTCACCAATGACTATATCTGCAACTTCAAAGTAGGGGCAAATTTTTGCAAACTTAAAACCATAAAATGATTTTATCAAAGCACAAAGGTTTCTCGGAAGAACTGCCTCTGCGTCTGGTATGGAAAATTCTGTTCCAGCACAAAGACCTATGGAAATACCATTTAAGGCGTTGATTATTTCATCAGGAACATATAAACAGAAAGTTCCAAAGACTTTACCTCCCTTTGCTTTATGATCAAGTAGCTCTTTGACGCGTAGCCCATGGATTTCACTGATCACAAAATCAAAATACGTCATACTTTTAGGACGATTATTCTGTTTGTGATATATATCAGGATATACACTACCAAGAATTGATAAAAGAGCATCGTGTTTTTCCATATTTAAGCCAAGTTTAGCCCACATTTCACGATTATTGTTAGACATATTATCCTCCTTTTAGCTGGGACTATATCTCCTGCAAGGAAGCTTAAATATCCGAGGAATGTGGAACGGAAGGAATGAAGTTTATGAGATGATAGTAAAACCTGCGATCCTATCCCCGGTATATATATTATTTTGTTTTGCCCAAACTGAGCTTTTCAGAGTGCCAATTCAATTAAAAGCATGCTCTAAAGTAACAACTCAGGTTGGTTTCCTGTGCCAGAGATATAGCATCGCATGTCTCCTAAATTAGTTAAGATACCATAAATAAAAACAGAATTTGTTAAATTATAACTTTTGGCATAAGAAATTTCAATGATATTTTGATAATCCCAATCATAATGTTTTCGCCTAAAAAACTCTAAACAACAACTCACACAGAACATAATAATGACAAAACATGAAGGCACAGAGATATTTAATTAAATCTTTAAATCACCAATGTT
>FWPV01015171.1_pt1 | contig 11133 bp, 13 predicted proteins | sample 2228371 | NCBI WGS metagenome assembly FWPV01 (sample SAMEA103939776, study PRJEB20133) | metagenome | reverse complement strand
TATGCGTGAGTTCCTTGGCATGGCTATCTATTTATCACAGACCGGCTCCGTTAGAAACTAAAAATCTAAAGGGCGTCCCCTTACCCATAAGCCTGTCTAATGAGACTAATTAGGATAATTAATTTGACATATCGATAAGTTACACTAAGTATGCAAGGTAGTAAAGACAAAAGTAAGACTTGTTTTCATTTCTCTAATAAGGAGGGACCTCATGCTGGTGGAAGAATACTCCAAAGAATTCTGCAGGCCTCCAAACCCTGGAGCCGAACATCTGCGCTGTGTGGCATCTCTCGACGCAGATATCACCGAGGTGCTTCCTTATCTCAATACGGTGCTGAGCGGACACCAGTACTTCAGCAATCCCCCGTCATTGACTCTGAAGCTGCCGGGTAAGCTCGTGACTTTACATCCCCGAAAGATTGCTATCAATATCGTTAAAGACGAACAAGAAGCTGGCGGCATTCTGGAATGGCTGAAGCAGGAAATCAACAACACCTGGGAAAAACGAGGGACCATTGTTCCTACCTTCACGGTCCGATCTCGGCCTCGGGTACTGGACATTTTGAAAATGCTTCCCAAGACCAACTGTGGCAAGTGCGGGAAGCCGACTTGCATGGTTTTTGCCATTGCCGTAAGCGACGGCTCATGCATCATTGATGACTGCCCAAGCGTAGGTGAACAAGACCAGGAAAAAATTCAATGTATCCTCAAAAGGCGCAAGGAAGAAAGCTAACCTTTGCTCTCAGTGCTGATGACGGCATAGACGCGATATCTCGAGGCACTCATGAGCGTTTTGTCATAGATGCCACCAAGTTCAATCAAAAGGTATCAGCGCAATCTTTGCGCACGCCACCGAATTAGCAGAAGGCCTGTTGCGTCTGCTTGATGCGGCAAGAGCTACTTTCGACCAACCAGGCTGTTTTTGCTGTTGACCGCTGTAAACGCGAAAGGATAGAAAATATCCACCAGCTTTTGATCAAAACACGTGTTCATTGCGTGTCAAACTGAGATTTTGCTTGAATGGAGCTGAAAGCGTGGAGACGAATAATCTGGTAACCGGCTATGCTGATTTGTCTCTGCGTCCTTTGGGTCCAATATCCAGGACCGCAAAAACTATCCATCCTTTGATGGTTGCTCACTTTCAGCTCGGAACCGACGTTTCTTCGTTATTTCCCTATATCAATGCCGTCGTTGAGGGAGCAGCTTTTTCCGATCGACCGTACCACATCCAGTTCAATCTGGAGAATTTCTTATGCAGCCTCCACCCTACGGATGGTGCGGTCGGGATGTGCGAAAACTATTTGGAGGCACATGAGTTTGTTGAACGGCTGATCACCTTTCTGAATGAAATCCATCTGAGGAAGGCCGAGATTCGACCAAACCACAAGAAGGAGCGGCGGACGTCCGTCCTGGAGATCTACCGGCTGCTGGCGGGGGATAATTGCGGAGAATGCGGCCATCCGACGTGCATGGCTTTTGCTGCCGCGCTGAGCCTGCAGCAGGCCGCCCCCGAGGATTGTTCCAGACTTGGCGCACCCCTGCAGCAGCAAGCTCTATACCCGATCTACGATAATCAAGGCAACCTCAAGAAGACAATCGAGATTCATATCGACACGGCAAGGCTTACTCGATCTTTGAGGGACAGAAGCAGGCGCATTGAAAGGCTGGAAAATGAACTGACTAAACTGACCCGCATCGATAGAGCCGCTGCCGCTAAAGCCAATCAGCTCCTGCCGGCCGCTTTGACCCATCGCGAACTGCAGGTGCTGCAGTTGCTGGGGCGGGGAGCAACCAATCTGGAGATTTCGGATCTGCTGCAAATCAGTCCACATACGGTAAAGAGCCATGTGATTCACATCTTCAATAAACTGGGTGTAGACGACAGGACGGAGGCCTCCGTCTGGGCGGCCCGCAACGGCCTGCTCTGAATTGGATAAATCCTTTGGTTTTTGCGCCTCTTGAGAGAACCTTCTCTTGTGAGGTCCCTATTGCTGGAACAGACGGCTAAAACGCCGTCGCCGTGCACCCGGTGATGGATATGCCTTTGAAGCAGTAATCACGCTGAAATCATTCATTGCAACTGATTATCCAAGTCCTCTCTCCCGGGCGATTCTCTTATATTGCTCGACCGTGTTGGCAGGCACCTCATGTCGCGCGGATTTTTCTTTTTCAACCAGCCTTACGGCGCCGAATTCACACCGGGTAACACAAAGCCCGCAGCCGATGCACCTGGACAAATTGACAACAGCCGAATCCTCCTCCACTTTGATGGCTTCCATCTGGCATATGTCTTCGCAAGTGCTGCAGCCGGCACAGTTTTCCGTATCGACAGCGGCATGATAATTGGTATTGGCGACTCTGGCCGGTTCAACCATTTTATTCAGGTTTTTCAACACCAGGCAGCAGCATCCACAGCACATGCAGATCACAAAGGGATTCTGAGAATTCGACGGCTGCAGCACAAGACCCGCCTCGATGCCCTGGTTAAGAATTGCCAGGGCTTCTTCCTGCGAAATCGAGCGTCCGATGCCGTTGTGAGCATAAAAGACCGCATTGGCTCCCAGTGCCAGGCACGTTGCGAGGGGCTTGCCGCATCCGTGTCCGATCATCTGCTGTTCTTTTCGGCAGATACAGGGTGCAACCGCTATGGCCGATTGGCTTGCTATAATGCTTTCCGCCTCTTCATAGGGCATCACATTCGTTTCGACGGGAATAGTCTTTGAAATTGGAATCACCCGCAGTTGTTGGGTATCCTGCTTAGCCCAGTTCTTTTCCCAGATTTGCGGAATATAGGCGTCCACATCGCGGATCAGTTCTTCATCAAGATCATTGACATGATATTCCCAGATACCGGCAATAAAATGGGCGGCCATATATCTATACGGCTTCTTGCCCAACCGGGTGATGAGACCCTTTTTGGACATTCGGTAACACAAGTCTTCAACTTCCGATGCATTGCGGCCGAGCTTCCCGGCGATATCGGCCGCGGTTACAGGCGCAAAGCCGAGCGCCAAGGCCGCCTCGGCCTCTTCCGGGGTAAACAGCCTTTTCAATATCTTCAGCTCGACACCCGAATCCGTGGCGGGAAAGCTGGCGGGCAGGTTGTCAAGATGTTCTGCAAGCCTGTGATACACATCGGCCATTTTCAACTCCTTTCATTGCCTGTATTCATGTGAATGCATTGCCTGCGGACGGTCCACTAACCCAAGCTATCCCTTGACTCGGAGATTTCCGAAGTCCGGTTCATTCTCGAAATCATGCATACGGCGGTTGCATGGCCATAGGTCCTTCCTTCCTCGTCTTCCAATGTGCCTTCAGAAACACCGAGTCGTTTCGAACAGTGAATGACTTTCGCCCGGGCTCTCAACGTGATACCCATGGGGAGTGGTTTGAGCATCTTTACGTTGAGATCGATCGTTGCATAGCTGTCACCCGGGCCGAGCATCGTGTGCACAGCGCATCCCGTAGCCGAATCCAGTACAGTGGCCGCGAAGCCGCCGTGGATAGTTCCCATGGGGTTCAAATGGTTATTGTCGGCTTTTGCCTCAAACTCGGCGAAACCCTTTTCCGCCTTCACCAGTTTCATCGGGATCGTTGTCGCCATGGAGGGGTGAGGGATTTCTCCCCTGATTACTTTTTCCAGCAGTTCCACTCCGTTCAATGGCCTCGGTTTATCAATGATCATGTCAGGTCCTTTTTCCTCGGATTTCTCCCCTTAATCGGTCGGTGTTGTGATCAAAATAGATGTTGACAGGTAGATTTTGGAGAGGCAATTAGGACAATATGGAGTTGGATCATGCCATTTGGGAGGTGAAATGAAGAAGGTAACCATCCTTGCCATGCAGAACAGTATGGCCTTCACCATTATCGGTCCCATGGATGTATTTTCCCAGGTGGGGGTGATGTGGAATTATTTCAATGGCCTAAATAGCTCGCCCTCTTTCGACGTCAGGTTGGTGCCAACCACCGGCAAGCCCTTTAAAAGTCTGTATGGTGCCAGAATGGTCCCGGACGGATCCATTCATGATGCCGGGCAAACAGATCTCATTGTGGTCTCTTCCATCATGGATATCGATAAAACGCTGAGGGAACAGGGCGAGGTCGTCGGCTGGCTGAAAGATCGCTATAAAGCGGGCTCCCATATCGCCACCATCTGTTCCGGCAGCTTCGTACTGGCGGAAACAGGCTTGCTGGATGGAAAGACAGCCACCACTCACTGGGCTTTTGCGAATCAATTCCAGAGACGTTATCCCCGGATAGAGCTCAAGGCTGAGCGAATGATCACCGACGAAGGAGATCTGTTCTGTTCCGGCGGCTATGGCGCCGGGATCGATCTGTCTCTCTACCTGGTGGAAAAATACTGCGGGCGTGAAGTGGCTCTGCAATCTTCCAAATCTCTGATTTCAGACATCAACCGGACGTCACAGGCACCTTATGCCGTGCTTCAATATCGAAAAGATCACGGAGACGATCAGATTCTCAAGGTTCAGGAGTGGATCGAGAAGAATTTTGATAAGGATTTTAGCTATGATGAACTGGCTCGTAGAGGTGGTATGAGTCGTCGCACATTAGAGCGACGCTTCAGAAACGCCACAGGAGAAACTCCTCTTACTTATCGGCAGAACCTTCGGGTTGAGACCGCCAAGCGACTGTTGGAGGAAGGGATTTATACCTTCGATGAAATTACATATCGGGTGGGCTACGAGGACCGCAGTACTTTCCGTAAGGTTTTTTCAAGACTGACCGGTTTGGTACCAACAGAGTATCGGAAGAAATTTCAGAGAGTATCCGTCGTTTAGGTGGAGATTGCTGCGGGGGGCGTAGGGGTTCGCTACGTTCCAGGCGTTCTCATCGGGGGACTCCAGGCAGGCGAGCCTGACGCTCATAGCAGTTGGCTGTGCGGGGAGATAAAATGACAAATTGCTACAAATGCAAGAGGACTATCGAAGATGGCGCGGAGAGAGAGCTTAATTCCGAGATGTTGTGCGATGATTGCTACATCGACCGCATTTGGCCAAAAGTCCGCAAAGCTCACTATGAAAACGATCCGGCAGAGTTCATGAGAAGACTCCAGGAATCCTATTCAGTGCATCCCCAGCGGTACCACTGATAGATCGATAGGCTCACCGGAGTCCTGACCTGCAGTGAAGGTATACGGGGCAGCTGTATAAAGACCGAATAAGGGCATCATCCCCTGTTTAGGTGATGTTTTCCCGGAGTGTTCCTGCTTATTCATGGACTGACGATCGGCCGGTGGCCGGTCGTAAGAAATGGAGCGGCCAAGTCGCCCGTTAAGCATGAATGATTACTCAAAGGGGAAGGAATCGGTATGAAGATAGTATCGCTTTTTGGCAGTCCCAGGGTTAATGGAAATACGGCAACACTTGCAAAAACATTCAACGAGACCGCCGAGGATTTAGGCGCAGATGTTCAAACCTTTGTTTTGAACAAACTCGATGCAAAAGGGTGCCAGGCATGTGACGCATGCAAAACGAAAACAGATCATTGTGTCATCGAGGACGATTTGACGAACGTTTTGGAATCCGTCAAAAATGCAGATGTTCTAGTCGCGGCAACGCCAATTTATTTTGCTGACATTTCCGCCCAATTCAAAATCTTTGTTGATCGCTGTTACTCGTATTTGGAGCCTTTTGAAACAATGCCGGAAGCCAGTCGGTTGAAGGCGGGAAAGAAGTTTGTGCTCATTACCGCGCAGAACCGAGGGGAGGATATGTTTGGTGAAGTGTGTACCAAGTACCGCACGATATTTGAGTTTCTCGGCTTTAAGGAAACTCATCTTATTAGAGGGTGCGATCTCATAGAAGCGGATGCGCTAGAAACAAAAAATCGTCAGGATCTTATTGACCTATCAAAGGAAACGGCGAGGAAAGTGGTAAAATCGGCAGCGTAATCATGCCTTTCACTTGGACGGCAATTCCGCTACGCTCCAATGCTGCCGGTGAAAGCTGTGTTAGCGTGCGACACGATGTCGCAAACTTGAGTGTAATCAAGCGGTTGTAGTAGCTTCTCGGATTACCCGTCATGTTCCTGCCGGTCCCTACGCGGGCGTGCTTGCCATTGGAAAGATTCGCGCAAAGAAGCGGCGGCCATGCATCTGGGCCATCTTCGACGCCGAAATCCGACAAGGAGATCAGTAATGAACATACGCTCGGTCACTGGTATCTATTTTTCTCCAACGGGGACGACAAAAACCATTGCGGAAAGCATTGTGCAAGGCATAGCGCCTGAAAGCGCGGAAAGGGTGGACGTAACCAAACGGTCCTTGCGCGGTCAATATCCGCTGGACTATCAGGGCGATCTGGCGATCCTCGCCACGCCGGTCTATTACGGCCGTGTCCCGGAGGAAGCCGCAGCCTACTTTGGCACACTCACGGCGGAGCGAACCCCGGTCGTACTTGCTGTGGTTTATGGAAACCGGGAATTCGAGGATGCCCTCATTGAGCTCCGTGATATTGTGGAGGCCAGGGGATTCATTCCCGTTGCAGGGGGAGCTTTCATTGCCGAACACTCGTATTCCTCTTCCTCTCATCCGATTGCCCAGGGACGGCCGGATGAGGCCGATCTTGAGGCCGCTCGGCGGTTCGGCAACTCCGTCCGGCAAAAACTACGCGGTCTGGATTCGTTGGATGCCATGCCCCCGGTCTCGGTCCCCGGGAATTTTCCGTATGCCGAGCCCAAAAATCTGCTGCTCATCAAGGAAGCCAGAGCAGTCGTGTCGCTGACACCGGAGACCGACCTTGGGGCATGCACCCAGTGCGGCCAGTGTGCTGAGGTGTGTCCAACCGGAGCTATATCCGAGGACGACGTGACCAAGACGGACAAATGGCAGTGCATGATATGTTTTGCCTGTGTAAAAGCTTGTCCCGAGGGGGCCAGACAGATGAAAGACCCTTATTTTCGTGCTGCAATTCAGCAATTACACGAAGAATGTCGAGAGAGAAAAGAACCGGCGCTGTATCTATAACGCCGCCGGAAACGCATTGGATGAGACCTGTGCCAAAGCAACCTGAATTTAGCAAAAGCAATGAACATGCCCCCTCCATACCGTCGAAAATCGGCATCCAGTGGGTCACGGGATATTTCTGGATTCCGGCTTAGTCACGCTTCGGCGGAACCGCTGGAATGCCGGCGTCGTAAATTCTCGGGCGGAATGGAGTGTGGGCTCGAGCCCGCTGTACGGTCTTCAGTTGGCAATGCGCATACGTCTGGTTCGCAGCACAGCTAAATGAGAATGCCGGGCTCATCGGTAATTTGACCGAGGCAGAGATAGGATGGTAGGTATGAACATTGAGGCTAAAATACCGTTTCCTCTCCGTGGAGGGTGCTCAAGTGTCTTTTCACCGATCTTTTGTTGAATCAGGGCCTACCGCGGGTCGGGGCTGTCCAGATGAATTCGGGGATTGCCTCGATCTTGGTTCATTTGAGGCTATTTCGAAACTCTTCCACGACACCTTTTTTCGGGGGATCGACTTTCACTGCAACGTAATGGACAGAGAATATCGAATCGTCTGGCATAACCGGGTCGAGCCCGAGAGTCGAAGTCCCGGGGTATTCTGCCATGAGTTCTACCAGAAGAGAGAAGAACCTTGTGCGGTGTGCGCCGTGCGAAACGTTTTCGCTTCCGGAAAGCCATGTCTTCTCGAGCGGGAAATGTATGATCGATTGCCGGACGGGCAGCCGAGGTGGGCTGAAATCAGGGTTTATCCCATTCGTAAGAGGGGCATGGAGGTTGAATTGGTGGTCACGGTGGGTCTCGAGATGACCGACAGGAAGTATGGCCCCAATAGCTTGCAAAGGGCCACTTGCCACGGGGAAGAACACTTCCAAACGATCAATGATCGAGTACGGCCCGACAATAGACTGATCGGGCAGTCTTTCTCCCCCCTCAGCGCCAGAGAGATTGAAGTCCCGAGACTCGTAGCGGAGGGGCATACCAATTCCACCATTGCGAGCATGCTTTGCCTGAGCCCTCACACGGTTAAAAGCCACACCATTCACATATTCAACAAGCTGGGCGTAAATGATCGGACAGCCGCAGCAATTCTGGCTTTGCGTCTCAAACTGATTTGATCCCCTCCAGTTCTCAGCCCCGCACGGGGCGAGCACAGGACGGGCTGCACTCCCAACCCTTCCGGAATGCGGGCTTTAGCCCGCAAGAACGGGAATGATGATTCGATCAAGCCAAATAGCCTGAACGGGCGATTTTCCTTTATCTTTTCTGTGCTCTTATAGCTTGCTGCCAAAGGCAAATACATTCGATTGCGGATTGCTCCAGTTCCGTCTTCTCGCTGTCGTGCAATAGAAAGGAATGATGCCATGGACCCGAGACAAAGACTGACCGGACTGCAGGATGTGCTTAGAAATCGAGACCTCGCCGGAGCCATTCTGTTTCATTCGAGGGATGTTTTTTACTATGCCGGCACGGCACAGCCCGCCTTTCTCTTTGTGCTTCCCGAGGATTTCCGGCTCGTCGTTCGAAGAGGTTTCGAGATCGCAAAAGAAGAGGCGTTCCTTGAGGGCGCGCATCTAATCGAAGGCAAACATCTATCATCGGTCATTGCAGCGATGTTTCCGGGAGCTGGAACCGGGGAAAGGGTGGGAACGGAGCTCGACCTGATCTCCCTTTCACAAGCAAACCAGTTCAAGCAGGCCCTCGGTGATCGACATCTGGTGGATATCTCAAATGATATTCTCAAACAGCGTATGACGAAGGACCCGAACGAGATCGAGAGCATCAGTAAAGCGTGTGCCGCAATTCACGCGGGTCATCTGGCAGCGTTGGCCTCTTTGCAGCCTGGAATCTCGGAGCTCGAGCTTGCCGCGGCGGTTGAAAACGCGCAGCGCCTTGCCGGACACGAAGGATGCTTTTTCGTCAGGTCTCTTGACTATACCATGAGCCGCGGACCACTCGCTTCAGGGTCCAATCTCAAAACGACCAGCGGAACACTTTTCACCCTCTCGGGTGCGGGGCTGAGCAGTGCGGTGCCCACCGGCCCGAGCCGGCGCAACATCGAGCCAGGCGATCTTGTGATGGTGGATATTCCCGCCTGCGTCGATGGCTACCATGCCGATCAAAGCCGCACCTACTGCACCCGACAAGCCACAGCGGAAGAACAGGACCTGTACGGCAGGCTCCTGGAACTCTCGGATTATGTCACAAGGCACCTCCTGCCCGGAGTGCAGTGCTCGGAAATCTACAACCTGGCGCAGTCGAAGGCCGGTGAATTGGGAATTCGAGAAGCTTTCATGCGTTTTGAATCAGGGGCAAAAGCTCATTTCATCGGCCACGGCATTGGCCTTGAGCTCAACGAGCTTCCGATCCTTGCCGCAAAGAGCACGTTGGTCCTGACGGAGCAAACCGTTGTAGCTTTGGAAATGCACGTGTTGGAGAAGAACGGACCGGCACTCAAGCTGGAAGATACCGTTCTGGTCACTGCAGAGGGTGGACAGATCTTGACAAAATCCCCGAGGCATTCGATCTGTCACTGATTATCCAAGCCCTTTCTCCCGGCGATTCTTCTATATTGCGGTACTTGGCAGTGCTGGCCACCTCATCGAAGAAGTGAGAGTAGACCTTTCGCATTGTCCTTGACAAAAATCTTTCGGTCTCCCCCGAATGGGCGATGCGCTTAGCCGCGGGGGTGTGATCTGATGACCATAAACATGGGTTGGGTGAATAGTTAAAGAAGGAAAGAACTGCAAATCGTTAATTTGTTTTTGTTCTCAGGAGATAGAGGCGATGTTCAACGGTTCGGAAATATTCGAGAAGCACTACAGGGATTATTGTCAGCAGATCGGCAAAGTTGATTTTGTAGCCATAAAAGACAAGCTTGGAGTCCAATATGACGGAGATCAGTTGATTGTTCCTTTCTATAACGGGCGTTATGTCGTCTCAAAAGACGGAATTGCGGACTCATCGGGTAACAGGCCCGATTACATGCTATGCGTCATCATTGCGAAATACATTTTGCTGTGCCCGGATGAATTACATCAAGAGGCGGAATGGGTGTCGTTTAAAGACCTCAGAAAAAGCTCCCATTTCTTGAATTTGAACTAACGGGCTGTCCACTTCGCTCAAGTTGTAGTATGTGTAACTATTTTAATGTATTTGGCATTCCGCCTGCAATGCCTCGATACGTTATTGGCTTAATTTGTGCGGCCTGTTCCATAAGCCTATGGAATAGAAGTCCTCTGGCCTTTGAATTACGACGATTAAAACGGAAGGTGTATTCGTCCAGGTAGTAGTCAAGATGTTCATACTGTACTGCCCCTTGATGTGTCCCAAGAAGCCATCGTTTTAGAAGCGAGGCAATGCGGTGCGGACCAGGAAGAACCACGTGTGCAGGATCTCCACTACTGGACTGATTTCGGCGTACATGAGCATATCCGTGCGCTGTCAAGCTATTATAAGCCGACCAACCATCGGTCACTATTGTAGATCCTGGTGCCACGACGTCGCTGATGAAACCGACCAAACTGGGTCCCGTGACATCCGGAACTTGTCGAAGTCGGACTCGGCCGAACCCCTTCGGAACATGAACTTCAATGGCAATCGCTACAATCGACTTGGTTATTGTCTTTCGCCCCCTTACCCCTTTCTCCTCTCCGCCGACGTACGATTCGTCGACCTCAACGCGCCCGCCCAGCATGTCACGGCCCGGACGTACCATAGCACGGCGAAGCTTATGTAACCATGTCCAAGAAGTTTGATAACTTCCCAACCCCAACACTCGTTTCAGGCCCAAGGCACTAACGCCAAATTTCTGATTAGTGACGTACCACATGGCGTGAAACCATACACGTAGCGGTTTTCTCGTACCTTCGAATAGCGTTCCCGCTGTCACAGAAGTCTGCCGATGACACTGTTTACAGTAGAGCAATTGACGACCTGTCAACCAAGCTTCCTGGCAACTGCACCCCGGGCATCTAAAACCCTGGGGCCATCGGACTTGCATCAGGTATCGGGCACAACCCTCCTCAGTGGAGAACCATTGGTCGAACTCCTGCAAGGTCTGCGGATAATCGACGCCGCCAACTGGATGATGTGGTCGCTGCTCGTCCATGGCAAGCAATATACATCAACTTGAGCGAAATGGATAGCCCGTTTTTTCA
>FWPV01013604.1_pt1 | contig 11134 bp, 8 predicted proteins | sample 2228371 | NCBI WGS metagenome assembly FWPV01 (sample SAMEA103939776, study PRJEB20133) | metagenome | reverse complement strand
AGCCCACGCGCGCGACCCCGTCCGTCACCGAGGAGGGCTGATGGCCCGCACCGCGCTCATCACCGGCATCACCGGCCAGGACGGCGCCTATCTTGCCGAGCTCCTGCTCGAGAAGGGCTACACCGTGCACGGCGTGAAGCGCCGCGCGAGCCTCTTCAACACCGACCGCGTCGACCACCTGTACGCCGACCCGCACCAGCCCGGCGTGCGCTTCTTCATGCACTACGGCGACATGACCGACGCGACCAACCTCATCCGCATCGTCCAGGAGACGCAGCCCGACGAGATCTACAACCTCGCCGCGCAGTCGCACGTGCAGGTGTCGTTCGAGACCCCCGAGTACACGGCCAACGCCGACGCCCTCGGCACGCTGCGCCTGCTCGAGGCGCTGCGCATCCTCGGCATGGAACGCAAGGTGCGCTTCTACCAGGCCTCGACGAGCGAGATGTTCGGCCTCGTGCAGGAGGTGCCGCAGCGCGAGACCACGCCCTTCTACCCGCGCAGCCCGTACGGCGCCGCCAAGGTCTACGGCTACTGGATCACCGTCAACTACCGCGAGGCCTACGGCATGCACGCCTCGAACGGCATCCTCTTCAACCACGAGAGCCCCATCCGCGGCGAGACCTTCGTCACGCGCAAGATCACGCGCGCCGTGGCGCGCATCGCCTTGGGCCTCCAGGACGCCGTCTACATCGGCAACCTCGACTCGCGCCGCGACTGGGGTCACGCCCGCGACTACGTGCGCGCCATGCACCTGATGCTGCAGCAGGACGAGCCCGACGACTACGTCATCGCCACCGGCGTGCAGCACAGCGTGCGCGAGTTCGTCCTGCGCGCCTTCGACGAGGTCGGCATCAGGCTGCGCTTCGAGGGCGAGGGGGTGGAGGAGGTCGGCGTCGTGGACGCCGTCGACCTGCCGCGCCTGAGCGCCGCGCGGCGCGGCGACCTGGCGGCGATGCTCGACGCCGGACCGGCGCTCGACACGCGCCCGGCGCTGATCGACGGCGAGGGGCCGGTGCCGCCGGGGTCGGTGGTGCTGCGCGTCGACCCCCGGTACTTCCGGCCCACCGAGGTCCAGAGCCTGGTCGGCGACCCGACCAAGGCGCGCGAGCGGCTCGGCTGGCAGGCGACCACCACGTTCGAGGAGCTCGTCGCCGAGATGGTCGCCGACGACCTCGTCGAGGCAAGGCGGGACGACATGCTGAGCGCCCAGGGCTATCGCGTGAAGGACTTCAGGGAGTGACTTGCTGAGCTCGCTCGTTCGCCGACGACCGAGGCGACCGCCCATGCGACGTGGTGCCAGGCATGACGGCGTCAGCGCAACGGCGTCCGCGTGGCAAAGCGCCTGAGCGACCCGAGTGTCACTCGCGCCAGGTCGCATATCAGGTACGGGAGCAGTGCGCGCCGCGGGGCAGCAAGCAGAGCAAAGTTGAGTCTTGCCGCGAGATTGGTGGCTGACCGTCTGGTCACGAAGGACTTCAGGAAAGTTCGTAGCGAGGCGTTCCCGACGTCGGCATGGATTCCTGTGCTCGACCTGCGGAGCAGGACTGCGTCGGCATTCACGAAGAGGGAATAGCCAGCACGAACGGCTCGTCGCGAGAACTCCCAATCGGCGCCGTAGTGCGGCAGCCTGCGAGCGTTGTAGGGTCCGAGCTCAAGAAAGGCCGTCACCGGCACCAGCGTGCCACAGCCAGACAGAACGTCGACCTCGTGCAGCCCCCCGTTGGGGTAGACCTGTTTGAGACAGCGGCCACGAGTATTCGCGATGTCCTTGGCCCGCCACCAGTCCAATCGTACCCCGCCGTCCACCAGTACCTCTGGATCGTCCTCTCTCACGGCCACGGACCCAAGAAACGCGCGGGGGTGATCCTGCGCCGGCAGCACTAGCCTTTCGAGATAGTCGGGCGGCAGAAGAGTATCGTCGTTGAGGGTCAGAACAAGGTCGGCAGGAGAACACCGAGCTAGCACCCACGCGACACCGACGTTGGTCGCCTCGGCCCACCAGAGGTCGCCGTCGCCGCGCATGACCTTGACGTCCGGGAAGGCGCGCTTGACCGCATCAGCGGTACCGTCGGTTGAGCCGTCGTCGACCACTATCACGGTGTGGCGGAGCGTTTGCCTGGCCAGCGATTCAAGGCACGCCATGGTGTAGGGCTTCCGATTCCTGACGGGGATGACTACGTATGTGTCCGCCAATTGAACCCTCCACAAGACTCATCCCGTTGTCGAGCGTGTGACCCCTCGGCTTCGAGATCGCTGGCCACGACTCACCCCTGCAAGGCAGCCCAGTCGTCGACTTGGTGACGAAGCCATGGATTCACGGGCGTTCGCTCGTCCGGTTCGCGCACGGCTTTCGCTGACTGCAGCATGTACCTAAGCACCCTGTCACAAGAGAGGGTCTCTGCGATTGTCTGCTGAGCGTGCGATAGCGCGTCAAGCTCCTGAGCGTCCATCTCGAGAAGACGATCTATGTTGCGTATGGCCTCCTTGACGGAGACGAAGTACTGAGCAGTTGGGAAGCCCGGAAGGACCTCCTGGGAGCCCGGGAAGACCCTATGTACCACGGGTATGCCGCTGGAGAGAGCGATGGGGAGGCGATTGGAGAACTGGTACGGAGCTACGACATGGTCGATACTCACACATACCTTGGATGCCGCGTAGAGTTGACTCACGTCATCGAGGCGGCAGGGACCTAGTACCCCGACCCCGGTCCAGCCAGATCCGGCCAGCGCGAAGCGAGTCCCGTAGCGACGCTGCAGACTGGCCATGAGCCTGCGCCGGTCACGTGCGCCCGGAAAGGGTCGGACTCGGGAGCGCGTGTTGTTGCCGACGAAGGCCACGTCATAGGTGAAAGAGCCGCTACTCTTCCAGACACGCGGGAACCTTTCCGTGTTCACCCATGACGGCGCATAGTCAACGCGAGGGCAGCCGGCTCGACGAAGAACCCTAGCCAGGTGCCCTCCACAGAAGGCAAACGCGATATCGCAGCGGCGAACCGTTGGCAACGCACGGCGTGGATACGGCAACACCCATCGCTGGAATGCGTCACCCTCATAGTAGACCCACACGGCGTCCGGTCTTGCTCGACGCATCTCATCGAGGCCCGCCTCGTTGAAGAGACAACTCCCTGTGTTGAAGAAGATGACAGTGTCAGCCTCGAACTCGGAGATCTCGCATGCCAACTCGCTCGCTGCCAAGGTGCAGCCCTTAGTGGCCACATGCGTGCGTGTCGAGTAGACGCGGTATGCATCGATGAGCCCGTCGTGCAGTAGCCGGCCCAACGCCCACGGTACGTCCGGATCGGCTCCCGGCTGGGCCTCGTTGGACAGCGCCAGAACCCTCATCGGGCAGGAAACCTCACGGTTCCCGGTCGGGAGCACGCGGATGCTCCCACCTCTACCGCCACGCGCTTGACCGCTTGCCGGACTGTCGGGCGTACAGGGCCACGTATCGCTCGACCGAACGCTGCATATCGAAGTTGGTGATGACCAACTGTCGCGCAGCGCGCCCCATGCGGTCGCGAAGGTCCGAATCGTCATAAAGCCGACGCATTGCTGCCGGAACCCCACTTTCACTAGGAACGAGCAGGCCAGTCACGTCATCGACAACCAGGTCCCTAAGCCCGGACGTGTCGAGCGCCACCGTCGGCAAACCAGCGCTCATTGCCTCTAGGCACGCGACAGGCAGTCCCTCACGCGTAGAAGTCATGAGGAAGACGTCGCTTGCCCGCAGTGCTTCGGCCACGTCATCTCGTTGCCCGGCAAAGAGGACTCTGTCGTGAAGGCCAAGAGAGCGCGCAAGCGATTCCTCCTGTCGCTCGAGGGGTCCGCTGCCGATGTGAAGCAGAAACGACAAAGGGCATTCTTCCAACAGACATGCCAGAGACGTGAGGCAGGCGCGGTGGTTCTTCACCGGCATGCACGAACCGACGCAGACGAAGACAATGGCGTCCGCCGGAATCCCAAGCCTTGAACGAGTCTCAGCGCGTTCCGACAGGGTCCGTGCCGGACGGAAGCGCTGGACATCGACCCAATTGGGCACGACCTCAGGATCCCGCCGATACGTAGCCCGTTCCGCATCCCTGACGGACTTGCTTGGTGCAACGAACGACACTCCGAGCAGGCGGTCGGCCAGCCACCGCTGTATCCAGCGCTCCATACGTAAGAGCCCGTGGAAGGCGAACACGCTGTGCACGGTGCGAACGAGCGCTCGCACACCTGCGGCGCGAGCCAGCAGTGCGTACCAAAAGAACCCGCGCTCGGTATTGACATGCACCGCTGCGAAGCGTTCGCGCCGGAGCAGGCGCCAGTAGCTCGCCAGAAACCTTGGTGACGCCGCGAAGGGCAGATGGTGAACGACGATGCCGGCGTCCAAGAAGCGCTGCGAGAAGCCGCCGGGGGTTTGCCCGGTCGAGAGAGCGTGAAGACGGATGCCTCGGGCCGCGAACAGCGGTTCGGCGTCGACGAGCTGCACTTCCCACCCAGAGCGCTCGATCGAGTTGAGGACGTGCAGGACCGGAAGCGGACCAGGGCAGGTCACGGCGCCTTGTCCGCTGCGAGACCGCGATCGTGTGGCTCTGTCATGACCTCAGCCTCGTTTGCTTCGCTGACGGCGGGCGGTTCGGGCTTGCGCGTCCACCTTGGGGCAATCGTACACCACGCCGTCCGCCATTCCCGAAACCCGGCCGGCACGCGGCCGCTTTGCCAAGCTCTTCCGCCACGGGATATGGTCACTCACGTTGGAGGCGCTGAGGAGGACCATGGACCACGGCGGCAGATACGACGCGAGGCCTGGCAGTCTCACGACGACCGTCCTCGCTGGCCTCAAGTGGACTTATGGAGCGACCTTAGTGAGCGTAGCGCTGCAGGTCATCGTAACCGCGTTCCTGGCGCGTCTCCTCAACCCCGATGCGTTCGGCCTCGTGGCGATGGCTGGAGTCTTCATTCGTTTCGGCCAGTACTTTGCGCAGCTCGGTACAGGACAGGCGGTCGTCCAGCGCGCCACCCTGACACGACGGGACGTGCATAGCGCGTTCACCTCCGGAACCCTTCTGGGCGCCGCCTTCTCCGCTCTCTTCGTCGCTTTGGCGCCGCTAGCCGGGTTCCTGTTTCCGGGGGCGACCGGCGTTACTGACGTCACGAGAGTCATGGCACTGACTTTCCTCTTGGCGGGCACCACAGCGACCACGCAGGGTCTTCTTCGCCGGCGCTTTGCCTTCCGCGCCGTGGCTTTGACGGAGATTGCGGCCTATGCAGCCGGCTACGCCTGCATCGGACTCCTGCTCGCGCTCCTGGGCTTCCGTCAGTGGAGCCTGGTGTTCGCGGCGCTGACCCAGACAACTCTCGTCATGGTGGTCTACCTGGTGCTCTGTCGGCGAGACTTGGGCATCGCCCTTGACTTGCAGTCGCTGCGCAGAATCTACTCCTATGGAGGGCGCATCTCATTCATCGGCTTCGGTGAGTTCATAGCCGGGAGTCTGGATACCTTCTGGTGCGGGCACTTCCTCGGTGCTCGGGCGACCGGCCTGTACTCGCGAGCGACCAACCTAGCGACGCTGCCCGTGTACCATCTGGCGACGGGTCTGTCGCGAGTGCTGACTCCTGCGTACAGCAGCATTCAGGCGGACGTGCCCAGGCTTCGCAGGAACTACCTGTCCAGCATCATGGTGATGGCTGCTATCGTGGTGCCGGCTGGATGGGGCACGGCGGGTGCAGCCCATGAAGTCGTTCTGACTCTGCTCGGCAGTCAATGGCAGAATGCGGTCTCGCCGCTCGCTATCCTCGCACTGGCGGCGCCGCTGACGTTGCTGGCACATCTTGGCTCGGTCTTATGCGATGCCATCGCGGCGCTCACGCCGAGGATCATCATCACGCTGGCCCGAGTCCTGTGGCTGTTGCTGCTTCTCGTCGTGATGGCTCCTTTCGGCATCGTCGGCATCGCCGTGGCGTTCGCGCTCTCCGAGACGATCACTGCCATGGCCTACCTGTGGACGATGCATCGCGTCCTCGACGTCTGCTGGCTGGACTCCTGGCGGAGCCACAGCGTCGGTCTGGCCGCTGGGGCGGTCACGGGTCTCGGGACTCGCGGGCTCCATGAGTTGTCGTCCCTCTTCGCGCTTCCTGCGGCAGTCGTCCTGGTGGCACAAGTCCTCTTTGGGGTGTGTATCGTGGTGTTGTGGAGTACTCGAGCCCGCCGTGGTGCCATATGGCGCGAGACCCAAGGCAGACTGGCGTCTGCTGGTCTGAATCCCGCGTCAGGTACCCTGTTGGCGCGGGCAACGCGCTTCTTGAATCGGATGACGCCGGATTACGAGCGCTAGTCTGTACTGACCTGGAGAAGTGCCGGTACATCCCCTCCGTCGGCACCACATGTCAGCGGCCCCGAGCAACTCGGCGGGGATCCGCCCCCACGCGTGTGGCGTCCGTTGTGCGTGCGGTCGAAGGCGATAGGGGCGGGGCCGTAGCCGGAGCGCCCGAGGGCGAAGGCGACGATGCGCTCCTCGACCAGCAGCGGAACCAGGTTGGGCATCTGCGGGCGGCGGCGCTCGCGGGGTCGGAGGATCAGGATCTCGGGCCCTCGGCGCTCGGCCAGCGTGTTCCAGCGGTAGAAGGGCGAGCGGTGGATGCCGTGCACTCTGCAGGCTGCGGCGAGTGAGCCCAGCTCCCGCGCACGGCAGCGCCAGTAGACGAAAGGCGAACAGCACAGCAGCATTGTTCGTGGGACGAAGCTGCCTCTGTCGAGATTGGCCTCTCAGACAGTCAGGGTGTGTCGCTCCATCTCACCGAGGCATAAAGACCCCGAGTGGCGCTACGACTGGGGAATAGGACGCGCTAGTCCTGCTGAGGAGCGGGCGGAGACCGGCGCGCGCGCTGGCGGGGCGGACGCGCACGACGCTCCTCCTCAAGGACGCGGCGGTACGCCGAAGCATACTGATCGGTCACACGTGACTGGCGGAAATGACACCAGGCTCTATCGTATGCCGCCCGAGCAAAGTGCTGTCGCTCGGACGGGTCGTCGGCAAGGCGCTGCATCGCAGCCGCGATGTCGCGGGGATCCCGAACGTTCACGAGGAGGCCGGCAGCGCCGTTAGCGAGCACCCACGGAACACCCCCAGCGCGGCGCCCCCCGATGACAGGCAAGCCCTGGGACATGGCTTCGACGATTGTCATGGGCATGTTCTCTTCGCGTGCGGGGTGCACCAGCGCCAGTGCGTCCCGCATCCGCGCCATCAGTTCCCTCCGTTGCAGGGAGCCGGCGAACTCGACTCCGACATGAAGCCCTCGTTGCTGGGCCCACGCCGCGCACGGGCCCGAGGCCTCGTAGCCTTCTCCCGCGAGCACAAGGGCGCAGTCGGTCCGGCGCTCTCGAAAGATGGCGTATGCCCTGAGTAGCGCCTTGACGTTCTTCCGCGGACTAAACCCGTTGTTGGCCGAGAGGAAGTAGCGCGACGCGGCGAGGTGCCCAGGTGCGAGGTATCTCGAAGGGTCGCGGAAGTGGTCGTCTCCGACGCCGTTAGGAACCACCTCGACGGCCGAACGGGTGAGCGCGCGGACTCTCTTGGCGGCGTATGGGGAGACCGCTGTGAAGTGGCGCGCCCGGGCCAGGACAGCAGCGTACATGGCCGCGCGTCCCAGCCAGTAAGGGTAGTAGCGCAGCGAGGTATGTCTAAGGACCGCGGGTATCCAGTCGTGGACGGTGACGAGTACCGGAACGTTGGCAGCGAGAGCACCAAGTGCGTACTCATAGCACCAGTGTGCGTGAACGAGGTCGGGCGTGGCGCTTCGTACTGCATGACACACTGCCTCGCGCTCAACGCGCATGATGTCGCGCATCCGATGTTGCGGACGATAGGGGCCGATGGCGACGGAAAGGTCTGAGCCCTTCAGCCAGGTCGTTCCACTGGCCTCTCGATCGAGCGTCACGACGACGACGTCCTGCCCACGAGCGGCAAGGTCGCGTGCAAGTTGCCACACGAGCATGCCGTCGTGGCCCGGCGGCGGGCATCCGCTCGGCAGACCGGACAGTTGGCGCAGGGGTTGGTGAAACACTGGCCCGGCCAGGACGACACGGAAACCTTCAACGCATGCAGCAGAACCCTCAGTCACGGTCGGGTTCTCCACTCGCGCCTTTGGGCGAGAAGCGCGACGAGGTATCACGACACTCGGCTTCGAGACAGGCGACGAGGGCCACGAATAGGGTGCCTGGATACGCGAAAAGGATGTTCTCCACGACTTGGTAGAAGGTGAAAGACGCTGCGCCTGCCACGAGCCCGCGTACGAGAAAGGAGTCCGGACGGGCTACCCCGCTCCTAAAGGCGCTCATCAGCCACAGCGCGAAGAGGATTGCGCCAACGACGCCGAATTCGAGCAGCACCTGAAGAGTCCCGGAATGGAGGGAAGCGAGCAAGTAGGATCTTACGGGCAGCCCCTCGTAACCTGGTCCCAGAACAACGCTGTGAAAGTGGCCGAATCCGTAGCCGAACAGGAGGTTCGAGGGTACGTCCAAGGCCTCGTCCATGGCGTACCTCCAGGTCGAGGCTCGAACGGAGGCGTTGGCTGTGCTCTCGACGTAGCGGCCCACGATATTGGCGCCGAGAAGGGCCACCACCGCGATGGCGCTGACAAGAGCCGCCGAAGCGCGAAGCCGTCCGCGGCGATACTCACCGAGTAGCAGGATGCCGACTCCGAGACCGAGACCGATGAGCCCACCACGGGAGAACGTCGCAAGAGTGCCCGCCGTCAAAGTCACGAAGAGCGTGAGACGCCAGACGCTTCGCATCCGCTGCAGCCACAAGGCGAACGCGACAGGAGCCAGCATGGCCAGAATGCTGCCAAGCAGGTTGAAATGGTAGAAGGTGCCCGACCCAAGTACCGTCGTCGGACTCAGGCCGGGAATGACATACGCGAAGTAGTTGCGGTTGCCCGTATGGAGTTCTGGCAGCACCTCGGTGAAGACTGGCCAAGCCCATACCGCCTGCGAGACAGACACCAGCGACTGGAACGCACCGAAGGCCAGCATCCCGCCAAGCAGAATGCGTCGATCGACCGCATTGCTCCTGAAGACGAGAACGTAGATGCCGAAGGACGCCATGAGGGAAGGCAAGAGGCGGACTCCGTCGAGTCCCTCAGTGCCGACTGCGACGAGAGAGGCCGCGAACAGGACATAGCCGAGATAGGCCAGGCCCCAGGTGCCGGGCAGGGGCGTCGGCTGAAGCATGCCAAGGCCAACGAGGACCAAGGCGAGCGCGCCGGCGTAAAGGAAGTAGTTGAAGTCCTGCGCTCGAAAGACAGGAATCGCCTGAACGAGGGGCACCGCCAGAAGCGCTGTCATTGCGACCAAGCGAAAGACTCTCGGCTGGGCGATAGCGGCGATGGACGCTGTCGTGACGGTTGCCAGCAAGACCGCCACTATGGAGTGCCCGCGTAGAAGAGCGACTGTCGTCACCGCAAACAGCGCGGACGTCAGGGCGATGACGACCGCCCGGCCGATGGCATCTGGGCCTTGGTAAGAAGCGCGAGGTGTCGGCGCCTGCAGTCTTGAGGGTGGAGAGGTGCTCACTCCCATAGGAGAATACATATCGTCGATGGGTCTGCAAAGCGCCCTTCTGAGTGACCGCGTCTCGTTGCCTGTCAATCCAGCGTTCGGGTATCCTGCGACTGGTCAACCTCGGGAGTCCGCCATTTCTAATCAGCACTCTGGCCTGCGCGACTATCTGACCGTCCTTCGCCGTCGCTGGCGCTGGTTCGGTGGGGCCGTGCTTGTTGCGGTGTCGCTCGCCTTGGTCGCCTCGTTCACGACGACGCCGCTCTATCGGTCGACGGCTCAGCTCACCTACGTACGTCAGCCCGACATCTCGTCGGCTCTTAGCGGTGTGACGCTTGGCGTCAGCACCGCCGAAGTGATGCGCGAGTCGGAGACGTACGCAGAGCTGATGACGACGAATGAGATGCGCGAGCGTGCAGAAGCGGAGCTCGGACGCGAAACGTCCGCTGATGCATCAGTGGAAGCTGATTACGTTCCGGATACCAGCGTCCTGCGTATCACGGTGGTGAGTCACAGTCCCGTTGAAGCGCGTGATGTAGCGAACGCTTACGCTCGGGCCTTCACGGAGTGGCGGCGGCAGGTCACGGTCGATCAGTACCGCCAGGCCGAGAGGATCATTCGGGCGAAGATGGAGCGATACGGAAGCGACCCTGCGCGGCTGACGGACCCGGGATACGTCCAGCTGGCGGGACGCCTTCAGGACATTCGGGTACTGGAAGCCGCCGCGACAGGCAACTTCGCCATTGCCTCCGTTGCAGCACTGGCGGAAGAGCCCTTCGTTCCTAACCATCTCAGGGACTTGCTCCTTGGACTTCTGATCGGCATTGCGGTTGGCATCGGCCTTGTGGTGCTGGTGGAGCAACTCGACGTGCGCATCCACACGGTCGACGAGGTCGGCGAGGCCCTCGGCCTGCCCATCCTCGCCCGCGTGCCCCGCGTGGCCGGCAACGGCAACGACGCCGGCGGCCCGGTCACCCTGCGCGACCCGGTCGGCCCCCAGGCCGAGGCCTACCGCATCTTCCGCGGCAACCTCGACTTCGCCGACATCGACGGCAACGTGCGCACGCTCATGGTGACGAGCGCCGTGCAGGGCGAGGGCAAGTCGACGACGGCCGCGAACCTCGCCGTCGCCGCCGCGCTCGGCGGCAAGCGCGTGATCCTCGTCGACGCCGACCTGCGGCGCGCGAGCCTGCACCGCATCTTCGGGTTCAGGAACACGGTGGGGCTCTCGAGCGTCCTCACGGGCCGCGCCAGCGTGGCCGACGCCCTGCACGCGGTGACGCTGCCCGACATGGGCGGCGACGAACCGGGCGTGCAGCGCAGCCTCGCCGTCCTCACGTCGGGCCCGCTGCCGCCGAACCCGGGCGAGATCGCCGCCTCCCACCGTCTGGCAGAGGTCATCGCCTCGCTCAAGGACCTGGCCGACCTCGTCATCGTCGACGCTCCGCCGTTCCTCGTGGTGGGCGACGCGGGGGCGCTCTCGCGCGCCGTCGACGGCCTGGTGGTCGTCGCCCGCCTCGGCACCCTGACCAAGGCGATCGCCCAGGACAGCCGCGAGTTCCTCGCGTCCCTGCCGTGTCGCGTGCTGGGC
>FWPV01005820.1_pt1 | contig 11134 bp, 11 predicted proteins | sample 2228371 | NCBI WGS metagenome assembly FWPV01 (sample SAMEA103939776, study PRJEB20133) | metagenome | reverse complement strand
AGTAGTGCCCGTAGGCGAAGACCAAGCCCCTCATTTAGAACTGGCGCGAGAAATTTGTCGCCGTTTCAACCGCTATTTTGGCGAAGTCTTCCCCGAGCCTCAAATGCTTCTTACCGAAACTCCCCGGCTGGCTGGAACAGACGGACGAAAAATGAGCAAGTCCTTTGGCAATGCTATTTATTTAAAAGATTCTGCCGAGGTAATCAAAGAAAAGATTTCTACGATGATGACCGATACCAGGCGGAAAAGACGCTCTGACCCTGGAGTACCGGAGGACTGCCCTGTTTTTACCCTGCACCGCGCCTTTGTCAGCGAGGAGAAGAGGAAAGAGTTAGACGCCGCCTGTCGCGTAGCCGGCATAGGGTGTCTGGAATGCAAGCAAGTGCTTATCGATAGCCTTATTCAGCTTCTTACTCCTTATTGGGAAAAAAGGAATTATTTTGTCCGTCATCCAGAAGAAGTATGGGCTATCTTTGCCGCGGGTAGTTCGCGGGCAAGAGAAAGAGCCAGCCGGACTATGGAAGAAGTGAGAAAAGCCATCGGGTTTTGAAGCTTATGGATTCTTCTTTTGTGCCGGATGGATATCAAGTTCGCTTAGAGGTCTTTGAGGGTCCTCTCGACCTTCTTCTTTATCTCATCCGGAAAAAAAAGATAAATATCCATGACATTCCCCTGGCGGTGATTACTCGAGAATACCTTGAATATCTGCAGAAAAAAGAAAGAATAAACCTGGACCGAGAAGCAGAATTTCTTCTCATGGCCGCCTTTCTCATCTACCTCAAGAGTCAAATGCTCCTTCCCCGTGAGGAGCCGAAAACAGAGGAGGTTTCGGACCCAAGACGGGCTCTGGTGGACCAACTTCTGGAGTATCAGAAAGTAAAAATTACTTCTTCGTTACTTCGGCAAAAAGAAGAGGAACAGCTGCGGCGCTGGGTAAGGCCTTTCGCCCCACCTCTCTTAGCTACAGAAGAGGAAGAAATAATGGAGGTCAGCCTGTTCGATTTAGCTGAATGCTTTTATCTCCTGATGAAACAAAGGGAAAATGATAATTTCCAGGTCCTCCAAGGTAGGGAAATTTCCCTCGAAAAAAAGATGAAGGAAATCTTAGCTTGCCTCGAAGCTCAGCCAGTTATGGATTTTCTAGAGTACTTGAAAGCCCAGGAATCATTGGAAGAAGCTCTGGTAGCCTTTTTCTGCCTCTTAGAGCTGGTCAAGGCCCGGATAGTCATAGCTTTTCAAGAAAGTCTTTTTCAATCTATCAAGGTCTGGCTGCGGCCTGAGCGCCAGGTTGAAGGAGCTTCATGACACCGAATCTTAAAGATATAATCGAAGCTATAATCTTTATTTCTAGTGAACCACTAAGCGGCGAAAAAATAAAGGAAGTCTTGACTGATTTCCCACCAGAAGAAGTCGAGTCGGCTTTGCAAGAACTCTTGCAGTATTATGAAACTAACCCCCGAGGCATTTGCCTGGTACAATCAGGAGGTGGGTATCTCTTCACCACCCGCTCTGATTTTGACCCCTGGATACGACGTTTCCTCCGGGTTGAACGCAAAACGCGTCTTTCTCAGGCTGCCCTGGAAACTCTTTCTATCATTGCCTATCATCAGCCTCTCACCGCTTCCGAAATTGCGGCAATCAGAGGAGTGGACCCAACAGGAAGTATAAAAACACTTCTGGAGAAAAAATTAATCAAAATCGTGGGGCGGCGCTCCTCGCCCGGCCGACCGTTGGTTTACCGCACCACGGAAAAATTTCTCCTTTATTTCGGACTAAATAGCCTGGATGACCTCCCCTCTGAGGAGGAAATTGCCCGGTTATTAGAGGAGAAAGATATTGAGCAGACAGAATCACCTTGATTGGCGCTTGGGATTTGGGTTTATAAGCATAGGCTTGCTCAGTTTTCTTGCTTGTCTTCAGCCCGGTTTCCAAGCCGCGCCTCCTCCAGCCGACAGGCATCAACCCTACGAATATATGGGCCAAAAAGGAATGGTCGTCGCGGCTCATCCGCTGGCCGTTGAGGCGGGCCTGAAGATACTCCAAACTGGCGGCAATGCAGTGGATGCTGCGGTCGCCACTGCCTGTGCTCTTAATGCTGCTGAACCGTTTGCTTCGGGAATTGGCGGCGGCGGGTTTATGATTATTTATCTAGCCCAATCAAAAAAAATCACGGTCATCAATTTCCGAGAAAAAGCCCCCCGCGCAGCTTACCCGCGTATGTTTTTGGATAAAGGAGAAGAAGCCTCACGCTGGAGAACGATGAGTGGACTGGCGGTGGGAGTACCAGGTGCTTTAGCGGGTTGGGAGCTTGCCTTACGTCGCTACGGCACCAAATCTCTCGCCGAAGTAATGAAGCCGGCGATAGAAATTGCGGAGAACGGATTTACCGTAAGTGAAACTTTTAGCCATATCAATAAAGATGAATATGAAAAACTTTTAACCAACGCGGGTGAAAACACGGTTTATCTCCACCACGGCCTCCCTTATGAACCTGGCGAAACTTTCCGTAACCCAGAGTTAGCTCAGACACTGCGGATAATTAGCCAACGAGGCATCCAGGAATTTTATAAAGGCGAAATAGCCAAAAAAATAGTCAAGGTGGTCCGGGAAAAAGGCGGGATCATGGACCTCGAGGATTTGGCCCGCTATGAAGCCGTAGAAGTTGAACCTCTTCGCGGTAACTATCGGGGAATGGATATTTTTACCATCCCACCTCCCGGCTCAGGTGTTCATCTGCTTCAGCTCTTGAATATTGCTTCCACCTGGCCTCTTGCCCAGTGGGGACCAAATTCAGCTACTTATATCCATCATCTTGTCGAAGCCATGCGTCTTGTTTTTGTCGACCGAGAGACCTACCTGGGAGACCCTGATTACGTTGATATTCCCATCGCTCGGCTCCTCTCTATTGAGTCAGCCCAGCACAAAGCCAAACTGATTAAACCCAACCAGGTAATGGGTGATTATGCGGTGGAAAAAAACGATGAGGAAAATAATAAAGGCAACACTACCCATTTATGTGTCGTGGACAAAGAAGGTAATGCTGTTGCTCTGACACAATCAATAAACCTGTTTTTCGGCTCCGGCCTTATTCCCGAAGGAACTGGTTTTATTCTTAATGACCAGTTGGACGATTTTGCCCCAGGCGATACTGGCCCCAACGCCCCGGGAGCGGGCCACAGACCAGCGAGCTCCATGTCGCCTCTGCTGGGATTGAAGCAAGGGAAAGTATTCTTGGCCCTCGGCTCTCCAGGTGGAACGAGAATCTTTTCCAGCCTGGCAGAAATTATTATTAATATCGTTGATTTCGGCCTTTCCCTTGACGCGGCTATTGAAGCCCCACGGTTTTTCAGTTATTCGCAGCAAGGGAAAATAAGGCCTCTTCATCTTGAGCCTCGTTTCCCAGCCGAAACCATCAAGGAATTGGAGGCAATGGGCCATAAAATCACCTTGCGCGAACCTTACGACAAATATTTTGGCGGCGCTCAAGGAATAATGATTCTCCGGCGGCCAAAGGTCATCCTGGGGGGAGCCGATTCGCGGCGAGATGGTTTTGGCCGGGGGTATTAAATTGAAAAAGAAGGAGAAGCTATGAAGAAATATTTAATTTTTCTTAGTGTCGGGCTCATCATAAGTATATCTCCCGTTATTAGCTTTAACTTTTCTTCCTCGGCGACAGGTCAGCCTCGATTCTCCTCGCCGGCGCTCGTCACTTCTGCGGGACAGAATGCCGAGGTACAAATGGTAGCTGTTTTGGCCAAAAGGGCGGGCATAGACTATACCCTGGAGAAGCTGGCTACAGCGGAAAACCTTAAAGGCATGAAATCTCTTCTCTTAGTTTTAGGAACAAGCATGAAAGGACTGGGAGCAGCGGGGCTTGATACATCTAAGGAAATGCAGCGGGTAAAAGGGCTGGTCGAAGCAGCCCGAGCCCAAAACATCCCGATCCTTTGCCTCCACCTCGGAGGGGAAGAAAGAAGGGGGCCCCTGAGTGATGAATTCATAACCACTTTTCTCCCTTCCGCCCAGATGGCCATTGTCGTAAGGGCTGGCAACAAGGATGGCCTCTTTTCCAAGATCTGCCAACAACAGGGAATAGATTTGGTTGAGGTCGATAAAGCTGTTGACGCTTTGGAGCCTTTAAAAAATGCTTTTATTGGCTCTTAAAATAAAATCAATATCAATTTATTCGCCTGGCCGATGAGTGAACCTTTGGTATTTCTTTTGATGCTCCTCCTTTTCATCGTTCTGACTATGACTTTTAAAGTTCCCGTGGGACCAAGCCTTTTTCTGGCAGCAGCTGGCGGAGCTCTCCTCGCTGGATTTGGGCTTCCCTGGCGTCATCTGGTGGAAGGAAGCTTTGCCTATTTTGATACTATATTGATCATCTTGACCGCCACTCTTTTTATGAAAACCCTTGAAGGTTCAGGAGCCTTAGACACCGTCGTCAATATTTTGTTGCGCACTTTTTTTCGCCACCAGGCCATTTTGCTTATCATTCTCATGGTCATCGTTATGTTTCCGGGAATGATTACTGGTTCCTCTGTTACCTCTATCCTCAGCACTGGGCCTCTAGCGGCGCCTGTTCTCCAGAAACTCGGGCTCGACCGCGCCAGAATAGCCGCTTTTCTTGCTTTTGGCGGCATTCTGGGCATGATCGCTCCGCCCGTCAATATCCTGGTGATGATCATGGGCGCAGGAGTGGACATGCCTTATGTGGGGGTTACAGTTCCTCTCCTTCTCATTGTTATACCTCTCACTATTTTTATTCCTCTTGCGATCGGGCGGCGCCATGTACGAAAACTGGAAGAAAAAGAAATCCTCTCTATTTTACCTTCCTCGTTTTGGCCTCTGTATCGTTGGCGACTGCTGGTACCTTTTCTCGCTTTGCTTTTGCTTTTCCTTGGCCCTTCTTTTATCCCCGGGATAATTCCCGACCCTGGTCTCCCCGCCTGCTTTTTTGTCGCTAGTCTTTTTGGTTGGGTCTCAGGAAAACCTTTCTCCTTTTTTCGGGCGACACAGAAAGCTCTGGAAGAATCCCTGCCCATTCTTAGCATTTTAGTCGGGGTGGGCATGTTTACCCAGATAATGACCTTGACCGGAAGTCGAGGATGGCTGGTGGTTTCTATTTTGGCCCTGCCTTCGCTTCTTCTCATCTTAGGGATGATGGTGAGCCTCCCTCTTTTCGGTGGAGTCTCCACTTTCGGCTCAGCCTCTATCCTGGGCGTTCCTTTTATTTTGGCCTTAGTCAACCTCAACGCTCTTCTGACTTCAGCCGCCCTCTCCGCTATGGCCTCCTTAGGAGAACTTATCCCCCCCGCAGCTTTTTCGGTTCGCTTTGCGGCTCAAGTGGCCGGAGAACCATCCATTTATCGCGTTCACCGTCATGCTCTTATTCCTGCTCTGGCGCTGGCCCTTCTCGGCCTTGGCCTTCTTCTTCTCGCTCCATTTTTAGATAAGTGGGTTTAAGGCATGAAAATTTTTTACTGGCTGCTCGTTTTTTACCTTAGCCTTAACCTCCTTATTTATTTCTGGCGGACAAAAAAGTTTTGGAGCCAAATGGCTGCCTGTCTTGTTCTTATCCTTTTCCTGCTCCGTCTGCTTTCCATCCAATGAAAAAGCCAAGCTTTATTCCCTCTCGCCTCTCTTCTGTTATCCTGCTTCTCTTGACTGCTTACATCTGTTACCAATCAGGTCGCCAATTCCTGGTTATGCATCAGAATGAGCCGATATATCCTAGTTCTGGTCTCACCGCTCAGAAAAAATTGAGCGATTATTTTCCTGGCCTGCTTAAAACGAGGGGCGACACTGAGGTGTATGTTTTTGAAGGCAAAAAGGAGGGCGGAAATCTGCTTATCGTCGGCGGAACCCATCCCAACGAGCCAGCCGGGTTTATCACCGCCGTTCTCCTCGTCGAAAACATCCAAATTAACCAGGGTAAGGTAGTCATCATTCCCCGGGCTAATGCCAGCGCCTTTACTCACAGCGACCCCCAAGAAGGAAGCCCCCAGCATTTCATTATCCCTTTGCCCACCAGTCATAGAATCTTCCGTCTTGGTTCCCGCCTCACTAACCCGATAGACCAATGGCCTGACCCAGCTATCTACATTAACCCCAGCGGTCAAAAACTCAGTGGCTCGGAGGTGCGTAATCTTAACCGCTGTTATCCTGGCCGACCCCAGGGATTACTCACCGAAAAAATAGCCTATGGGATTATGGAAGTAATCCGGCAAGAAAAAATTCATCTGGGGGTTGATGTCCACGAGTCTGCTCCGGAATATCCGGTGATCAATGCTATTGTGTTTCATGAAAACAGCTCAGAGCTGGCCGCTTTGGTGGCTATGGCTATGCAGGAACACGGTTTTAACCTTCGCCTGGAAGCTTCACCGCCTCTTCTCCGCGGGTTGAGTCACCGCGAATGGGGAGATAAAGCTCAAATCATGGCCGTATTACTCGAAACACCTAATGCTTCTCATGGAAGACTAAAGGGCAAACCCTCCTCGAGCTTGGTCGTGGAGGGAAAAGACAGGTTTTATTCTCGAGCCTCTCGTCAAGGCCGACTTTTTGTTAACTATCCCGAAGAAGGAATTCCGCTGACCGAGAGAGTGGCCCGTCATCTAGCCGCAATTGATAGCTTAATCGATAGTTTAAACGAACTCTATCCGGATAAGTCAATTATTCTCGAAGGAATACCGAAGCCAGCAGAATTAATAGCGCAAGGTCTTGGTTTTTTCCTTAAACCTTCTTCGCCTAATTTGACAAATCCTAATTTCTAAGATAGTATATGGCATCACTTTTCGATTTAACCCATGGAGATTATTATTGCCAGAGAAAGCGGGCTTTGTTATGGTGTAAAAAGAGCCCTCCGGATAGCCCGAGAAACCAGAAGTAAGGCGAAGACACCTGTGTTTACATGGGGCGAGCTCATTCACAACCCTGATATCATCCAGGAATTGGAGAAAGAAGGAATTATTCCGACGGAGAACCCGGACAATCTTGATGGCGCGACAGTGGTCATCCGAAGTCATGGGGTTCCCCCTGATATTCACCAGATGCTGGAGCAAAGAGCCAAGAACGTAGTTGACGCTACCTGCCCCATCGTCAAGCGAATTCAGAAACTGGTGGCTCGCCTGAGTGGCCAGAATCTCGAAGTGATCATCGTCGGCAACCCGGAGCATCCTGAAATCCGGGGTTTGAGAGGAATAAGCCGCCATCGAGCCGTCATCATTGAAAACGAAGCGCAAGCGCTCGGCTTGCCTTTTGCCCGACGTCGAGCAATATTAGCCCAGTCCACGCAGGATATGGAACTCTTTGCCCGGGTAGTGGCTAATTTAATCAGCTTAACTTCGGAGCTAAGAGTTTATAACACTATCTGCCAGTCAACCCGCGTCCGCCAACGCAGTACTTCGGAGCTCGCGTCCCAGGTCGATGTATTATTTATTATTGGGGGGGCCTCTAGTTCCAATACTAACCGGCTGTATGAAATCTCCAAGCGAATCCAGCCCAATACATATTTTATCGAAAAAGCCAGCCAAATTACTCCAGCCATGATTATTGGTGCCAAAAAAGTCGGCATTTCAGGAGGTGCCTCCACTCCTTCAGAGGCTATTCGCGAAGCTTTAAATAAAATCAAAGATAGCTTCCAGAAAATCGGAGGCGAGGAGAAAACAGCCCCATGTCAGAAATAAAAAAAAGCAGCGATAAGAACGACCCTCTTTCCCCCGAAGCTTATCAACATCTTCTCGAGCGTTATCAATTTACCGCCAAGGAACTGGCGCCGGGGAAGCTGGTCCGAGGCAAAATCGTTAAAATTACCACTTCGCATGTGCTCGTAGATATCGGGTTCAAGTCAGAAGGGATAATCCCGATGGAAGACTTTCAAGATGACAGCCCTCAGAATCTCCGTCTCGGGGCTGAAGTAGAAGCTATCTTCGAAAGAATTGAACCCCGTGATGGCTCGCTAATTCTTTCTAAGCGAAGAGCTGATACCTTACGCAGTCTGGATTATCTGGAAAAAGCCTATTTGAGCCAGGGCTGGGTGCAAGGGAAAATAATAGAAAGGGTCAAAAACGGTTTCATCGTTAATGCCGGGATAAAGACATTCCTTCCCGACTCGCATGCCGATGTCAAAGCGGTGAAGGAACCAGAAAAGCTAATCGGCAATGTTTTTAAGTTTAAAGTCATTCGCTTCGACCGCAAAACAGAAAGCGCTGTCCTTTCCCGTAAGCTCTTTCTCCAGGATGAAAGAGAAAAAAGAAAAAGACGAGTTTTCAGTAAATTGGTCAAGGGCGAGAAGGTTAAGGGCCAGGTTAAATCAATCACTAATTTCGGCGCCTTTATCGACCTGGGAGGAGTGGAAGGACTCCTTCATATCTCCGATATGTCCTGGGGAAAAATCAATCATCCCTCCGAGCTCTTCGCGGTGGGCCAAGAAGTGGAAGTCGTGGTTCTCGATTTCGACGAAAAAGAAGAAAAAATCTCACTGGGTTATAAACAGCTCACCGAAGACCCCTGGCTTCGGGTACAGGAAAAATATCCCATAGGCGCCAGGGTCAAGGGGAAAGTGGTTAGTATTACTGATTTTGGCGCCTTTGTCGAGTTAGAAAAAGGGATTGAAGGCCTCATCCATGTTTCAGACCTCACCTGGTCACGCAAAACAGTCCATCCCAAGAAAATCTTAAGCCCAGGTCAAGAGGTAATTGTCGCTATCCTGGACGTCAACCCGGAAACAAGAAGGATTTCCTTAGGCTTAAAACAAACTGCCCCCCACCCTCTTGAACTGTTGAAACAGCGGCTTGGGCCGGGAAGCCGGGTCAAAGGTAAAATCACCAGCCTCACCGATTTCGGTGCTTTTATGCAAATAGAAAAAGACATTGAAGGATTAATTCATATTTCTGATATTTGCTGGGAAAAGATTAAACATCCTTCTGAAAAATTAAAAGTAGGACAGGAAGTCGAGGCGGTCATCCTCAATATCGACGTGGAGAAACAAAAGGTTTCCCTCGGGATAAAACAACTGGCCGGCGACATCTGGGAAGATTTTTTTGCCCGCCACAAAGTGGGCGATATAGTTCGCGTGAAAGTGGTTCGTTTAGCTGATTTCGGCGTATTCGTGGAAATTACGCCGGGCATAGAAGGCGTAGTCTTTCTCTCCGAACTCGACGAGCGCCGCGTTGACCATCCTTCCGAATTACTCGCCGGAGGAGAAGAACGCATGGCCAAAATTATTAAGCTCAACCCGAAGGAGAAAAAGATTTCTCTCAGCTTTCGTCAAGCCCAGATAGAACTGCAAAAAATAGAATACCAGAAATATCTTCGCTCCCATGATGACCGCCTGACCTTGGGGGATATCATGAAGGACCAGCTAGGAAACATCCCCCTGACTAAAGAGAAGGGAAAGAAAAAGGAGGAGGCATGATTAAAGCTGAGCTGGTGGCTAAAATTGCCCAAGAACTTAACCTACCCAAAAAAACAGCCGAGGATGGAGTTAATATATTTTTCCAAACGCTTAAGGAGGCCTTGCTTAGCGGTGAAAAAGTTGAAATCCGAGGGTTTGGAAGTTTTCGGTTTCGCCAGCGCGGAAGTCGTTTGGGCCGGAATCCCCGGACAGGAAAATTGGTCAAGGTACCAGCTAAAAAAGTGCTTTATTTTAAGCCCAGTAATCTTCTTAAAAAACTAATTAATGGCCAATGACCGGTTATCTTACGGCTCCCTGGCGAGAACCCTATGTGCGGAATGTGTTTAAAATGAAAGGTTGCATCTTCTGTCAGGCCCTCAAAATGAAGGAGGATAAGAAAGCCTTTATTTTATACCGAGGAAAGCATAATTTTATTATTCTCAATAAATATCCTTACACCCCTGGCCATCTGATGATTGCCCCTTATCGTCATTTGGCTCGATTAGAGGCGTCAGCCAAAGAAGCTACCCACGAGATGATGGACTTGCTCCAGATGAGCCTTGCTTGTTTACGCCGCCTTTATCATCCTCACGGCTTTAATACTGGAATGAACCTGGGCCAATGTGCGGGCGCGGGAGTGGCTAACCATTACCATCTTCATGTGATCCCGCGGTGGTCAGGCGACGCTAACTTTATGCCCTTAATAGCCCAAACCAAGGTAGTGATCGAAGACCTCGAGACAACCTATAACCGCCTGTATGAAATATTTCAGAAATACGAAACCAAAAAAACAAAATAGAGCACTCGAGTAAGAAATGGATTTTAGCCTGAACGAAGAACAAAAGCTTCTGCGGGAAACGATCCGGCAATTTGCCGAGAAGGAAATTATTCCTTATGTTAATGACTGGGAAAAAGAGTCCCGTTTTCCCCGGGAGATTATCGACAAGTTAGCTGGACTTGGCCTGCTCGGCATGACCACCCCACCAGAGTACGGTGGGTGCCAAACCGATTTTTTATCCTTTATTTTAGCTTTAGAAGAGCTCAGCCGCGGCCATGCGGCCACGTGTCTTACGGTTAGCGTCCACGCCTCCCTTTTTGTCAAAGCCATTCTGGCTTACGGCAACGAAGAGCAAAAAAGGAAGTATCTTCCGCGCGCCGCCCGCGGAGAGATTATTGGCGCCTTTAGTCTGAGCGAGCCAGGAGCTGGGTCTGATGCCACTAACCTGCAGACGAAAGCCCGGCGGGAGGGAGATTATTATATCCTCAACGGCACAAAATCTTGGGTGTCCACAGGAAGCGAAGCCGACGCTTTCATCCTTTTCGCGGTAACATCCGTGGAACCGAAAGGTAAAAGGCTGAGCGCTTTTATCGTAGAAAAAGATTTTCCTGGCTGGCGGGTAAGCAAGCTCGAAGACAAAATGGGGCTTCACTGCTCGCCCACAGCAGAAATAGTTTTAGAGGATTGTCGGGTTCCTGCCGCCAACCTTTTAGGGCCGGAGGGCCAGGGGGCCCGGATGGCTCTCTACCTTCTTGATGGATCCCGGATTGGCATTGCCGCCCAAGCTGTTGGTCTGGCCCAAAGAGCTCTTGAACTGGCTGTCCGTTATGCCCAAGAAAGAGAAGCTTTCGGCCAAAAGATTGCCGCTTTTGAAGCTATTCAATTCATGCTGGCGGACGCGGCCACCTTAACCGAAGCCTCTCGGCTGCTGACTTACCGCGCGGCTAACCTTCTTGACCATA
>FWPV01015170.1_pt1 | contig 11135 bp, 11 predicted proteins | sample 2228371 | NCBI WGS metagenome assembly FWPV01 (sample SAMEA103939776, study PRJEB20133) | metagenome | reverse complement strand
TGTGGCTCCACCACACTCACACGTTCACCGTCCAGTGTGCCGTTGAGGGTGAGTTTTTCCAGGATGCCGGTGCGCACAAAGGCAAAGTCCACGCGGTCGTTCAACAGCGCGTCGATGGCGTTTTCGTGCGAGTCCAGCTCCAGCACTTGCGACAGCGCATCGGGCAGCACCACCTGGCGTTGCCGCAGTTCGTAGGCAGGGGCCCGCCAGGCCATGTGCCGTTGACTGGCCACGGCCACCCGGCGCCCGCGCACGTCGGTGAGGGCGCGCCATTCGGTGCGTTCCCGCCGCCGCAGCACCACGCCGCCAAACTGCGACGCGGGCGCGCCGTCTTCGGCGGTCACCAGGGTGGCCATCACACCGGCCAGCGGCCAGCGGTGGCGCAGGTACACGAAGTGGGTGGAGGTGGTGGTGACAAAGGCCAGCGTGCGATTGGCGATGCCGTCTTCCAGGTCCTGCTGCGACAGCGCCCTGAGCTCGATGCGTTCGTGCTGCAGTTGGCGGTTGAGGTGCTCCACCAGCGGGGCGTACTGCTGCTCGGTGCGGCCTTCGCCCAGGTTGTCGAACACGCCCAGCACCAGCGTCTGGCCGTGCGCCGCCCACACCTGGGGGGTGGCCATGAGCAGGGCCAGGCCGAGCCACAGCCCGCCACACACCCGCAGGCACCACAGCGTTATTCCTGGCGGCTGATCCGGACACACGCGCACCGACATGGGCAAAACCAAGTGGTCAAGCTCCCTGGTGCAGGACGGCCACCACGCTGGGGTGGCGCCCACGCTGTTGTAGGAGGCGCCATCTTAGGTGGCGTGGCGGCCGTGGGCAAGTCGCCACGCTGGTCGCCGCACGCCAACACGTGCCCCGTGTCAGCTTTCGCGGCGCAGCGCGGGGAAGAGGATGATGTCGCGGATGCTGGCGCTGTCGGTCAGCAGCATCATCAGGCGGTCGATGCCGATGCCGCAGCCGCCGGTGGGGGGCATGCCGTATTCGAGCGCACGCACGAAGTCGTGGTCGAAGAACATGGCCTCGTCGTCACCGGCGTCCTTGTTGGCCACCTGGGCGTGGAAGCGGGCGGCCTGGTCTTCGGCGTCGTTCAGCTCCGAAAAGCCGTTGCCGAATTCGCGGCCGGTGATGTAGAGCTCGAAGCGCTCGGTCACCTCGGGGCGCTGGTCGTTGGCGCGTGCCAGCGGTGAGATCTCGGTGGGGTGCTCCATGATGAAGGTGGGCTGCCAGAGCTGCTCTTCCACCTTCTCTTCGAAGTACATCACCTGCAGGCTGGCCAGGCTGCGCGCCGAAAGTTTGTCCTTTTCTTCGTTCAGGCCCAGCTTGCGCAGCTCGTTGATGAGCCAGCTGCGGCTGTCCACGTGGTCGCCGGCTTCGGTGTACTTGAGGATGGCTTCACGGATGGTCAGGCGCGCGAAGGGCTGGCTCAGGTCTACTGGCTGTCCCTGGTAGCTCAGCTGCTGGGTGCCGCAGGTGTTCTGGGCCACGTCGCGGATCAGCGCCTCGGTGTAGTCCATCAGGTCGCGGTAGTTCCAGTAGGCCGCGTAGAACTCCATCATGGTGAACTCGGGGTTGTGGCGCACCGAGATACCTTCGTTGCGGAAGTTGCGGTTGATCTCGAACACGCGCTCGAAGCCGCCCACGATCAGGCGCTTGAGGTACAGCTCGGGCGCGATGCGCAGGAACATCTGCTGGTCCAGCGCGTTGTGGTGGGTTTCGAAGGGCTTGGCATTGGCACCGCCAGGGATGGGGTGCAGCATGGGCGTTTCCACCTCCAGAAAGCCGTGCTTGACCATGAACTCGCGCAGGTGCGTGACACCCTGGCTGCGGGCCATGAAACGCTTGCGCGTGGCCTCGTCGGTCATCAGGTCCACGTAGCGTTGGCGGTACTTGACCTCTTGATCGTGCACGCCGTGGAACTTGTCGGGCATGGGGCGCAGGCTCTTGGTGAGCAGCACCACCTTGTCGGCCTGGATGGTGAGTTCACCTGTGCGGGTCTTGAACACCGTGCCTTCGGCGGCCACGATGTCGCCCAGGTCCCAGTGCTTGAAGGCGGCGTGGGCTTCCTCGCCCACGCTGTCGTTGCCCAGGTAAATCTGGATGCGGCCGTTGGACGGGCCAAACGAGGCGTCCTGCAAGGTGGCAAAGCTGGCCTTGCCCATCACGCGCTTGAGCATCATGCGGCCGGCGATGCTGGCGCGCACCTTCAGCGGCTCCAGCTCTTCCTTGCTCATGGCGTCATAACGCTCGAACAGGTCTTGTGCGCGGTCGGCGGGTTTGAAATCATTGGGGAACACCGGCTCGCCCACGGCCTGTTTCTGCTCGCGCAGCGCCTTGAGCTTCTCGCGGCGCTCTGCGATCAGCTGGTTGTCTTCGGCAACGGCGGTGTGGGGGATGGCGGCTGGGGTGTTCATGGAGGGAAATGAAAAAAGGGTTGCGCACCGGCGTGCGCAACCCTCTATTCTAGTTTTGACGGAAAACGGACCCTAAATGGGCTAGGCCGCCGCGCCGGGCCGCCCCAAGCAAGGCCGCACCCCCTCTCGGGGGGCAGCGACCCGCGCAGCGGCGGAGCGTGGGGGCTTTATGTCATTCGCCTAGGTAGGCAGCGCGCACCTTGGGGTCGTCCAGCATGTCCTTGGCCACGCCGCTCATGGTGATCTCGCCCGAGTCCATCACGTAACCCCGGTCGGCGATCTGCAGGGCGCGGCGGGCGTTTTGTTCCACCAGCAGCACGGTCACACCCTGGGCGTACACGTCGCGCACGACCTCGAAAATTTTGTCCACCATGATGGGCGACAGGCCCATGGAGGGTTCGTCCAGCAGCAGCACCTTGGGCTGGCTCATGAGCGCACGCGCCATGGCCAACATCTGCTGTTCGCCGCCCGACATGGTGCCCGCGAGCTGGTCCTTGCGCTCCTTGAGGCGGGGGAAGATCTCGAACATGCGTTCGATGTCCTTCTGGATGCCCGCCTTGTCGCTGCGGATGTAAGCGCCCATCAGCAGGTTTTCGGTGATGGTCATGCGTGTGAACACGCCGCGGCCTTCGGGCACCATGACCAGGCCTTCCTTGACCAGATCCCAGGCGCCTTTGCCTTTGATGGACTTGCCCAGGTATTCGATCTCGCCGGCCTCGATACCGAGGGAGCCGGTGATGGCTTTCATGGTGGTGGTCTTGCCCGCGCCGTTGGAGCCGATGAGGGTGACGAGTTCGCCCTCGCGCACTTCCAGGTTGGCGCCTTTGACCGCTTTGATGCCACCGTAGGCGACCTTAAGGCCGCTGACTTTGAGTAGGGTTTGTGCCATGTTGTGTCTCGCTCAGTGGCCGCCGGTGCCCAGATAGGCCTCGATCACCTTGGGGTTCTTCTGCACTTCGCTGGGGGTGCCGCTGGCCAGCTGTTTGCCGTAGTCCAGCACGGTGATGCGGTCGCACAGACCCATCACCAGCTTGACGTCGTGTTCGATGAGCAAAATCGTGCGCTGGTCCTTGCGGATGCGGTCGATCAGTTCGCGCAACATCACCTTCTCGGTGGCGTTCATGCCGGCGGCGGGCTCGTCCAGGGCAATCAACTGCGGGTCGGTGGCCAGGGCACGAGCGATCTCCAGGCGACGCTGGTCGCCGTAGCTGAGGGTGCGGGCCTTGTAGTCGGCGTATTTGCCAATGCCCACGTAGTCCAGCAGTTCTTGCGCGCGTTCGGCGATGGCCTTTTCTTCGGCCTTGAAACCGGGCGTGCGCAGCACCGCGCCCAGCAGACCCGAGCGGGTGCGGATGTGGCGACCCACCATCACGTTTTCCAACGCCGTCATCTCGGCAAACAGCCGGATGTTCTGGAAGGTCCGTGCGATGCCGGCCTTGGCCACTTCGTGCACGGCGGTGGGCGTGTAGGGCTTGCCGGCAAGCTCGAAGCTGCCGCTGTCGGGCGTGTACAGCCCGGTCAGCACGTTGAAGAAGGTGGTTTTGCCGGCGCCGTTGGGGCCGATCAGGCCATAGACCTCCCCACGGTTGATCTCGATGCCGACATCGCTCAGGGCCTGCAGGCCACCGAAGCGTTTGGACACGTTGGCGACTTTCAGGATGGTATCGCTCATGCTTTTTTCTCCATGGTTTTGCTCAGCGATTTGCCATGTTCAGGTGCCGGCCACAGCCCACGAGGGCGCAGCAGCATGATGATGATCATGGCCAGTGCGATCAGCAGCTGGCGCAGGATTTCGGGGCCGAGGCGACCGTCGGTGAGGGCGGTCAGCGGGTGAGCCACGTGGCGCAGCAGCTCAGGCAGGCCTGCGAGCGCCAGGGCGCCGAGGATGACGCCGGGGATGTGCCCCAGACCACCGAGCACCACCATGGCCACGATCATCACCGACTCCATCAGCACGAAGGACTCGGGGTAGACGCCACGCATGAACGAGGCGAACAGCACGCCCGAGAGGCCTCCGAAGGTGGCGCTCATGCCGAACGCGGCCAGTTTGAGGTTGCGGGTGTTCAAGCCCATGGCCTTGGCGGCGATTTCGTCTTCACGCACCGCCATCCAGGCGCGGCCGATGCGCGAGTTTTCCAGGCGGTAGGACACCACCACCGCAGCCGTCACGAAGAGCAGGATGAGGTAGTAGTACAGGGTGACCGCTTCAAAGGTGTAGCTCCAGTCGCCCAGGCCGACCGTGAGGCGTTTGCTCATGTCGTGTCCGAAGACGGAAACCGCGTCCACGCCGCTGATGCCTTTGGGGCCGTTGGTGATGTTGATCGGGCGGTCGAGGTTGAGCATGAAAATGCGCACGATCTCGCCAAAGCCCAGGGTGACGATGGCCAGGTAGTCGCCGCGCAGCTTGAGCACGGGCGCACCCAGGATCAGCCCCGTGACGCCGGCCACAAAGGCCGCGAACACCATCACGAGCCAGAAGTTCATGTGCAAACCATTGGGGAAATGGGTGGCAATGAAGGCGAAGGTTTCGGTCAGGTGTGGCGAGGCCAGCAGGCTGTAGAGGTAGGAGCCGACCGCAAAAAAGGCGATGAAGCCCAGGTCAAGCAGGCCGGCGTAGCCCACCACAATGTTCAGGCCCAGGGCCAGCAGCACATACAGCAGTGCGATGTCGACGATGCGCACCCACGAGTTGCTGCCGGTGGCTTGCAACAGGATGGGCACCAGCAGCACGGCGATCGCTGCGATCGCGTAGACGGCCAGTTTGGCGGGTTTGGAATTCAGCATGTGGGTTCTCCCAGGGGCTCAGGCGCGGTCGGCGACACGCTCGCCCAGCAGGCCCGATGGACGCAGTGTCAGCACCAGGGCCAGCACCACGAAGGCAAAGATGTCGGTGTATTGGCTGCCCAGGAAGCCGCCGGTGAGCTTGCCCAGGTAGCCGGCGCCGATGGCCTCGATCAGGCCCAGCAGGACACCACCCAGCACGGCACCTCCCAGGTTGCCGATACCGCCCATGACCGCGGCCACAAAGGCCTTCAAGCCGGGCATGAAGCCCATGGCGTGTTGCACCGTGCCGTAGTTGGATGCCCACATGATGCCGGCGATGGCCGCCAGCATGGCGCCGATGATGAAGGTGGCCGAAATCACCGTGTCGGGCTTGATGCCCATCAGGGCGGCCACGCGCGGGTTTTCCGCGGTGGCACGCATGGCGCGGCCCAGGTTGGTGCTGTTGACCAACCACATCAGCAGGGCCAGCACCATGGCGGTGGCCGCAAGGATGGTGATCTGGGTCACCGAAATCACCGCGCCACCCACCGCGATGGGGTCGGTGGACAACATCGATGGGTAGGACTTGGGGTTGGGCTTCCAGATGATCATGGCCAGCGTTTGCAGCAGGATGGACATCCCGATGGCCGTGATCAGCGGGGCCAGGCGCGGTGAGTTGCGCAGTGGCCGGTAGGCGAGTTTTTCGATGGTGAAGTTCAGCGCGGCGCAAACGACCATCGATATCAGCAGCGCGATCAGCAGGATGATCCAGCCGGAGGTCCCCGGCATGGCATCGCGCATCAGGCCGATGATCGACCAGCTGGTGAGCGCGCCCACCATGAGCACGTCGCCGTGGGCGAAGTTGATCAGTCCGATGATGCCGTACACCATGGTGTAGCCGAGGGCCACCAGCGCGTACATGCTGCCCAGGACCAGACCGTTGATGATCTGCTGAAGCAAGGTTTCCATTCAGGTTTCTCCGATGTGGATAAAGCGGGACAAAAGGCCCCAGCCCGGCGAGGTAGCAAAAAACCCGCCAGCCGGGAGCGGAGCGAAGGGCTCCGGGACCGCTGCGGGTGAGAGTGGGCGGGATTGTAGTGATCTGTTACGGGGCCCCCAATACGCGTATGCACCTAGATGCTCGGGAAAACCCTTGAAATTAGAGTGGCTTGACCATCGCCTGATGCAAATAGCGTTAAACATTAGGCGGCCTAATATTTAATCTGATGTTTTTGCTGCTTGGTTGCGTAGGGCCAGCTGGCGCAGCTTGTCGGCGATCTTGATTTCCAGCCCACGTTCCACCGGCTGGTAGAAGCCGGGCGCCGCCATGCCCTCGGGCAGGTAGTTTTCGCCGGCGGCAAAACCGTCGGCTTCGTCGTGGGCGTAGCGGTAGCCCTTGCCGTAGTCCAGGTCTTTCATCAAGCGCGTGGGGGCGTTGCGCAGGTGCATGGGCACCGGGCGGCTGCCGTCTTTTTTGACAAAGGCGCGGGCGGCGTTGTAGGCCTTGTACACCGCGTTGGACTTGGGCGCCACGGCCAGGTAGACCACACATTCGGCCAGGGCCAGCTCGCCTTCGGGGCTGCCCAGGCGCTCGTAAACTTCGGCGGCGTCCAGCGCGAGGCGCAGGGCACGCGGGTCGGCCAGGCCAATGTCTTCGGCCGCCATGCGCACCAGGCGGCGTGCCATGTAGCGCGGATCGGCGCCGCCATCGAGCATGCGCACCAGCCAGTACAGCGCGGCGTCGGGGTCGGAGCCGCGCACGCTTTTGTGCAGGGCTGAGATGGTGTCGTAAAACTGCTCGCCGCCTTTGTCGTAGCGGCGCAGGCGCTCGCCCAGTACCTTGAGCAGCCAGGCGTCGGTGATCTCGGGCTGTGTTTGCACCCGGGCGGCCACCGCCAGCGTTTCCAAGGTGCCCAGCAGGCGGCGCGCATCGCCGTCGGCGTACGCCAGCAGCCGTTGCTCGGCCTCCGCTTGCAGCGGGGGCACCGCATCCAATGCGCGCGCCTTGGCCACGATCTGGCGCAAGTCGTCCTCGGTCAGCGGCTGCAGCACGTAGACGGCGGCGCGTGAGAGCAGGGCGGAGTTGACTTCGAAGGAGGGGTTTTCGGTCGTGGCACCGATGAAGGTGAACAGCCCGCTTTCCACGTGCGGCAAAAAGGCGTCTTGTTGGCTTTTGTTGAAGCGGTGCACCTCGTCCACGAACACGATGGTGCGGCGCTGCTCCAGCCCGTCGCGCGCCAGCAGCGCCTGGTCCACCGCATCGCGGATGTCTTTGACGCCCCCCAGCACAGCGCTGATGGCGATGAACTGCGCGTCGAAGGCGTCGGCCATGAGGCGGGCGATGGTGGTTTTGCCCACGCCGGGCGGGCCCCAGAGGATGCAGCTGTGGGGCTGGCCCGATTCGAAGGCGATGCGCAGCGGCATGCCCTCGCCCAGCAGGTGCTGCTGGCCCACCACCTCGCCCAGGGTGCGGGGGCGCAGGCGTTCGGGCAGGGGAATGTGCGGAGGAGCCATGGCAAGCATTGTGGCTCAGGCGCCGTCGGCAGATTTTGGCGCTGCGCGGCACAATCGGCGGATGTCACCTCGCAACCGCCGCATCGTTCAAGCCGTTCTGTACGAATCCGTCGCCATCGCCATCGTCACGCCTGCGCTGGGCTGGATGTTCAACGAACCCATGGGTTCGGCCCTGGGCCTGAGTGTGGCCATGTCCACCGTGGCCCTGACCTGGAACTACCTGTTCAACTGGTTTTTTGAACGCTGGGAAGCGCGCCAGGTGGTGCGCGGCCGGTCGTTGGCGCGCCGTGTCGCGCACGGCATCGGTTTTGAAGGAGGGCTGGCCCTGTTGCTGGTGCCGCTGGTGGCCCACTGGCTGGACATGAGCTACTGGAACGCCCTCATCACCGACCTGGGCCTGTTGCTGTTCTTCTTGGTCTACACCATGGTCTTCACCTGGGTGTTCGACCGCGTATTTGGCCTGCCCGCTTCGGCCCTGCCAACCCCCGCCTCATGAGCACATCGACCGTCTACCACATCCCCGTCTGCCCGTTCTGCCAGCGGCTGGAGATTCTGCTCGCCCTCAAAGGCCGGCAGGATGCCGTGCGTTTTGTGGCGGTGGACATCACCCAGCCCCGACCCGAATGGTTGTTGGCCAAGACGCGTGGCACCACGGCCTTGCCGGTGCTGGAAACGGCCGACGGCCACATCCTAAAGGAAAGCCTGGTCATCCTGCAGTACCTCGAAGACCTGTTCCCGGAGCCACCGGTGGCGCAGCGCGACCCGTACCGCCGTGCGGTGGAAGGCATGTTGTGCCGCATGGAGGGGGACTTTGTGTCGGCCGGCTACACCTGGGTGATGAACCAGGACCCTGGCAAACGCGATGCCTTGCGCGACCACATGCTCAAGCAGTACGCCCGCTTGAACGACTTTCTGCTGCAACACGCGCCCGACGGCACCTGGTTGTTCGACGACTTCGGCTGGGCCGAGGCGGTGTACACGCCCTTTTTCATGCGCTTCTGGTTCCTAGCCTACTACGAGGGTTTCGAGCTGCCCGACGACCCAACCTACGCGCGTGTGCGGCGCTGGCGCGATGCGTGCCTGACGCACCCCGCTGCACAGCAGGTGACGGAAGAGGAAATCGTCAAGGTCTACCACGACTACGCCAAGGGTGCGGGCAATGGCGGCCTGTTGCCGGGCCGCACGCGGTCCTCGTTCAGCTTCGAGCCCCATTGGCGCAGCCGGCCCTGGCCGCCACGCAACAAATACGAACACAGCGCCAGCGACGCTGAACTGGGCTTGCTGGCATGACACAAGACCTGTTTCGCAGCGACAGCTACCAGCAGGCTTGCGAGGCCGATGTGGTGGCCGTGACCGAAGCGGGCGTGGTGCTGGACCGCACGGTGTTCTACCCGCTGGGCGGTGGTCAGGCCGGTGACGCCGGCCAGCTGGTGCTGGGCGACGGCCGTGTGCTTCACATCGCCGACACCCGCAAGGCGAAAGACGCCGAAGGCCGCCCCACGGCCGACATCGTGCATGTGCCCGCAGCGGGGCAAGACGCCTTGCTGGCGGCGCTGCATGTGGGCACGACTGTGCGTGCGCAGATCGACTGGCCCCGGCGTTTGCGCCTGATGCGTTTTCACACCACTACGCATTTGTTGTGCCACCTGGTGGCGCAGCCGGTGGATGGCTGCTCCATCACACCCGACTATGCGCGACTGGACTTCCACATGACCGATCCGCTGGACAGGGACGCGCTGACGCAGGGCATTGCCACCCTGGTGGCCGCGGCACACCCGGTGGTGGTGGGCGCCATCACCGACGCCGAGCTGGACGCCAACCCGGCTCTGGTCAAGAGCATGAGCGTGTCGCCGCCACGTGGCAGCGGCACGGTGCGCACCATCCGCATCGGCGCTGCTGAGTTGATTGACCTGCAGCCCTGTGGCGGCACCCACGTGGCCAACACCGCCGAGATTGGTGCGGTGGTGGTGACCAAAATCGAGAAAAAAAGCGCCCAGACGCGGCGCGTGGTGTTGGGTTTCGCATGACCCGGCTGCTGTGGCTTTTTGTGGCGGTGTGGGCGCCTGTCGCGTGGGCCCAGCCCCAGCCCGACATCCACCTGATCTGGATGGGCGGCGACGACTGCCCACCCTGCAAGGCCTGGCGCACCACCGAGTTGCCACAACTGCTGGCGGCACCTGAGTTCAAAGGCGTGCGCTTCAGCTACGTCACCAAAGCGATTCGCGCTTCGGTGCCGCCGGCCGCGCAGTTGCCGCCCGAAGTCAAGCCGTTGAAAGACGCGCTGGACCGTGCCAGCGGCGGGCGCAGCGGCTCGCCGCAGGCCGCGCTGGTGGTCAACGGGCAGATTTACGACTACTACGTCAGCGCCCGCCCGGCCGAGACGGTTCTGGAAATGATCGGCGCCGTGCGGGGCGAGTGGCGCTACCCGCTGCCGCGCTGTTTGCAGATGGCCGCCAAGGGCCGGGTGTGCGTGGAGCCGGCGCCTTGAGTTGACCTACTGCCTGAGCACGTCCACGCCCGCGGGGGGCGTGAAACGGAAACGCTCTGGAGGCAAGCGGGTGCTCACATCGAGGGTGCCAAACCGCAGCACCGATCGCTGCCCAAAGCTGTCCAGCATTTCCAGGGCCGCAAGCTGCCCCTGTTTGAAACCCAGGTGCACCGACTGCAGCTGAGCATCGCGGTTGCGCGGTGTGGCCAGCACCCATTCCAGCCCATCGCGCTCGGGCGCATTGCCCAGGCTGAACACCGCCGACAAGGCCTTGAGGTCGGCCGCCGAGGCGATGATGGCGGCCGGCGTGTTGCCCAGCACTTCGCTTTGTTTGCGGGCCGCCACCTGGTTGAGATCGATGTCGTGCAACCACAGCGTCTGGCCGTCGGCCACGATGAGTTGCTCGAAAGGCTTGGTGTACTGGAAGCGGAAGCGGTCGGGCCGCGAGAACTCGAAGGTGCCGCTGGAGGTTTTGCTGCGCGCCACAGTGTCGCCCTGGCGGGGCGGCGAGGTCACGGTCTGGGTGAATGTGGTGCTGCCACTTTGTGTGCCGCGCAGGAACTGCTCCAGCGCCTGCAGACCGTCGGCCCACGCCGCAGAAGCGCTGAGGGCCACGCCCGCCAAGGTCAGTTTCAAAAAGAGCTTCATGCACGTCTGAGCGCCTGGCGGCGCCACCGGTTCCCTGGCGTTGCCGCCTGTTTCAATCGTCGTTGCCACCACGGGCCGCCACCAGGATGTCGCGCTGGCCGCTGCTGGTGAGTGCACTCACCAGTCCGGCTTTTTCCATGTCTTCGAGCAGGCGGGCCGAGCGGTTGTAGCCGATCTTGAGTTTGCGCTGCACGTAGGAGATGCTGGCCTTGCGGTCTTGCAGCACCACGGCCACGGCCTGGTCGTACATGGGGTCTTTTTCGCCGCCGCTGTCGCCACCGCCGCCGCCTTCGCCAAACAGATCGGAA
>FWPV01015169.1_pt1 | contig 11135 bp, 11 predicted proteins | sample 2228371 | NCBI WGS metagenome assembly FWPV01 (sample SAMEA103939776, study PRJEB20133) | metagenome | reverse complement strand
ACAGGGGTTGAGCGCCAGCCAGTGGGTGAGGATCACACTGGCGCAGGCTACCCCCGCGGCGGCCAGCGCCAAGACGAGCCAGAGATGTGCCGCTGGGAAACGGGGCATGTAGCTGATTTTGCAGAAGAGAAGGTGGCATTATCCCAAATCCGGAAGGCTGTTCCTGTCCCCCTGCGGCATGGTCCATGTGGCACAGACTTTGTGTGAGGCAGGGTCAAGGCTACCCCAGGGCCTGCCGGGCCCACATGGGGGTGGCCCCAAGGGGCTGGGCCCCCTGAGAGGGGGTGGCCGCTTAGGGAAACGCTGAACAAATCCCCTCGCCCCCGCTTGCAGGGGAGAGGGCAGGGTGAGGGGGCTCGAGAAATCCAAGCGTAATCCCCCTCACCCCCACCCTCTCCCAAAGGGAGAGGGAGTTCTTCAGCGTTTCCCTAGGTAGGGGGTCAATTTACGGTGTCGCCTGACAAGCCCTTCGTCGGGAAGCTCCATGCCCCTAGCTTACGCCCGGGGCGTCGGCCCCAGGGGGAGTGGCCGCCGGGGTGTCACTCGGCCATGAGTCTCTCGATGATGGCCACCACCTCGGGGGTGTCCCATTCAATGTGGCCGGCGAGGCTATAGCGGATCTGGCCCCGTTTGTCCACCAGGAAGCTGGTGGGCAGGACGAAGACGCGCCAGGCCTTCATGCGGGCGCTGCCCTCATCGAGGAGGATGGGGAAGGTCAGCGGCACCTCCTGTAGGAAGGGACGGATCTGCTCCGGGCTCTCGCCGGCATTGGAGGCCAGGATGGTAAAGGGACGGCCTGCCAGCATGCGGGTTAGCCGTTCCATGGAAGGCATCTCCTTGCGGCAGGGGGGGCACCACACGGCCCAGAAATTGACCAGCACCACCCGGCCGCGCAGCTCGGCCAGATCCACGCGCCCACCGTCCAGGGTGGGCAGGGCGAGTTCCGGGGCCGGCCTGGGCTTGACCTCCCGGAGCTGGGACGCCTCTGCCTGGGGGAAGGCGAGGCCCAAGACGAGAAGGGGAAGGATCCAGGCGAGTGCCTTGTTCATCATGGTGTTTTCTCCTGGTGCAATTTTCGGATGGCGGGGGCGAGGAGGTCCGCCAGGCGCTCGCCCGCCGCCTGCTCTTCGGCGGTGGCGTCATCGCGGTGATAAAACCGGTCTCGTAGGCCCGGCAGCACCGTGAGCCAGACCCGGCTGCCGGCGGCCTCGAAGGCGGCCTGCATGCGCTCCCGCCACCAGTAGCCAGCCGAGGACATGGGGATGAGCAAGGCGAGCGGCAGACGGGTCTTGCCCACTACGGGGTCGTATTCGGGTTCCTCCCCCGGCTGCAGGTCGCGGTAGAGTATCGGCCACAGGAGCACGGCACCGGCGAGCGTTGGAATGGCGTCTTCGCACCGGCGTTCCCGCCAGACAGCCGCTGCCCGCAGGGGCCAGGCCACGGCGTGGCCGCTGGCCAGCAGCACCAGGGGCCTGCCGCCATGGCGAAGCCGCATGACCTCGAGCCAGTCGGCCAAGTCCTGCTCGGGCACGGCGTCGATGCTGGCAGTGACCTGGGGCAGGAAGTAGGGGCCGAGCCAATCCGTCACCCAGACCTCCATGCCCTGCTTGGCAAGGCGGGCGGCGGCCTCGTGCTCCTGCTCGATGCGCCCGTATTGGCCGGTCATCCAGAGCACCACGACTTCGCCCGCCGTCCCGTATCGCTGGCTCGTGACCGTGGTGCCCGAGGGCAGGGGGATCATCTCCTCCCCGGACTCGGCAAAGGCCGGCAGGGGGGCGCAGAGGGCAAGGAGCAGGGCGAGCAGTCGCTGCATACCGCCATTTAAGCGGCGGTGCGCTCCGGGGGCAATGCGACGAATGTGCCAGAGCCAGCTCGGGGGTCTTCGGCAGCAAACCCCCCGGCCCTGCGGGCCACCCCCCTTGTCAGGGGGGCATGAGCAGCCCCCTTGATGATAAAAAGGGGGTGGCGGCGTAAGCCGCTGGGGGATTTCGGGTAGCAAACCAGCCCCCAAGGGGATGGGACGGCGGCGCAGCCGTTCAGTTGAGCTGGATCCGCACGCCGAAGGGCACGGGGGCCTTGCCCTTGACCAGCCAGACCACGGGGTAAGGTGGCTCCCGGTCCGGAAAACGGCCCTCGGCATCGGTGAAATAAACGAGCAGATCGGGGTTCAGACGCTCCCGCTCCACCCATTCGAAGACGGGCCGGAAGTCGGTGCCACCCTTGCCGCTCAAACCCTCTGGCAGGGTGATGGTCTCCCATTGGGCGTAGCGCCAGGGGCCCTTTTCGCACAGTTTGTCGTCGCAGGCGTGCAGGGTCACCTCGGCGCGCACCTGCCCCTTCAGGGCATCCACCTCGGTGAGGAACTCGCGCAACTCCTCGTCCTTGATGGAACCGCTGGTGTCCACGGCCACCACCACGTTGATTGCCTGGCTGTAGAGTCTGGGCAGCAGCGCCCCCGTGCCCGCCTCCCGCCGTGAGGTGCGCTGGAAGCTGTAGTCGTCCCGCGCAGCGTTCATCATGTAGCGGGCGAGCAGCGCCCGCCAGGGGAGCTGGGGGGCCAGCAGATGGTCCACCAGGCGCATGAGGGATGGGGACAGCTTGCCGGCCTGGCGCGCGGCCTGGGCGGCGGCGGCGAGCCGGCTTTTCCACTGCTCGCTGAGCTTGTCCGCGCCCATGGGTGGGCAGGGGGGGGCCTCCTGTACATCACCCTCCTCCTGGGGGTCACTGCCCCGGCCTTCCTGGCGTTGGGGACGTCCGCCACCGCCTTTGCCGTGCTCGTCCCGGGCCTGGCTGCCCTGGCCCCCGCCGGCATCCTGCTTTGGGGAATCGCTCCGGCCGCTGCCTCGGGGCCTTTCCTCCGTCTCGCTCCCGTTGGCCTGCGCCGAGGACTCGCCATCGAACAGGTGCATGTCCTGGGTCTTTTCCGGCGGGTCCTCGTGCAGCAGGGGGTAGATCTCCTCGGCCGTCAGGCCCCGGTACTTGGCGTCGATCAGGGCATCCTCGGGACCGTGCATGCGCTCGTCGTCCAGGATCATGTTCACCGCGTAGTCACAGGCCACGTCCCAGCGGTGCTTCTGGCGGTGCTGGCGCCGGGCAAAGTGGGAAAGGGCGCAATGCATGGCCTCGTGAGCCAGGACGAACTGGGTCTGCTCCAGGGTTAGGCGCGCGATGTAGCTCGGGTTGTAGTAGAAGTAGCGGGCGTCGGTGGCCGTGGTCTCACACCACTTGGGGTCGGCGGCCTTCAACGGCAGGTGCATGACCAGCGAGCCCAGGAAGGGCTTGTCCAGGATCAGCCGGGTGCGGGCTGCGGCCAGCTTGGTCTCGATGGCGGCGATTTCGTCGTTCATGGGGAGTGGGGATGGGGGATGAGGGATGAGGGATGGGGGATGAGGGATGGGTTTAATCTCATTCCCCATTACCCTTTACCCATCCCCCTTTACCCATTCCCCATCCACCCTCACCGCCTCAGGCAGTGGGTTTGAAGTCGTAGAGCATGAGCTCCGCCACGCTGTTGGCCCATTCCACGAATTCGGGCACACGGAACAGGGGCTGGCCTACCGCCCGGTGCAGGTCGGTGACCAGCATGACCCCCATCTCCCGCTGGGGGAAGCGTCTGGCATATCTCAAGATGTTGGCGAGTTTCTCCGGATCGCCCGCGGACTGTTTCGCACGGCGCACCAGGGCGGCGGCCACTCCGTACTGCAGGTCGATGGACTTGGGCACGCCCGTCTCCCGGCCGTCCAGTATGGCGTCGATGTCCGGCAGGTTTTCCATGTTGTCGATGAAGGCCTTCAGTTCCACGCCCACGTCGTCGCCCACGCAGGCCTGGAGGGTGTCGGTGAGCAGGTCGGGCCGGTGGGAGAATTTCTTCAGGGCCCGGTCGGCGTATTCCCAGGAGCGGGGGCTGGGGAAGGCCTCCGGATTGTGGGCGGGGTCGTAGCGGAACAGCAGATCGGGCCGGAAGCGCAGGAAGCCCATGATGCGTTCGTCGATGTTGTTCTCCAGGGCCCAGCTGATCCAATCGTCCAGGTTGGGCTCCACGTGGTAGTGGGTGAAGCGGTTGGCCAGGGGCGCCGGCATGGCGTAGGTCACGCCCCGGTCGCCTTGGCGGTTGCCAGCGGCGAAAATGGCCCAGTTCTTGGGCATCTCATACTCGCCCAGGCGGCGGTCCAGGATGAGCTGGTAGGCGGCCGCCGAAACGCTGGGGGGGGCGGCGTTGATCTCGTCCAGGAACAGGATGCCGGGCTCGGTGGTGTCGGGATCGGGCAGCATCTCGGGCACCGACCACTTGACCCGGTCGTCCGAGGTTTTGAACGGGATGCCCCGCAGATCGGTGGGTTCCATCTGGGACAGGCGGATGTCCACCAGCCGGGCACCGTGCCGGCGGGCGATGCCGGCAATGATCTGGGACTTGCCCACGCCGGGCGGACCCCACAGCATGACGGGGGTGTGGGTACCCTGGGCGCAGCTCAGGAATTCCTGGTCGAGGATGATTTCGATGTGGGATGGACGCATGTCGGCTCAATCATCCTAAAAACCGCAGTTGGACGGGCCCGGAAAGCGGGCGCGTAGCGGGTTCACCCAAGGGGTGTCCTTCAGCGAAGGCAAAAATCGTAATGTTCTTCCTCATGTTACGAATCCTATGAAGCGGTCAACTGCAGTTTTTAGGATTATCGGTCGTGTGGGTTTGCGGCGTCCCCGCGGCCGCCTCCAGACGGGCCGCCACCAGGGCCGCGTTCAGGCGCGCCCGGTCCAGCACGCGCGGCAGCAGGCGGTGAATTCCGGCCAGACGGCGCGGCTGGGCACAGGCGGCGGCCTCCAGCCACTCCCGGGTCGCATCGCTCAAATCGGGCAGCAGCAGGAGCAGGGGTGCCAGCCACCTATGATAATCGCTAATAACCGACTGTTCCAATGGGTTATTCCAGCGCTCCCTTACCAGCAGTTCCGGGAAGGACTCCAGTGGCAGCACCCGGCCCTGCCAGGACTGCTTGAGGCGTAGTCCCGCGCTGCCCGTGCCGCTGCCATCCGGCTGCCGCCGGAACCACTGGGCGGCGGGATAGGGCCGGGCTGCCCCATTGACGGCCCGGGCCAGCCAGTCCCGGTGCCGGCTGCCGGCCACCCCGCTGGCCTGCTCCCGTCGGCTGAGGGTGGCGGATTGGAAACCGGTATGGCTTAGCACGAAGGGGTGCCATTCGGGCTCGATGGCTCCGGGCCGGAAGCGGCTGGGCAGTTCGCTGTCCAGAAGGGCCAGGGGCAGGCCTTCCTCCTTGTCCAGCAGCCACAGCTCCATCCGGTCCGCCAGGGGGAAGGGCAGCGGCGGATGCCGTTCCAGGGTCTCTGCCAGCTCTGCCGGGATGCGCGTGCCGGCCCTGATTCCGGCCCCTTCCTCCCAGACGCCCACCGGTCGCATCATGCCTTGGCCGTCCTCCGCCTGCAGGTGCCAGATCTGGCCGTCGTGGGTGTAGGCCATGGCCTCGCCCAGATCCAGGACGTGCACCACGCCCCGATAGGGGTTCAGGCGGCGGCGGGCGTAGCATCTCACTTGCATGGGCGATGGCAGGAGCGGGGGGCGTAGACATAGACACGTCTGCAGGGCGCGAATTCCGGGGGTACGAAGGGCCGGCGGTGTTTTTGCACAATGCCCCGCCTTTTGCTAACTTCAGCCATCTTCAGCCGGACGTCGACGTGAATCTGAATTTCTGCAGCAACTGCGGTGCCCCCCTCACCGTCAAGATCCCGCCCGGGGACAACCGGCCGCGCCACGTGTGTGAGCGCTGCGGCGCCATCCATTACCAAAACCCCAAGCTGGTGGTAGGCAGTATCCCGGTGTGGGAGGACAAGGTCCTGCTCTGCCGCCGGGCCATCGAGCCCCGCTACGGCATGTGGACCCTGCCGGCCGGCTTCATGGAGAACGGCGAGACCGTGGCCGAGTGCGCCCTGCGCGAGACCCTGGAGGAGGCGGGGGCGCGGGTGGAGCTGGAGGGGCTCTACACCCTGATCAACCTTCCGGACATCAACCAGGTCTATCTCATGTTCCGGGCCCGGCTGCTGGACCTGGATTTCAAGCCGGGCCACGAGAGCCTGGAGGCCGCCCTGTTCACCGAGGCCGAGATCCCCTGGCAGGACATCGCCTTCCGCACCATCCAGCTGACCCTGCAGGACTTCTACGCCGACCGCCGCCGGGGGGTGTTCGATCTGCACGTGAGTAGTCTTTACCATCGCCCGCGTTGAGGCTGGCCCCCCCGACCCCAGCCGCCCGGGCCGGTGCCGCGCGCCCCCTTTCATTCCGGTGCCGACAGGCCGATAATGGCAGCGGATCCCCTGGGTTTGCGTCGTCATGGCCAGGAAATTCCTCCGCCGCTTCCTGCCCCATCCGGACCGCATCCGCGAGAATCCCTCGCTGCGCTGGCTGGGGCCGGCCATCCACGACCCCAACCTCTGGCGCCTGAACCGGCGTTCCGTGGCCGGGGCGGTGGCTGTGGGCGCCTTCTTCGCCTTCTTCCTGCCGGTGGCCCAGTTCCTGGCGGCGGGGGTGTCCGCCATGTTCCTGCGGGTCAACCTGCCGGTGGCGGTGACGAGCACCCTCATCACCAACCCCCTGACTTTCGGGCCCTGGTATTACCTGGCCTACAAGATCGGCGCCCTGTTCACCGGGGTAAGCGCGCCTGACCGTATCCCCGAGCCGGTACAGCACACGGCCATGAGCTGGTGGGAGGGTGTGCAGGCGGGCATCGATCACCTGCTGTCCATGGGCCTGCCCCTTTTCGTCGGCCTGGCGGTGCTGGCGGTCTCTAGTGCCATCCTGGGCTATGTGCTGGTGCACCTGCTCTGGCGCATCCCGGCCTATCTCCGGCTGCGCCGCAGCCGGCGTCGGATGCGTATGGCGCGCTGAGCCGTGGCTGCCCCCTGCCGCTCCTGCTGGGGCTAGCTACCGGCCTCGCGCTGCAAGGCGCGGGCCTCCTCGCGGCTCAGGTGTCTGCCCGGCAGGGGCAGGAGCGCAGGCACCTGTGCCCGGTAGCGCCGGTAGGCATCGCCATAGAGAGCGATGAGTTTGTCCTCCTCCAGGCGGCTGCCGAATACAAGATACAAGGTCACCACTACGGCTGCTGTGAGCCAGGCGGCGTTCAGGTCGCGCGTCCAGATGAATAGCAGCCCTAGGCTGTACCAGGGATGGCGCACGTAGCGGTGCAGGGGCGAGAGGACGAACCCCTCCTGCTCGGTGGCAACCCGGCTGCGCCATTGCCTGAGGCCCAGGAACGCCGCCATGTCGTACCAACGCAGTGTCCAGAGGAAGCCCGCCACCGCCAGCAGGGCGGCCGGCCAGGAGACCCAGACTGGCCAGGTCCAGAGGGGCTCGCCCGGATGGCGGTAGGTGAGCCACAGGGGGGGCAGGAGCAGCACGACGGCCAGGAGGTTGTAGAGCAGCCGGTAGGCCGGCAGCCACCCGGGCAGCTGCCGGGCCACCCAGGCCTTCACGCCGGTGCCGGCCAGCCAGGAGTGGATCAGGCCGTAGGCCAGCCAGGCGGCGGCGATGGTTAGCAGTTCGCGCATGGTGCGCGCTCTAAAAATTCACCGCTCATGCCCGCATAGAAGATCGCAGGATCGGGCGCGGATGCATCTGAGACACGCTCCCAGTGCGCCACACGATGATGGACCCATGGGCTGGCTGGGGTCGAGATCTTTGCATGGTCTCCTACGAGGCTTGCGCTGGGTATCGTAGCAGGGATCTCACCTCATCGGAGCGGCGCGCGGCGCACACCACCTCGGCCAGGCTGGCCGCCGAGCCGGTGTCGGTCTGCCGCACGCAGTGCGCGAGCCAGGGCAGCATGACTGGATCGACGGAGAAGGCGCGATAGCCCAGACCGATCAGGGCCGGCAGCACGCCCGGCAGCTGGGCGAGCAGGCCGTTGACCTGCAGTCGCGCGATCCCGGTGTCTGCCAGGGCGGCCACCTCTCGCAGGAAGCGGTAGAGCATGGGCGAGTAGGGGTCCAGGTAGGCGCACAGCTCCGGCCGGTAGCGGTCGGCGGCGAACAGGCATTGCATCAGGTCGTTCATCCCCAGGGCGGCAAAGTCGGCCAGGCTCAGGAACTCACGCACGGCGAGCGCCGCCGCAGGGGTCTCCAGCATGCTGCCGATGGGCACGGACACCCGTTCGCGGATCTCGGCGTGCAGCCGTTCCAGCTCCTCCAGGGCGACCAGGTAGGGCAGCAGGATGCGCAGCCGACAGCGGCCCTCGAGCGCCGACAGGGCCTCGATCTGCGCCAAATAGACGCTGCGCACCGGCTCGACCCTATAGAGCCGGGCCCCCTGCAGCCCCAGGGTGCCGCCCAGGCCCGGCAGATCGGGCAGCCAGGGCGGCCGCTTGTCGCCTGCGATGTCGATGAGCCGAAAGGTGACCGGCAGCGGATCGGCCGCCGCACAGACACCGGCGCAGGCCTCGGTGAGAAAGGCGGTGTCCGGCTGCCGGCCATCCTCGGGATAGAGGTACTCGGAGCGGGCCAGGCCGATGGCCGTCGCACCGGCGGCGCGCGCGGCGGCGGCCCCGAGGGCGTCGGTGACGCTACAGCGCAGTTCGATCGCGACCCCGTCGCGGGTGCGGATCGGCACCCCGGCCGCGGGTGGCGCGGGCGGCCGTTCGTCCAGGCAGGCAGGGTGACCCGGCGGCAGCAGGCGGCCCGTGTGCCCCTCCAGGACCACCTCCTCGCCGGGTACCAGGGCCTGGGCGGCGCCCGTATCGAGCAGCACGGTGGGGATGCCGCGGGAGAGCAGGCGCAGGGTGGGATGGGCATAGAGGGCGGCATCCACCAGGATGACGCCAGCCGGCCGCGTGCTGAGCCGGCCGAGCTCGGCCTGGGTGATGAGGACGATGGCCTCCGGCGTCGCGGCGGCGGCGCCCAGACACAGCCGGCCATGGGCGAGACCGGGGACGAAGGGCGTGGCTTGGATCGGCTTCACATCGATGCCGGCGGGGGCTAGTGCTCCCAGTGTAGACCGAGGCTAAGATGAAGTAAGAGTGCTGCCGATGGAGGGCGCGATGATCCAGAACGTGCGTACACGACGTGCCCTGTCCCTGGGTCTGGTGGTCCTGGGCGGCATTCTGCTGTTCCTGGCGCCAGAGGATGTGTGGATCGGCGTCCTGCTGGTGGCCCTGGGCCTGGTCCTGGAGATCGTCGGTGTCCTGCTGGGACGGCGATGAGCTGACGCACTTCACGGGGCGGGTGCTCGGTCATGTCCGCACCACCACCAGAGGCACCCCCATCTCGTCCTCGCTCCAACCCCCGTGCACGCCCACGTGGGTGTAGCGTTCCTCGCCCAGGACCCAGTCGCGCAGGATGCCCCGGCCGCGCGGGATGAGGACGTAGTCCCCCAGCCGGTCGGCCAGCGCCGCATGCGCCGGGCCGGGCCCCAGCCAGCCGGCGGCGATGACCTCGGCGCTGGGGTGGCACACCACCCGTTCGGCCAGGTGGCTTTGCATATTGGCCGCGAAGGCCGCCTCGCGGCCGGCGCGGACATAGGCGTAGGCGACGCGGCCCTCGCCGCACAGGGGCAGCAGCAGGGTACGAGTGAGGGCCGGGTGGTGTTCCAGATCGATGTACGCCTCGGGGGTGGTGTCCAGGAAGCCGTGGTCGGCGGTGACCAAGATCAGGGTGTCCATGCCCCGCGCCGTCTCAAGAAAGCGGCCGAAGGTGGCGTCCAGGGCGGCGAAGGCGGCCTCGGCCGCGCGGCTGGCGATGCCGTGGTGGTGGGCGAGGCGGTCCAGCTCGGGCCAGTAGGCGAAGATGTAGCTGCGTTCCCACAAGCGCATGAGCCGGGTGATCAGGGCGAACATCTCCTCTAGCCCCTCGTAGCCATGACGCATTGCCCGGCCGGCGATAGCCGCGTTAAAGGGGCTGTGGGCGATGGTCTGGGGGGCGAGCACGTGGCAGGGCACGGGCAGGCGGTCCGCCAGGGGCTTGAGGTCCAGCAGGCCGCGGGCATCGACGCCGGCCTGGGCGAGCGGCTGGTGCCCGACACGGGTGTGGAAGGGCAGGGGCGTGGCGATGGCGCCCAGTTCCCGGAAATACATGTGCCAGCCGGTCAGCCCGTGCTGGGCCGGCGTGAGGCCGGTCATGAGGCTGGGGATGGCGCTGGCCGTGGTGGATGGGAAGACGGAGGTGAGCCGGCCGCGCAGGTGGCGGCGCAGGACGCCTTCGCGGCGGGCGAGGAAGCCGTGGCCGAGGCCGTCGATGGTAAGCAGCAGCACGTGCCGCGCCGCGGCCACCTCCCTGGGCGGCAGCAGCGCCGCCGGGGGATGCAGGGGCTCCCCGCCCAGACCGGCGGTGATGCTGGCCACCAGGTTGACGATGCTGCCGCCGGTGTAATCCGGCAGGACGGCGTCGGCGGGCGGGTGCATCAGACCCCCTGCGTCTCGAGGGCGAAGCCGGCCTGATCGTCCTGACCCAGCATTGCCACCAGCCAGGGCAGCACGGCGCGCAGGCATTCCGCCAGGGGCCAGGGGGGGTTGACCAGGTAGAGGCCGCTGCCGTGCATGCCTTGGCCCTCCCGTGACGGCGCGCGCACCCTCAGTTGGACGTGCAGCCACTGCGTCACCGGCAGGCATTTGAGTCGCTCCGGCAGCTCTTCGGACTCCGGGCGCGGCAGCATTGGGTACCAGACGACGTAGATGCCGCGGCCGAAGCGCTCGAGGCCCGCCTCGAGGGCGGCGGGGACCTGGCGGTAATCCGTCCTCACCTCATAGGCGGGATCGCACAGGACGAGCCCCCGATGTGGCGGCGGCAGCACGGCCTTGAGGCCCGCGAAACCGTCTGCGGCCTCGATCCTGACCTGACGGCCCAGCCCGGCGAGGCGGCAGCGCAGCAGGTCCGCCTCCCTCGGGTGCAACTCGAACAGCCGCAGCCGGTCCTGGGTTCGCAGCAGGCGGCTGACGATCCAAGGCGAGCCGGGATACAGGCGTAAGGGGCCGTCCGGGTTGAGGCCACGCACCACTTCGACATAGTCCGCAACGGTCTGTGGCAGTTCTCGGCAGCCCCATAGCCGGCCGATGCCGCTCTCGAAAGCAGCCTTTTTGTGGACGTGCTCCGGGCAGAGATCGTAAAGGCCCGCACCGGCGTGGGTGTCTATGAAGCACCAGGGT
>FWPV01015162.1_pt1 | contig 11136 bp, 7 predicted proteins | sample 2228371 | NCBI WGS metagenome assembly FWPV01 (sample SAMEA103939776, study PRJEB20133) | metagenome | reverse complement strand
TTGTATTTGCTGGAGAGCAGAGCTTTAAACAGCGCGCGAAACACAGGTCCGTGGTTCGGTATTTTAAGATGCAGAAGTTCATGCACAATCACCTCGGTGCGCTTGCGGGCTGGCCGGCGAAGGAGCTCAGTGTCGAAGGTCAGCCGCCCGCGCGACGAACAACTCGCCCCTCTTTCCACTTATTACAATTCAACTTGACCTGAGATAATGCTCCGTTTTATTATTTGCAAAGATGAAGTGAAAAGAAGTTGCCGCATAAATACTCCTTTCGTTGGGCTTGATGAGGGGCGAAATATTAATTATCCAATCAAACTTGAAGGATGAATCTTGGGACTTTACAGAGAAAAACAAAAGGGATACAAAAAGTTGAATGTAAGATGACGAGAATATTTTATAATAAATTATGATTGACGCTCTTCAAATTAATCTTTTATGAGGCAACTTGCATGTTCTTAAGCGAAGCAGACACAAAGGCAAAACTCATTGACCCTGTTCTTCATCGTAAAGGATGGACGGAAAACCTTATCCGCCGCGAAGAAACAGAGCGCGGAATCGAGATCATTGATGGTAAGCCCAGAAGAAGAGATCAGGGAAGAATTGACTATCTTTTGCGAGTCCGTATAACCGTAAATACTCAACCCGTGTCCGTTGCCCTAATAGAGGCAAAACGAATCGATGAGCCGCCAGTTAAGGGGCTTGAACAGGCAAAAAGATATGCCCGGCTGAATCATGTGCCTTTCGTATATTCCACTAATGGACATCAATTTGTGGAGTACGATAAATTCACCGGGAAAACAAGCCCGCCTCGTCCATTAGAAGAATTCCCCACCCCGGATGAGCTTCGCAGTCGTTACGAGCGAGGAGTAGGCTTCTCACTGGAAAACGATGCTGCGAAGCCAATGCTGATACCTTACCCGGGCGGAGAAGTGAGCAGGCGCTATTATCAGGATGCTGCCATTCGTGCGATGCTTGAGGCGATAGCTCGCGGCAGAAAACGGATGCTTCTTTATCTTGCTACCGGTGCGGGAAAAACCTTTATTGCAGTTAATCTCTTAAAGAAGATTGCAGATGCTGGACAGCTTCGCCGTGCCCTCTTTGTCTGTGATCGCGATGAGCTGCGTACCCAGGCTCTGGGTGCTTTCCATAATGTGTTCGGCGATGAGGCAGCGGAAGTGACATCGTCAAATCCGCAAAAAAATGCCCGCATCCTGATCGCAACTTATCAAACGCTTAATGTTGCCGGAGAAAATGAAGACGCAAAATTTTTCTTAGAGAACTATCCTAAAAACTATTTCAGTCACATTATTATTGACGAATGTCATAGAAGTGCCTGGGGCAAATGGAGCATTATACTCAGTAATAATCCTGACGCAATTCAAGTCGGGCTTACCGCAACGCCCCGTTCATTCGAGGGCGGTACAGAGGAAGAGCGGGAAGATGATGAAAGAATTACTGCGGACAATATCGCTTACTTTGGTGAGCCAGTCTATGAATATGATTTGGCGCAGGGCATTGAAGATGGTTATCTTGCTGCCTGCGAAATTATAACGCGTGAAGTGAGTTTAGATACAAGAGGTGTGACCCGGGGAGATATTGAAGTTTTAGGGGCAAGAGATGCCACGACAGGTGAGCTCATCAGTCCTGATGAGACTCGTGAAGTTTACGAAGCGTCTACCTTTGAGGATATCATTCAGTTGCCTGACAGAGTAAAGGCGATGTGCAGAGATCTCTTTGATATGCTGCTTCAAACTGGAGGCCCGCATCAAAAAACTGTCATTTTTTGCACCCGTGATACGCATGCAGATGCAGTAGCTGCGGAAATGAACAATTTGTATGCCGAGTGGTGTGCTAAAAACGGGCAGGAAAGATTGGAGCCTTATGCCTTCAAGTGCACCGCTTCGGTTGGTGGAAGCCAGTACATTGCAGATTTAAGGGGTTCAGAGCGAAGCCACTTTATTGCCACTACCGTTGATCTGATAACTACCGGTGTTGATGTTCCGATACTCCGCAACGTCGTATTTTTTAAGTATGTACGTTCGCCAATTGCCTTTCATCAGATGATGGGCAGGGGATCGAGGATTCATCTCCCAACAAATAAATTGATGTTCCGGATTTATGATTACACCAATGCCACACGTCTTTTAGGTAAAGGCTTTGTGAGCCGTCCCGTACCCACAGCTGAGCCTCATGAGCCTGAAGAAAAGAAAAAAGAGAGAATAATCCGGGTGGAAGGGTTTGATGTGCATATAAATCCGGCGGGAACATATATAGTTACAAAAGTAGAAGGCCGGTTGACAAAAGTTACAGTTGAAGAATACAGGCAGATGATTGCTTTGCGGCTCACCGAAAAGGTTAAAACTATTGATGAATTCAGGGAATACTGGATTGATCCTATGAAAAGAAAAGAACTTATAGCTAACCTGCCCGACAACGGACAGGGTGTGCGCCTGCTTCGTGAACTAATGAATCTCCATAATTATGACCTTTATGATGTTCTGGCAGAATTAGGTTATGGGATTGAGCCCAAAGAGCGCTCAGAACGGGTTTTTTCTCTACAATATAAACACAGTGACTGGCTGGCTGCTTTGCCGGAGAAAGCGCGTGAAGCTTTAATTGCGCTTGCTAAACAATATGAAATAGGAGGAACTGAAGAGTTAGAAAATCCTTATGTATTCGATTCTCCGGACGTAATAAAAGCAGGCGGACTCCCTGCCTTGAAAATCCTCGGTGACCCCAGAGATATCATCATGGAAACAAAAAGGAGATTGTTTGCAGCGTGAGCTAAATGCGGAATGAGGAATTAGGAACGCGGAATAAGAGGATGAATAAATCTGATTTCTGCATTCCGAAATCTGCAATCGGAAATAATTCCGCAATCCATACTCCACAATCTGAAATCAAGGATCTGTTTGATTTTATAGTGGCCAACGCCATTTATCCTATGTGCAGTAGAAAAGGTAAGGTTTTTCTGAAAAGCTCTAAAAATGGTGTATTAACTCAGGAGGTAGCTGAACAAATCATAAAACAGTTAAATATTAAAACAGCGGCTGATTGCGAAAAGATTAGGAAAGAAGTGATGGCAAAAGTTTCTGAGCGCAGAGAAAATCGCCCTATAAAAGAGTGGGTTAAGGAGGAAAGGCCTCGAGAAATGCTGATGAAGCATGGCGCAGATTCCCTCCCCCTGTCAAAACTGCTGGCAATAATCCTGAGAACAGGAAAAGAAGGGAAAAGCGCTGAAGAACTAGCGAAAAGCCTGTTGAATAAATTCGGCACATTAAGAGAACTTGATTCAACACCTATTTCAGAATTGCGAAAGATTGATGGTATAGGGTTGGCAAAAGCGTCTCAACTAAAAGCAGCCCTGGAGATCGGTAAAAGATTTTATAAAGAGCAGGCTGAAAAGAAGAAATGCCTCAAAAAACCAGAAGATGTTATCGGATATGTAGCAGAATATTATGGTCCTGATTTGAGGGATGAAGAAAAAGAATTTTTTTATGTAATTCTTCTGAATATAAAGAATAAACCGATTCAGAATGTAGAAATCAGTAAAGGCAGTATAAATGTAAGCATTGTTGACCCAAAGGAGATCATAAAGGAAGCAACATTGAGGTCCGCCTCATCTGTTATTCTTGTCCACAATCATCCTTCGGGGGAGCCGGAGCCATCTGAAGAAGATGTTAAAATAACAAAAGCCGTTATTAATGCTTGTAATCTGGTTGGAATAAAAGTTTTAGACCATATTATCATCGGCAAAAACCAGGAAGATTATTTCAGTTTTGCAAGATCGGGGTTAATAAAATGAGGGAAGACGAGTTAAAAAAATTGATAGCCTCTGGAGAAACAGAAGTTGTAGAATTCAAAGAAACTCCGGGAGAATCCCTTTATAGAGCTATTTCGGCATTTGCTAACTCCCGAGGAGGAACAATTCTTCTTGGTGTAGACAAGAAAGGCGTTATCAAAGGCATTGAGCCTTCAAGTAAATTTCTGGAAGATTTGACTAATAGCATCGTAAACAAACTTTCTATTTACCCTGAAATAGAGACTGTGGATATAAAAGGAAGTCGGATTATTATCATCAATGTAAATCGTTCCTCTTATCCTGTGGCGTACGATGGGCACTACTATGAACGAGTTGGAAATACAACCAGAAAAATGAATGCTCAGAAACTTCAAGCATTTCTTTTGAGCAGCACTTCCTGGGACTCAATTACAAACGCTTATCCGATTGATGAGATAGATATTGAAACTGTTAAGCAATTTATACGACTTGCTGTTGAAAAGAAAAGACTGGCAAATATTTCTCTTGATGAGAATCCACAATTCGTGCTTGAAAAATTAGGGCTTATAAGAGATAACAGATTGACCAATGGTGCCATTCTTCTCTTTGGCAAGAATCCGCAGAAATATTTTGCCAATTTATGCGTTCGTATAGGACGTTTCAAAACAGAGACGACTATAATCGACGATAAATGGGCAAACGGAAATCTTTTTAATCAGCTTGAAGAAACATTAAATATATTAAAGCAGTATATGAGTGTCCGCTATGAAATAAAAGACTTTCAACGAGAGGACATCTGGGATTACCCAATTCCGGCAATTCGTGAGGCTATTTTGAATGCCCTTATTCATAGGCATTATTATGATATTTCAAATTTCATTTTAATAAAGGTTTATGATGATCATATCTGGTTTTCTAATCCAGGAAAACTTCCGGAAGGAATAACCGTTGAAGAACTGAAAAGACCGCATAAATCATATTTTCGAAACCCGTTAATTGCAAAAGTATTTTATCTTGCAGGATATATTGAGCAATATGGTAGTGGTACAGTGCGAATGGTTGAATGGATGATGGAAGCAGGCTTGCCCGAGCCGGAATATAAGGAAGAAATGGGCGGATTTTCAGTATACTTCTACAAGGACATTTATACTGAAGAGAATTTGAGGAAGATGGGGTTGAACGAGAGGCAGATAAAGGCGGTGATGTATGTGAAGACGAATAAGAAGATAACGAATAAGGAGTACCAGAAGCTTACGAACTTGTCCAAACCAATGGCTACAATAGATCTAAACGTGCTTATTGAGAGAAGAATCTTCGAGAGATTAGGCACAACCGGAAGGGGTACTGTGTATATATTGGCGAAGCAAAAGACTAATAATGGGCTAAAAGGACTAACAAAGGGCTAATAATGGGCTAATGATATGGTCGTGAAGATGCGAATTGCTAACCATTCCACAGCAAATTCTCCAAAACCCCAGCTCCCCAAAGATTGGCGATGGGTGAGACTTGGTGATGTGTGTGAGATTAATCCTGCGCGCCCTAAGAATTTAAAGCGTTCTGCTGAAAAATTAACCACATTTGTTCCAATGAATGCCGTAGATGAAAAAACAGGCTCCATTATCAAACCTGAAATTGTTCCATATTCAAAAGTGGCAAAAGGTTATACTTACTTTGAGGAAAACGATGTGCTTTTTGCCAAAATTACACCTTGTATGCAAAATGGAAAACATGCTATAGCAAAAAATTTAATCGATGGGATAGGATTTGGGTCTACCGAATTTCATGTTTTACGGCCTAAAGATCAGATATTAGCCGAATGGATTCATTTTTTTATTAGACAAAATTATTTCTTAAAAGAAGCAACCGCATACTTTACTGGGGCTGTTGGACAGCAAAGGGTACCTGAGTATTTCTTAGCTGAATATTTAATCCCACTTCCCGCTCTTCCTGAGCAGCGCCGCATCGTTTCAAAAATTCAGGAGCTTATGCAAGAGGTGGAGCGTGCCAGAACTGCCTGCGAAAAGCAGTTAGAGGCAGCCAAAGCCCTTTCCTCTGCTTACCTGCGAGAAGTATTCGAAAGCGAAGAAGCAAAGAAGTGGGAGAGGAAGAGGCTGGGAGAGGTATTTGAGATTTTTAGTGGCTCAGCTGCTCCTCAAGATAAAAAGTATTTTGATAATGGCAAATATCCTTTTGTTAGGGTTCAGGACTTAGGTAGATATGGAAGAACCACATACTTGGTTAATGTTAAAGACTATGTTAATGAAGTTGCAGTTAAGGAATTAAATATGGTAAAAGCCGAAAAAGGGACTATTCTCTTTCCTAAGAGCGGAGCAGCAATTACAACAAACAATAGGGCAATTCTTGGGATTGATGCTTTTATAGTTTCGCATCTTGCAGCTATAAAGCCAAAAAAAGGAATTGCAGACACTTATTTCGTTTATTTTTGGTTGTGTTTGACTGATATGATGCAATTCATGGAAAACCCTGGTTATCCATCACTTAAACTATCTACGATTTCTAAATTACTAATTCCATTGCCTCCTTTAGAAATCCAGAACCGTATTGGTGCTTACCTCAAGGGGAAGATGGAAGAAGTAGAAAAACTGCGGTCATCAATAGAAAAGCAACTTGAGGCAATCAATGCCTTGCCTCAGGCAATTTTAAGCAAAGCATTCAAGGGGGAGTTATGAGTTTGGGGAAAATTATATTAGAAGATACTCCATTAGAGGACCCTAAATATGACCAGCTGGGGTTTGCATGCTTTGCCGAAGAATTAGCCGATACTATCTGTAAAGTATCTACAGATGATTGTTTGGTATTTGCTTTGTATGGAAAATGGGGTGCTGGTAAAACAAGCTGTTTGAATTTCGTTTTCCACTTTATTAATCAGAAACCAGAAAGCGAAAGACCTATTGTGGTAAGATTCAACCCATGGTGGTTTTCAGGTCAGAGTGAGTTATTAAAACAATTTTTTAGAGAGTTTCTTGCGGTTCTTAGAAAAGAAGATAGACTAAAAGAATTAACAAACCAGCTTGCCGACTTTTTTGAAATAATTTCCGAGATTCCGGAGCCTAGTGGCATTGTAAAAGGTGGAAAGATTTTCTCAAGATTATTAAGAAAATTAAATAAAGAAAAAGATATATGGGAAACTCGTAAAAAAATTAATGAATTACTTAAAAAACAAAAACAACGTATTCTTGTAATTATTGATGACATTGACCGACTTCCAGCGGAAGAAATAAGGAGTGTATTTCGAGTCATAAAGGCGGTCGCTGATTTTCCAAAGACAATATATTTATTAGCGTTTGATAAAGACATAGTTATAAGGGCACTGGAAGATTTACAAAAGGTATCCGGAGAGGATTATCTTGAGAAAATTGTTCAAGTGCCGATTAATTTGCCAAATATAGATAAAACTTATTTACGAAAATTATTCTTTGAACAATTAGATAAAATATTCTCTGATACACCGCCGGAACTTTTCGATCAAGTCTATTGGGGAAATGTTTTTTGGGATGGGATAGATCATTTCTTAAATAACATTCGGGATGTTAAACGACTTACAAATGGTATTAAAGTAACATACCCATTAGTTAAAGGTGAGGTAAATTTTGTAGATTTTGTGGCTATAGAGACGATAAGAATATTTTTGCCGGATATTTATAAATTAATCAGAAATAATCCGGATATGTTTGCAGGATATAGTGATTGGAGATCGAAGAATTATGATATAAAACCTTTTCATAATAAATGGTTAGAGAGCCTTCCAGAAGAAAAAAGAGAACTTATCAAAAAATTTATGATTCGGCTTTTCCCAAAATTGGAAGCCGTATTTGGGAATATCCATTATGGAAATGATTTGGTTTCCCAGTGGAGAAAGAAATTGAGGATATGCAACCCTGATATATTCCCTATCTATTTCCGTTTAATGGTGCCCGATGGACAAATTTCGTATGACGAAATGATGACTATTTTAGCATTAGCTGGAAACAGTGAAGCTTTTGGTAATAAATTGCTTGAACTTTCTAAGCAACATCGTCCGGACGGTTCTACGCGAGTTAGTGTCTTTCTTGAAAGATTGCAAGATTTCATAGAAAAGGAGATACCTAAAGAGCATATACCACAGGTTTTGCAGGCTCTTTTTAACGTGGGAGATGATTTGCTCTTACCTGAAGATGAAGGATATGGTTTATTTATGTTAGGCAATGATATTCGAATCGAGAGAATTGTATTTCAGTTATTAAGGCGCTTTAACACTCAAGAAGAATGCTTTAAGGCTTTAACAGAGGCATTTTTGAAAGGATGTGCTTTATATATGATTGTTAACCAAATTATTGAACTTGGCCGAGAACACGGAAAATATAATGGTCAGATTAAATCTGGGGAAGAACGCTTAGTGGATACGCAGCATTTAGGTGAATTAGAAAGAATTGCATTAAATATGATAAAAGAAAAAGCTAAAGATAATGATCTACTAAAAAAACCTAAATTACCATCTATCTTATATAGATGGCGTGATTGGGAAGGAGATAAGCCAGTTAGAGAATGGGTGTCAAAAGCAATTTCCTCAGATGAAGGGCTTGTTGATTTTTTAACTGGTTTCCTATCCCGTGTTTATGAGCAGGTAATGACTGATAGAGTTGGGAGAATGGAATGGAATCTTGATCTAGAATCTCTTAAACTTTTTTTGGATCCTGATAAAATAATTGACCGATGTAAAAATTTAATAAAATTAAAACCTGATTGGTTGATAGATAAAAAGAAAATTGCAATTGAAACTTTTGTTAATGAATATGAGCTTAGAGCTAATGGGAAAAATCCTGATTTGGAATCGGGGGAATAGATGCCCAGGAATAATCGCAAGCTGACGACTCCTCAATCCTTAAATGCCTACATTAAAAGCATATGCGATATTATGAGGCGGTCAGGGCGGTCCGGGGCTTTGCAGTATGTGCCGGAATTAACCTGGATGCTTTTTCTTCGCATTCTAGATGAAAGAGAAGAAAAAGAAGCAGAACAGGCGAAAGCGGTCGGAGTTGAATACCGACCATCGCTTGAATATCCTTATCGCTGGAGGGATTGGGCTGCGTCGAACGGAAAAAAACGACTGGAACTCCAGATGGGAACGCTTGGCGGGTTTATGAGCTTTGTAAATAATGAACTTATACCCCATTTGAGAAAATTAAAGGATAAACCTGGCGCAACCGCGCGTCAAAAGGTTATCAGTGAGGTTTTTTCTTATATTGAAAAAACAGGCATAGATACAGAAAGGAATCTCCTGGATATCCTTGATAAAATAGATGAACTCTCCCTGGATCAAGTAGATGAAACCCATATGTTTCCTATCTCTCAGGTCTATGAGGGTCTTCTCCAGAAAATGGGAGAGAAAAATAACGATGGCGGGCAGTTTTTCACGCCAAGAGAAATTATTAGAGTGATGGTGAGGGTGATAGATCCTGAAATTGGTGAGACGATTTATGACCCTTGCTGCGGAACAGGAGGTTTTCTGGCTCAGGCATACCAGTTTATGCAACAAAAAGCAATGACAGGAGAAGATATAGAAATCCTCAAAACGAGAACTTTTTATGGAAGGGAGAAAGAAAATCTTGTTTATCCTATAGCCCTGGCAAACCTGGTGCTTCAAGGAATAGACGAACCACATATCTGGCATGGAAATACCCTGACCGGGCTTGAGATTTATGGCGGGCTTTTTCAGGGCGCGCCCTCGCAATTTGATATCGTCCTGACCAACCCGCCGTTTGGAGGTAAAGAAGCGAAAGATGCCCAAACGCGCTTCCCTTATAAAACATCCTCTACCCAGGTGTTATTTCTCCAGCACGTGATTGACAGCCTGAAACCAGGCGGGAGATGCGGAATTGTAATGGACGAAGGTGTTCTCTTCCGCATAAACGAAAATGCATTTGTTCAGACCAAGCGAAAACTCCTGAACGAATGTAATCTATGGTGCATTGTGAGCCTTCCCCCAAAGTTATTTGTAAATGCAGGGGCTGCGAGCAAAACTAATCTCCTGTTCTTTACAAAAGGAGAACCAACAAAAGAGATCTGGTATTACGATCTGTCTGACCTTAATGTGACCAAAAAGCAGCCATTAACTGTAGAGCATTTTAAGGAATTCTTCGAGTTGCTGCCTGAAAGAACGGAGAGTGAGCGTTCCTGGATAGTGAGAATAGAAGAAATTCAGGCGAAAAATTATGATCTAAAGGCGGTAAATCCAAACAGAAAAAATACGGAGGATACAAGGACACCAGAAGAGTTGATTGCCATAATTGAATCTCAGGCAGAAGAGATCATGAAGACTCTAAAAATATTAAAAATAAACTAATAGAAGATTTAATCAGACTTTCTGCCAATTAAAAATATTCTTACAGAGTCATTCTCATAAAATCTGGCAGGAAATCGCTCTTTAAATATTGGAAAATTATAAAAATATTTTGCTCAATAAGAGCTGAAATATCATCCTCATTATAAAATTCTGGCCGTTTGGGCCAAAATTATAGGCGACGGCGCCGCTTTCTGATTGGCTATTCCAGGTTTATAGATTTAAAAAGCTGAGCAAAAATTTATAAGAGCCTGACTTTGCAGGTGTCCTGTTTTTTTACATTATTGGCTAAATTGGGATCAGCAGTGGCGGCCCCTGATACCTTGACTTCAGCCGTTATACCCACTGACTTTTTTACCAGAATCGGCACAGCCACAACATCCACCACATTAGTCCTCCGGCCACGAAACAGATTGGCTTGAAGCATGACTTGATGGGTTTCGGTTCTTCCTTTCATTAAATCAAAATAGGAAACCTTCAAAATCCCTATAACGTCCGAATCAGCCGCCGAAAACTTTATTGTGGCTGACACCTCCACCTGGACCTTATTAAAATAAAGAGCGTCTATGCCGGGAAGGTCGCAGGCGCAACCATAAGCATAAATTTCTTCTACCCCGAAATCGACTTGTTTTGGGGTAACAATGGGCTTGGCCACATCTTTAATCTGGCCCGAGGCATAAGAAAAAATCACCAGCAGAGCAAACAGAAAGACTGCTACCAACGAAAAAAGCACACTCTTTCTCATGCTTACTCTCCTTAAGGATAAATGATGAGGGGTAAAGGATTATTCTGGAAATTTTCCATTCACCCCCCTATGGCACAATTTTAAATTCTTAAAATTTTTAAAGTCAAGGATATTTTTTATTTGGGTCAGAGCCTATTGTTCGGGCAGAAACGGATGGTTGGCGGGAGACTCGTTGTCAGGGCAATTCAGAGAAGATTGATTTGATTTTTTTGTCCGGGTTTCGTAAGCTGGGGGCAAGCCGAGAAGGAGGGGCCCTCCTGTGAAAAAGCCAAT
>FWPV01015161.1_pt1 | contig 11136 bp, 13 predicted proteins | sample 2228371 | NCBI WGS metagenome assembly FWPV01 (sample SAMEA103939776, study PRJEB20133) | metagenome | reverse complement strand
CACCCTGAGCGGCACCGAGGTCGAAAGCCTCGACGACGATGCCCTGTCGCACCTTCGAAACCACGAGATCGGCTTCGTCTTCCAGCAGTTTCACCTGCTGGCCCGGGCAAGTGCCTTGAAAAACGTGATGCTGCCGCTCATCTACGCGGAGGAATACCCGGAGGATGCCGAGGAAAGGGCAAAGAGCGTACTTGCCTCGGTCGGGCTTTCCGACCGTATGGAACACCGGCCGAACGAGCTCTCCGGAGGCCAGCAGCAGCGGGTGGCCATCGCCCGGGCGCTTGTCACCAACCCTTCCGCCCGGGCCCTGATCAACGAACCGGACCTGGTCTTGGCCGACGAGCCCACCGGAAACCTCGACAGAAAAAGCGGCCTCGAGGTGCTCTCGATCTTCAGGCGCCTCAACGGCGAGGGGCGAACCATCATCATGGTCACTCACGATGAGGCGACGGCCGAGCACGCCAGCCGCATCATCCAGCTCAAAGACGGCCGGATGGCGGATGATAGAAAGGTCCCGGAGCCCAGAGATCCGCAAAAGGAGCTGGAATCACTGAATGTTGGGGAGGATTTAAGATGAGAGCTTCTCGCATTGTCAAAGAAGGGGTCCAGTCGCTTGGGGCCAACAAACTGCGCACGTTTTTCATGATGGCCGGAACCATTGTCGGTATCGCCGCGCTGACCGTCATTATGGCCATGGGCAAGGGAACCGAGAAAAAAGTAATGGAGAAGGTGAACAAATTCGGAATCAGGGCAATCATGGTGACGGCCGGAGGGGGCAAGGGGTTCTCACCGCCTCAGGAGGGAATCACCACGCTTAAGCTCGATGATCTCGAGGCCATAAGAAGCCAAGTTCAAGGCATCGAGTTACTCACGCCGGGTGTGATAAAGCGGGGATCTTCCATCAAGGCCGGCAACGCCCAGACACAGGCAACCGTCTTTGCCGTCGAGCCCGACTGGTACGAGGCCTGGGAGTGGGATGTGAGGCGTGGGGAGCCCATCAACGCCGAAGACATGAGCACCATGGCGCGCATCTGTAACATTGGGACAAGCCTCAGCCGCACCCTCTTTGGAGACGCCGACCCCGTTGGCGAGTACCTCCAGATCGGGGCCACGCGATTTCTCGTGAAAGGCGTGCTGGAGAGCCGCGGAACCAGTCCGAGCGGCGGCGACATGGACAACCGGGTACTGGTCCCGCTCACAACGGGCATGCGACGGCTCCTCAACGTGGACTACATAAGCTACATCCGCGTCAAGGTGAAAGACTCCAAAGACCTTGTTCCCATCGGCGATGAGATCCGAAGGATCCTCCATGAGCGCCACCATATCACCCCTCCACAGGAGGATGATTTTGCCATCGTTACGGCCGCGGATATCGCCAGGGCGGTCCGCGGCATCTCGGGGACGCTTTCGATGCTACTCATCGCCCTTGCGGGCTTGAGCCTCATCGTGGGCGGGATCGTCCTCATGAATATCCTGCTGATATCGGTAAGCGAGCGCGTGAAGGAAATCGGCCTGCGCAGGGCGCTCGGGGCTACCCAATCGGATATCTTCGTGCAGTTTCTGGCCGAATCCCTGGCCATCACTCTGGTCGGAATGCTCTTGGGCTGCCTCGTCGGTTGGGGAGTGAGCCTGCTTATCCGGATGGTTGTAAAAGCGCCCGTTATCATCTCCTGGGAGCCCTTTGCCCTGGCCGTGGTCTTCTCTCTTGTCGTAGGCCTCTTTTTCGGCATCCAGCCGGCCAGGCGGGCGGCCAGGCTGAAACCCGTCGAGGCGCTTCAATAGGTGAGGTGCTCAGAGCATACTATGATTTCTCGGTGCGGATCAGCGTGATAGCGTGTGCATGCAACCCACCCGTTCACCCCCTTCGACAAGCTCAGGACAGGCTTCGATACCTCAGGGTGAACGGGTGGGTTGCGCCCGCTTTTCCCGAGGTATCTAGTACAGCTCGGCGAAAGTGCGTGGCCCATTTTAGCATGCCAGCGGGCGGCCGGCGTAAGTCCATTTGAAAGCCTTGGCCATGGTGGAATTGAAATAGTCGATAAAAGCCAAGATCCTTTCCCGCAGGTTCTCTTTTGAAGTGAAGCTGCCACGACGGAGTAACTTTCGCATTAGTATGCTGAACCAGATTTCTACCTGGTTGAGCCAGGAAGCGTGCTTCGGGGTATAAACGAAACGAATGCGATGATTCTTGTCTTGCAGAAAAGCGGCCCGCGTTTCCATGGATTGGAGAATACCTGATTTGCCCTTGATCCCGAGGTCCTCCTTGAGTGCACATTGGTCGGCAACCAAGCGGACCAGAGCTTCTGATTTGTGGGTATTGAGTTGGTCCATTACGAATATCCACCGCGCTTGAGGATCTGTTTCGATGGTACGTTTGATGTGTTCGGCAAAATCTTCTTCAGTGCGTGTGTCCCCCACCGTGGGCGTAATCATTCTGCCGGTAGACACATCAAAATTGGCAATCAGAGTCTGTGTTCCGCGGCGAATATATTCAAACTCGCGTCGTTCAGGTTTACCCCGTTCCATGGGCTTCGTAGGATGGAGGCGCTCGAGTGCTTGGATGCCGGTCATCTCGTCCGTGCTGATCACATGCAGTCCGTCTTCTTGAGCGGTGGGTGCCATAGCATAGACATCACATACGCCGACGACCTGTTCGTTGAAGGTTTGTGGATTATCATATTTGGCATTCAACCAATAACGGGACAGATGGGGTTTAAGGTCTGCTTCTTTTAAAAAATCGCCCTGCACTGCGGGGCGAGATGTTTTCAACTATGCCGCGTTTGATGGCCTCATCAGCCAGTTCCCTTGCCGTCCAGTGACTGATGGGGCGCTGCGAATCTTCAGGTTTTTCGCAGCCCATGGCAACAATCTGACAGATCTGCTCCGGGGTAAACAGAGCCGGTCTGCCGCTACGCTTTTCATCCGTGAGGGCATCGACAATGAGTTGCTCCAATTGCTTTATGTCACCATTCTTTTCAGCAGTGTGCATGGCTTGGCTAACCTCGATCCAACGTCGACGCCAAAGGCGGACAGTTTTTACATTCAAATTGAATCGTTTGGCTATGGACCGATTCTCCGACTGATCGGCTGCCGCCAAGATGACTTGAGTTCGTCGGATCTGTTGCTGCGTGCTCTTTTCTCGACGAACTATCCTCTCAAGCAGAGCACGCTGTTGATCAGTCAGTACAATTGAGTCGGGTTTGAGTCTTGGCACGGGCAAATATCCTCCATGTTAAGGTCTTCGAGAATTTGACCCTACATGAAGGACGATCATTCGTCCAGCCAAAAGTTTAGCGATTACGTAAACATGAGGTACTTACTTTCGCCGCAGTGTACTAGCTTTCGCTTGATAGAGAAAATTTGACGGTCATCGCTGAGCACAAACCAGTCATGATCAGTGTTACTGAGGTAATGTAATGGCATTCTTAGGATATGAGACCTAACTCGACTTAGTGCCTGTCACGAAATAAACTTTACACTCTTTCTTGCCATGATATACTGCTGTCATGGAGAAAGAACTGATCAAAAAACGATTTGAATTTCTGGCTCCACTGCTCAACGAGAGGCAGCTGCGACTCTACGTGGCTGCCGAGGCGCTGGTTCTTGGCCGTGGAGGCATCTCCGTGACGTCTCAAGCGACAGGGATCTCGCGGCCAACGATCACTATGGGGTGCAAAGAGCTTCTTGATGAAACGACAAAGGAGGCTTCTGCGAAGTCCTCTGCGGTGCGTGTGCGCAAGAAAGGCGGAGGACGAAAGCGTACCATCGAAGTTGACGAGACACTTCGAAGTGACTTGGAAGGACTCATTGAACCCGTCACAAGAGGAGATCCCGAATCGCCATTGCGATGGACGGCTAAGAGTGTGCGTAATCTTTCCGATGAATTGAAGAAAATGGGACATAAGACCAGTCACCGGATGGTTGCCGAGCTCCTTCACGCGATGGACTATAGTCTGCAGGCGAACCGAAAGACCGCTGAGGGAGGCACGCATCCGGACCGGAATGCCCAGTTTGAGCACATTCACGGGAAGGTCAAGGAGTTTCAGTCTTGTAACCAGCCTGTTATTTCGGTGGACACAAAAAAGAAGGAACGTGTGGGTGACTTCAAGAACGGTGGACGGGAGCTCCGACCAAAGGGCAACCCGGAAAAAGTCCGCGTCTACGATTTTGAGATCCCCGAACTTGGAAAAGTGGCCCCCTACGGGATTTACGACCAGACCCGCAATACCGGATGGGTCAATGTCGGAACCGACCATGACACTGCAACGTTTGCCGTGGAGAGCATCCGCAAGTGGTGGATTACCATGGGACGGGAAGCTTATCCGAAGGCGGCTCGCCTTCTGATTACCGCTGATGGTGGCGGCAGCAACGGGGTGAGAGTTCGACTCTGGAAGATCGAGTTGCAGAAGTTCGCCAACGAAACTGGTCTTGTCATATCGGTTTGCCATTTCCCACCGGGCACCAGCAAGTGGAACAAGATCGAGCATCGACTCTTTTCCTTCATCAGTCAGAATTGGCGGGGTAAACCTCTTGTGAGTCATGAAGTGATCGTCAACCTCATTGCTTCAACGAAGACCCGCACAGGCCTGACAGTCAAGTGCGAGCTCGATACCAATAAGTATCCCAAAGGAATTAAGGTTTCGGACAAGGAGTTGCGCCAGGTCAACATCGTCCATGACGAATTCCATGGCGAGTGGAACTATGCAATACACCCACAATCCGCATAAACTGTAAATGTTATTTTGTGACACGCACTCAGTGCTCCTGCCGGATTCGGATACGCTTTTCATCAACAACCCACAGATATCCTGGGAGAGTTTCAGTGGATAATAGCGGAATAAGACGGCGGAGTACCTCTAACGTATATGGCTTGTCTTGTTTCCTCAGACGTAGAACGACAATCCCATCAAACTCTGTTGGAGGATAGATGCGCATATTACCAAAATCGTTATCCAGGGTTATTAGCACCCGTTTCTCGGACTGGCAAATGGAGAGAATTTTCGTGTCGGGGCTTCCGCCAAGCCGCTCCTCCAGTACTGTGCTTGTTTCAAAGCCCCCTTGCCTGAACAAATCAGCTACCTCGACGGGAAGATTCTCGTCTACCTTGAATCTCATGTTCCTCTCCGAATAGCCATAAGTTACGCAGCAGGCATTTCTACAATGCGCTCGCGAGCAAGATCCGCTGCGTAAGCGATAGCTGCCTGCACAGCCTTAGGAGTGAGGCTAGGGTAACTTGTCAAGATTTCCTCAACGCTGAGACCTGCGGCAAGGTTGTCAAGGACTACTGAGACCATGATGCGAGTCCCCTTAATACATGCCTTACCGTGACAGACCGTCGGGTCTGACGTGATATATTCTTGCCAATGCATGCAGGTTCTCCTTCATTTGAAGCCCCATTTCTGGACTGACAAAGGGTTTTCAATCTGTCGTATTTATTGTTTCAATTTAGCACCTTTCATCGGAGATTCAAAACATTAGCATCATAGTCGATGGTTTCTCCTTGCTGAAAAGCGTCTCATTCTCGCGCCCGATTGCTCGCTTTTTTGCCGGCTTTCTTTTGCAAAAATACAAAGATGCAAAAGCTGATCATCCCGGGTCAAGGCAAATCCCGTTGCGTTTTTCGAGCCAATTCGATGATCGATTCCCAGCCCCACCCCTGCGTGCGCTTCCGTTTCAGCTGCCAGGCAATCCTTCAGGAATTTACTGGCTCCGCTTTTCAAGGCCTTCTTTTCCTCCTCCGGATCGTACCAGTCCAAAGCATCCAACGCATAGCTCTGCAGGAGTTTCTTGAACACCTTGGCAAAGGATGCCGGCTTGCCGAGACTGTCCAGCCCCACCACCTGCCCATTGATTGCAGAAATGGCTCCGATCTGAAAATCCACCAGGCTGAAGTTTTTTACATATTCTTCAATACTCGGCATCTCTTTGTCGTAAATGGCGGACATGGCCATGCTGGGAGATTCCGCCCCGCGCCTTGAAGCCTTTTCGGCAACCTCATCCCAAATGGCTCCCTGGTCGGCTCGATATTGCCACGCAACAACCTTCAGCGACAACTGCACCTGTTCCGATTTCATGGCGCGAAGGGACGGCGCCATGACTCGCTCCCGGCTGGAAAAACGCCCGCTGTCATAATTCCACCGGCCCTGCTCGACACAGCTCACCGGAATCACAATGGCACTTGCTTTCCCGACCAGAATAGTGGTGTTTACGATGCGGTTCTGTTTGGCCCCAACCAACTCCTCACCATCGAGGATCAAAACCATTTGGGCTGATGTGTTGATAACCTTGATTTCAGGCACCGATCCGTCTTTACTCAGCTCTTCAATATGGATATCGCCGCGCTTAAGAACTTCATCCAGAAGAAGAAAATCAAAATCCACAACATAATCGGAAAAAAAGGTTTGAGGTTTGACGTGTAAGGTCTAAGGTCCAGAGGCCAAGGCTGTCGGCACATATGGTCAATGATCCTCAAGCCTTGATTCGTGGTGGGCCCTTAATCTCTTGGGCCGTGGAGGCGCAAGTCAGGGCTGAACCGTCTGGACCCTTGTGGACCCGCTTTTTTTGCGCTTTTTCAGTTTTTCGATGTCCTGTAGAGGAATGCGGGTGCAGCCGCGAACCTTGATGGCGCCAAGAGTTTCGTCTCTGATCAGCCGCTTTATGGTCGACTCGCTCACCCCGAAAATTTCAGCGACTTGCTGGATCAGGTAGAATTCCTTCATTTGATACCTCGATTTGTTGCTGAATAGGTGGACCGGCAAATGTTAAGATGGCTGCTGTCTTGGCGTGTTTTTATATCGAAGCCGCACTAAGATTTAGCAAAGGCTGGTTATCGTTGAAGAAAGTCGAACACAGCACATGCTGGATAAGTCGAAAGGCGCGAAAAATGGCGAAGCTGGAAGAGATTCAAAGGGCAATCAACAACTTACCTGAAGAATACTATCGTCAATTCCGCAATTGGTTCCTGGAAAGAGATGGGGAAAGATGGGACAGACAGATCATTGAAGACTCAAAAGCAGGCAAGCTCAATTTTCTGATCACGGAAGCTCTCAATGCCAAGAAGGAAAATAAGCTGAGGGACCTTTGATACACCGAACAACAGAGAGGTTTTGACGGTGCTATCAGAGACTGCCTGAAGAGATCCGAAAACTTGCAGACAAAAGCTTCAAACTCTTGAAAAAGAACCCGGGAACCGGCAGGAGTTGTCTCATTGCCTTCCGAATCCGGCAAAAACTTACCACTTTGTGTTGCCTCAGGTGCTGGTTGAGCCGCCGGTTCCTGAGAGGATTCGCTCGGAGATCGAGAGCCATCCCGTGGGTCCCGGATGAGAGACGAAAAAAACTTGCTGGGTTTGTGAGTGTTGCCTGCAGTTCCTTGCCTTTGCAGGTCCGGGTCGCTGCCTCTCGCCTGGCGGACCGCCTGCATCTGCGGGTGCAAAACAGCGGACAATGGGGATTGATGACAACACCACCTGCCGGGATGGCCCGCAATTGCGGCTCGGCATGCGGAACCTCAGGCGCCGCCTGCAAATGATCTACGGCGAAGCACACCGACTGACAACGCACAACCACACCGGCTCGGTTACCGTCGAGCCGCACTTGCCCGTGATAGACAAGGACCCAACATGCACCCTGTAAGCTGTGTACTGGTGGATGACGAACGGTTGGCCAGGGAAAAGCTGCGGGCTCTCTTGCGGGCATATCAACACATTGTGGTGGTGGGTGAAGCCGACAGCGCCGAGCGCGCGCTGCAGGTCATCCAGTCCATCCGCCCGCGGTTGGTGTTTCTCGAAATTCAGATGCCGAGCGGCTCCGGCTTCGATCTACTCGATCAGTTGGAAGACCCTCCCGCCGTCATATTCGTGACTGCCTACGACCAGTACGCCATCCGCGCTTTTGAGGTCAATGCGGTGGATTATCTGCTCAAGCCGATACATCCCGAACGGTTGGAAACGGCGTTGAAGCGCGTCTTGCCGGCGCCGCCGCCACCGGCCTCGCCCCGCGAGCTCACCATGCATGACAGGGTCTTCATCGATACCGGGCACCGGCGGATATTCGTGCCATTGGTTTCCATCTGCGCCGTCTGCGCGGATGGTGACTACACCAAACTGTATGCCTCGGACGGCGATACTCTCATGGTCCGTCGTTCCCTAAAGAGTTGGTATGATGTTTTGCCCGATGATTTTTCCGAATTCACCGGCATGCGATCATCAACCTGTGTCATCTAAAGTCCCTCGATCGGAGTCAGGAAGGGCGGCTGTTCGCCGAGCTGTACGGCTGTCCGCATGGGTTCCCGGTCAGCCGTCGCCGGGCGCCGGAATTGCGCCGCCGGTTGGACAAGCCGGGGCCTTCCAACAAACCGTGATCATGGTTAAGGCCAGTTGTGGCCGCGGCTTCCAGCCGCGGCAGCCCCTGCATTCGGCCGGAAGAAATCCAAGGCTGGCATCAAACCGCCCCACATGGAGGTGGATCTTATTAGTGAACGCCTGAAACAATTGAACAAGGTTTTACAATGAACGGCGACTTTGAGCTTGTTCGCGGCAGCGGCAATGTGTTGCGGGATTTTGGCCGGAAGCGCGCCAGCATTGAACAGGCTCGCGCCATTCTTGCAGCGAGAATTATACGCACCTTTGGCGAGCGAGGGTCATCAACCTGGGCAGCCGAAAAATTAACGGGCGTGGCGCATTCGGAATTTTCACCGATTCGCAACCCACGTGTTGGACGCTTTACGCTTGACCGTACGATTACGATCCTTGACAAGTTTGATCAGTTGGTTCATGTCTCAAGCCATAATGAAGTCGCGATAAGCAAAATACATTCTCCGGGGTGCGTCAATGGACGCCGCGCAGGTTCACTCTGAATGTTCCTCGCCGATGCAATTTTGTGAGGGACCTTGTCCTGGATGACGGCTTGCCGCAGATATCCTCCTGTTTGTCCGAAGGTGTTGCGCGCGATCCTACTTAAACGGTTCCCATATTCTTTTGTCTTGAAACGTGCGGGTCTCCCGCCGGTCGATGGAAAGCTTCAGGCACCAGTAGTTGACTACTTTTTTCCCCAGGTTTCGGTTGTGTTTCAAGGTTTGGATAAACCGCTCCATCCCATACTTTTTCTGCACTTCATCGATAAAATCAAAGCCCCCGAAATTGATCGCTCGTTCAATCATGATTTCAGCGGAAACATCCGCCATGTTTCGATCCCAGAAGAGCTCTTTCCTCATTCTATGAAATCCCGGTAGAAGGCTTTTATGGTTTCCCAGTCATGCACGGTCATTTTCACTGCTACGTTGTTCTTGAGCATGACAATCTGATCCAATTCCCCTTCAGCATCGTCAAAATAGACCAAAGAGGTTTTGAGCTGATAGTCATAACTCTGATTTAGATCATACTTGTCCTTAACCAGCTTTGCCATGCGGTTGAAATGCATATTGGTTCTTCGCAACATGAAAAACAGGTCGATAAAATCTTTCATGGAGCCTCTTTGACTGATCGCTACGGCTTTCATTGCAATGATGTCATCCAGCGGCGCCAGGGGGCAGGTAACCCCCTCCTGCATCGGCATTTCGTAAGCCCGGGACAGGAGCTTGTAGGGGAACCGAAAAAGGGAGAATTTCACTTTCTTACGGCCAAGGTAGAATATCACGGTATCTTCACCAAGCAATTCAACCACTACCTGATCAAAGCATTGCCGCGTGCTGTGTAGAAAGAGTTCGCTGCTGAATTTATTCGGGGTAAAAAAATCCAGGTCGACCGATATCCGATGGTGAAAATAGAAGTAAACGGCTGTGCCTCCGGCCAGATAGGTCCCGCCCGGAAGTAGGTTGCACTGGATGATCTGAATCAAGTGCTGTTCCAGCGCTCCCATGATATTGTTTGAAACCGTATGCATGCCGCCATCCACCGAATGCTCAAGTTGTACCCCCGTCACCCGGTCCGTCTCAAAGATGTCCATCCAGGCTTAAGGCTAAAGGCAATATAAAATTTTCCACCCGCAATGGCAAATGATACGGCAGACCGGTTTCCTCATCGGGCTGATCGGGGTTAGGGGGGTAGATTTGACTTTTTGAGCCTTAACTCGAAATATGAATTTATATGCTTCACCTTTCTGCTGCCGCAAGAATGGCGAAATACGATCCAAACAGGAAAAGCCCGTTTCTCTTTCAGAATTCTGTTCTTTTCCAGAAACGGCCGTGAGCAAGCCGCCGGCCGCGAAACCCTCGAAGCGGGCCTGTTCGGGCAGATAGGGTGAGGACTTGCGGTAAGTAGTACTAGTACTACAACGAGGCTTACAGACATCATCGAAGTTGGAGTGCGGATCTACGTTCAGTAGTCACTCAACCTCAGGATGATAACGGCGCCAAACCAAGCCTCCTCTTCCTTGATGGGCAATATTGATGAAGAAAGTGGCGAGGAGATCATCCATGCTTCACGTTGGGTTTCGCATTCGCTCAACCCAACCTTCCAAGGATGGCGTTCGCCCCAAGCTTTTCCTTGTTGGCGGTCCCGTCAAGCTCGATCAGCACACGATCAAGCTCTGCCTGCCGCATGGGGTCCATACCCTTGACCGGAGGTGCAATCATGTCCTTGAGATTCGCAACCGCCTTGAGCACCCCTTTGCCCCCGTAGCGGCGCTTATGATGAATGCGGTGATCCCTTGATCAGCGAGCCGACCACCGATCCAAAAAGCATCAACGCAATGAATCCCAATGTAAATTCGACCGAAATATGAAAAAATGGGGAAACCATGATCTCCACACCGACAAACACGAGAATTGCCGGGGAGAGGATATGATGGTGTTTCGGTAAAAGCTCCTCGGGATTTTTCCCTCCGGGAGCTTTACGATACGGTCACGCTGAGCTCCCACCAGGCATTATCACCTCACAGGAGTCATCAGCCCTAAAGGCGGTCTTTGGTGAACTCCATAACCATCATAATTTTTATGTGAGCGATGGGAGAAGATGTCAATCCGTTCAGATCGCATTTGTCGGCGTGCAGCTCATTGCGCCGTGTCGAAACGGTTGCCGAGGTACTGACTGTCTCATTTGTTCGGCGAACGATTCTTTGCAATGCTTCGCACGGCCAGACAGTCGTAGGAGATCCGATCCGCCTGATAGACTGTTTCACCGCGTTTGAGAATGCGCCA
>FWPV01015160.1_pt1 | contig 11137 bp, 11 predicted proteins | sample 2228371 | NCBI WGS metagenome assembly FWPV01 (sample SAMEA103939776, study PRJEB20133) | metagenome | reverse complement strand
GCGAGACCATCGTCTCGCTCGGCCGCCCGCCCGACCTCCCGCGCCGACCGCTCGAGGAGCGCCGCCTGCGCGTCGGCGCGGCCGAGATCACCTACGCCGGCAATCCGGCGGTGACGATCCCGCTCACCGCGTACCGGGCCGCGCGTGAGGCGTTGCGCGCCCGCGCCGCGCGGCGGCGATGACCGACGCGCTCACTCCCACTCGATGGTGCTCGGCGGCTTGCTCGAGATGTCGTAGACGACGCGGTTGACCTCGGGCACCTCGTTGATGATCCGCGACGAGAGCCGCTCGAGGAGGTCGTAGGGCAGCCGCGCCCAGTCGGCCGTCATCGCGTCGTCGCTCTTCACGGCGCGGATCGCGATGGGGTACGCGTAGGTGCGCTCGTCGCCCTGCACGCCGACGCTGCGGATCACGGGCAGGATGGCGAAGCACTGCCAGAGCTCGCGGTAGAGCCCCGCCTTCTTCACCTCGTCCTGGAGGATGGCATCGGCGCGCTGCAGGATGTCGACGCGCTCGGCCGTGATCTCGCCGATGATGCGGATGCCGAGGCCGGGTCCGGGGAACGGCTGGCGCCACACGATGCGCTCGGGCAGGCCGAGCTCCTCGCCCACGGCGCGGACCTCGTCCTTGAACAGCAGGCGCAGGGGCTCGACCAGCTCGAAACCCATCTTCTCGGGCAGGCCGCCGACGTTGTGGTGGCTCTTGATCTTGGCCGCCTGCCGCGTGCCACTCTCGATGACGTCGCTGTACAGCGTGCCCTGCACGAGGAAGCGCGCGTCGGCGAGCTTGCCGGCCTCCTCCTCGAAGCAGCGGATGAACTCCTCGCCGATGATCTTGCGCTTCTGCTCGGGATCGGTGACCCCGACGAGCCTGTCGAGGAAGCGCTGCTTGGCGTCGACGGCGATGAGGGGGATGCCGAGGTGCTTCGTGAACATCTCGACCACGTGCTCCGCCTCGTTGAGGCTCATCATGCCCTGGTCGATGAAGACGCAGGTGAGGCGGTCGCCGATGGCCTTGTGCACGAGGACGGCGGCGACCGACGAGTCGACGCCGCCCGAGAGGCCGAGGATGGCCTTGTCGGTCGGCCCGACCTGCTCGCGGATGCGTTTGACCTGCTCCTCGATGATGGAAGCCGGTGTCCAGCTCGGCGTGCAGTCGCAGGCCTCGTAGAGGAAGTTCTTGAGCACGTCCATGCCGCGCGGCGTGTGCACGACCTCGGGGTGGAACTGGACGGCGTACAGGCCGCGCGCCCGGTCCTCCATCGCGGCGACAGGGGCGCGGTCGGTAGTGGCAAGAGTCACGAAGCCCGGGGGCGGCTCCGCGATGGCGTCGCCGTGGCTCATCCAGCACTGCTCGGTCTCGGCGAGCCCGTCCAGGAGCAGGCCGTTGGCGCTCACGCGCAACTCGGTCTTGCCGAACTCGCGCACGCCCGTCCTGGCGACCGTGCCGCCCAGCAGCTGGGCCATGAGCTGGGCGCCGTAGCAGATGCCGAGGATGGGGATACCGAGCTCCAGGAGACGCGGGTCGGGCCGCGGCGCGTCGTCGACGTACACGCTCATGGGCCCGCCGGAGAAGATGAGCCCCTTGGGACGACGCGCCATGATCTCGTCGACCGGGATGTCGTGCGGGACGAGCTGCGAGTAGACCCGGCACTCGCGCACGCGGCGCGCGATGAGCTGCCCGTACTGGGCGCCGAAATCGAGGACGAGCACGGTGTCGAAGCCGCCGACCTCGTCCCCGTGCCCCGTCACGGTCGCCTGCGCCTGGCTGCCTTGCCCTCGCGTCCCGCTCACCTGCTCACGCCCCTCGGTCGTCGCTGTCACGAGCCTGGGCGGGCTGACCCGGCTGCGCCGGTCAGCCCATCCCCACCTCCTGCTCGCGCTGGAGCTTCTTGCCCTCCGTCATGAGGGCCGGCGCGACCATGACCTCGGCCTTCTGGAAGGCCTGCAGCGTCTCGTAGCCGCAGGTCGCCATCGAGGTCTTGAGGGCGCCGAAGAGGTTGAGCGTCCCGTCGTTCTCGTGCGCCGGGCCGACGAGGATCTCCTCGAGCGTGCCCTTGACCCCGGCCTTGACGCGCGTCCCGCGCGGCAGCTCGGGGTGGAAGGTCGCCATGCCCCAGTGGTAGCCGCGGCCCGGCGCCTCGCTGGCGCACGCCAGCGGCGAGCCGATCATGACCGCGTCGGCGCCGAGGGCGATGGCCTTGGCGACGTCGCCCCCGGTGCGCATGCCGCCGTCGGCGATGACGTTGCAGTACTGGCCGGTCTCGAGCAGGTGCTGCACGCGGGCGGCGGCGGCGTCGGCGATGGCCGTGGCCTGCGGCACGCCGATGCCGAGCACGCCGCGCGTGGTGCAGGCGTGACCCGGCCCGACGCCGACGAGCACGCCGACGGCGCCGGTGCGCATGAGGTGCAGGGTCGTCGAGTAGGACGCGACGCCGCCGACGATGACCGGCACCGGACAGTCGGCGATGAACTTCTTGAGGTCGAGCGGCTCGACGCGGGTCGAGACGTGCTCGGCCGACACCACGGTCCCCTGGATGACGAGTACGTCCAGCCCGGCGTCGAGCGCGACCCGGTAATGCTCCTGGACGCGCTGCGGGGTCAGCGAGGCGGCGGCGATGACGCCGCCGTCCTTGATCTCCCTGATGCGCCGCGCCATGAGCTCCGGCTTGAGCGGCTCGCGGTAGATCTCCTGCATGGTGCGCGTCGCCGATTCCTTCGGCAGCGACGCGATGCGCTCGAGCTGCGCCTCGGCGTCCTCGTACCGCCCCCAGAGGCCCTCCAGGTTGAGCACGGCCAGACCGCCGATGCGGCCCATCTCGACGGCGAACGCCGGGCTCACCACGCCGTCCATCGCCGAGGCGAGACACGGCAGGCGCAGCGTGTGCGGTCCCAGGCGCCAGGTGATGTCGACGTCGTCGACGTCCCGCGTGCGCCGGCTGGGCACGATGGCGATGTCGTCGAAGCCATAGGCGCGCCGGCCCTTCTTGCCCCGCCCGATCTCTACGTCCATGTGGTCCTCCTTCGTGGGCCGCGAGCGAAGGTAAACAAAAGACCCGGGCACGGCCGTACCGGGGTCTCGAGGCTCGGAGGTGTGCTGTGTCGAACGCCTGCGGTGAGTCGTGTCAACGTCGCCTGATGCTACCAGCGGCCCCGGGGCGAAGCAACACGCCGGGGGCGGCCGCGGAGGGCTCGGCGACGGGCGGCGCTCAGTGGCGCACGGCCGCCTTGAGCTCGACCGCCTCGGCCGTCTCGAGCAGCTGCTCGGCCTGCCCGGCGTCGAGCACGCCGGCGCCGAAGAGCTGCGTGTTGGCGGCGCCGGCGGCGAGCGCGGCGCGCAGGCAGTCCGGCAGTTCGTGCCGCGACATGCGCGCCGTGAGAAAGCCGGCGAGGAAGGCGTCGCCCGAGCCCACCGTGCTGACGACGGTCTCGAGCGGCTGGATGGTGGCCCGGTACACATGCGCGCGGCGTCCGCGGCTGAAGCGGGCGACGCAGCCGTGGGTCGTCTTGATGATGACGTTGCGCGCCCCCATGTCGCAGATGGCGGCGGTCGCGTCGATGACGTCCTGCTCGTCGTGGAACTCGTGGCCGACGAGGTCCTCGGCCTCGCGCAGGTTGGGGGTCACGAGATGGGGGCGGCCGCGCACGCCGTGACGCAGGGGCTCGCCGTAGCTGTCGAGCACGAGGTAGCAGCGCCGGCGACGGAGACGGTGCATCACCGTCGCGTAGAAGTCCTCCGGGACCTTGCGCGGCAGCGACCCGGCGAGCACGACCACGCTGGCGCCCTTGGCGAGGTAGTCGATCTTGTCGAGGAGCGCCTCGAGCTCCTGCGCCGTCACGATCGGCCCGTACTCGATGATCTCGGTCTGCGACATCGTCGTCGGGTCGATGACCACGGTCGAGGTGCGCGACTCGCCGGCGATGTGGACCACGTCGTGCAGGATGTTCTCGCGCAGCAGCCCGGCGACGATCTGCTGCCCGGCGCGGCCGCCGACGAGGCCGGTCACGATGACCGGCTCGCCGAGCGACTTGAGGGCGCGGGCGACGTTGATGCCCTTGCCCCCGGGCAGCGTCAGGCTCTCGCTGGCGCGGTGCCTGAACCCGGTCTGGAAGTTGGGCACCGTCAGCGTCTTGTCGATGGCCGCGTTCGGTGTGACGGTGATGATCACGTGGCCGCCCCGTCGTGGACCCTGCGTGACGAAGCCGGCGCCCTCAGCCCCGCGCCGGCCCCTCGTGCGCGACAGAGTATAGCACCGACGGACGCGCGCCGTGCCCCGCAGCGGCGCTGCACAGGGACTCCCGCGCGGCGACCGGTCCGAGCTCGGGGGCGTACTGGAGCGGGCCCGCCTTGACACCGCCGTCGCGGCGGGAGTACGTTTCGACGGCGCCGGACACCGGCGCCATCCTCGTTAGGTGAGGCTCCGGCACACATAGAGGCCGTTGCCCGGAAACGTCGAGAGACGCCGACGGGTAGGACAGGCACTACCGGCTCAAGGTTTTGCCCAAAACGGCTGAGGCCCTGACCTCTACGGTGTGCTGTGCTAAAGCTTTGGACGAGTGAGGATCGCCCAAGCCTGCTGCGCGCCAGGAGCCTTCCGCGAGGAAGGCTCGTTTCGTTCGGGCGGGCGTGGACGCTGCAGAGCCCACGCGACGACCACGAGCGCGAAGGAGGTGAGACGGGTGTTCTTCTTGAGCAAGCTGCTCGGCAGCCCGGTGCGGGACGTCGAGGACAAGCCGGCCGGCAGCCTGCACGACCTCGTCGTGGACACCCGGCCGGCCTACCCCCGCGTCACCGCGCTCGCCGTCAAGCGGCGCGGCAAGGTCGTCTTCGCCCCGTGGGACGCGGTGACCAGCTTCGAGGAGTCGGGTACGCTGCTGCGCATCCCGGCGGCCGAGCTCGGCGAGCGCGAGCTCGGCCGCGACGAGCTGCTGCTGGCCGACTCCTTCCTCGACAAGCAGCTCGTCGACACGGAGGGCCGCAAGGTCATCCGCGTGAACGACATCGAGATCGTGCGCAGCGGCCAGAACGTGCACGTCGCGGCCGTCGACGTCTCGAGCAGCGCCATCCTCCGCCGCGTCGGGCTCGCGCGCGTCGCCGAGCGCCTGGGCAAGGGCCGCCAGCGCCCGCGCGCGCGGCTCATCGACTGGCGCGACGTCGACCTCGAGCAGACCGACGACAGCTCGGTGCGCCTGAGCGTGCCGCGCACCAGGCTCGAGCTGCTGCACCCGGCCGACATCGCCGACCTGGTGCACGAGCTCTCGCCCGAGGAGCGCGCGGCCGTGCTCGACGCCCTCGACGACGAGGTCGCCGCCGACGCCTTCGAGGAGATGCATCCCTCGTTCCAGGCCTCCCTCCTGCAGGAGATGCCGGACGCGCGCGCCCGCGAACTGCTCTCGCGGATGTCGCCGGACGACGCCGCCGACCTGCTCGCCGACCTCCCCGACGAGCGCCGCGCCCAGCTCATCGCCATGATGGAGAAGGACGACGCCGAGGACATGCGCGAGCTGCTCAGCTACCCGGAGGACTCGGCGGGCGGCATCATGACCCCGGACTACGCCTGGGTGCGGCTCGACGCCACGGCGGCCGAGGCGCTCGACAGCCTGCGCGAGCAGGCCGCCGACGTCGAGACCATCTACTACATCTACGTGCTCGACCGCTCGGGCAAGCTGCGCGGCGTGTTCTCGCTGCGCCAGCTGCTCGCCGCGCCGCCCGAGCGCAAGGTGCGCGACTTCATGGTGCCGAACCCCGTGACCGTGCGCACCGATGCCGGCGAGGAGGAGGTCACCCAGGCCATCGCCAAGTACAACCTCCTCGCCCTGCCCGTGGTCGACGAGGAGGACCGCCTGCACGGCATCATCACCGTCGACGACGCCATCGACCTCGTCCTTCCCCTCGCCTGGAAGAAACGCCTGCCGCGGATCTTCCACTAGACCATGGCGAAGATCCGCGACAGCCTCGGCGGCCGGGCCCTCAGCCGCGTCGGCCGCACCCGCCTGCTGGTCTTTCTCAGCGTCCTCGGACCCGGCCTCATCGCGGCCAACGCCAACAACGACGCCGGCGGCATCACGACGTGGTCGATCGCGGGCGCGCGCTACGGCTACAGCCTCCTCTGGGTGCTCATCGTCCTGACCCCGATGCTCGCCATCACCCAGGAGATGGGCGCGCGCATGGGCACGGTGACGGGCAAGGGGCTCTCCTCCCTCATCCGCGAGCGCTTCAGCCTGCGCATGACGGCGTTCGCCATGCTGACCCTGCTGGTCGCCAACCTGGGCACGACGGCCGCCGAGTTCTCCGGCGTGGCCGGCGCCGCCGAGCTCTTCGGCGTGCCGCGCTACATCGGGGTCCCGGTGGTCGCCGTCGTCGTCTGGGCCCTCGTCGTGCGCGGCTCCTACCGGCGCGTGGAGCGCGTCTTCCTCGGGCTGAGCACCATCTACCTGACCTACATCGTCTCGGCCGTGCTTTCGCGACCCGACTGGCGCATCGCGGCCCGCGGCGCGGCGGGCCTGGAGATGGACTGGACGACGGGGGTCGTCCTCTTCCTCATCGTGACGGTCGGCACCACCATCACGCCGTGGGGCCAGTTCTTCATCCAGGCCTACGTCGTCGACAAGCGCGTGCCCGTGAACCAGTACGTGTACACCAAGCTCGAGGTCTTCAGCGCCTCGGTGTTCTCGGACCTGATCTCGGCCTTCATCGTCATCGCCTGCGCCGCCACGCTCCACCGCCAGGGCATCGTCATCGAGGCCGCCGAGGACGCGGCCCGCGCCCTGCGACCTCTCGCCGGCGACCTGGCGTGGATCCTCTTCGGCGTGGGCCTCCTCAACGTCTCGATCCTCGCCGCGGCCGTGCTGCCGCTGACCACTGCGTACGCCATCTGCGAGGCCTTCGGCTTCGAGTCGGGCCTCGACTGGTCGTTCCGCGAGGCGCCGACGTTCTACGGCATCATCACCGCGGTGCTGGCCCTGCCCGCCCTGCTCGTCCTCATCCCCGGCATGCCGCTGATCGGCCTCATCCTGACCGCGCAGAGCGTCAACGGCATCCTGACGCCGGTCATCCTCGTCTTCGTCCTCATCATCGTGAACGACCGCCGCGTGATGGGCGCCTACGTCAACTCGCGCGGCTACAACGTCGTCGCCTGGGCCTTCACCGCCCTCGTCGTCGCGCTGTCGGTCGCCCTGGTCGGCGTGACCGTCCTCGCCTGACGGCGCCGGCGCGGGCACGGCCCGGCGGAGCCGCCCGCGACGCCCGCGGCGGCCGGCGCCGCGTGCCGCCCGGCCTCAGGAGCCGTCCTCGCGCTCGTGCGAGCGCGGCTCGACGTGCACCATCACGTCGGAGTTGGGGATGCAGTCGCGGATGTCGGCGGCGATGTGCTCGGCGACGTCGTGGGCCTCGCCCACGGTCAGGGCCTCGTCGACGGTGATGTGCAGGTCGATGTGGCGACGGCTGCCGGCGCGGCGCGCGCGCAGCTTGTGGTAGCCGGCGATGATGTCGCCGCGGTGGTCGCGCACGCAGCGCCGGATATCGTCGAGCTCCTCGTCGGACAGGGTCTCGTCGAGCAGGACCCGGGTCGACTTCATGACCAGGGTGAAGCCGGTGTGCAGGATCACCACCGCGACGGCGATGGCTGCCGCCGAGTCGAAGCCGTTGATGCCGGTGAGCCGCACGAGCAGCAGGCCGCCGGCGACGCCGAACGACGTGTAGACGTCGGTGAGCAGGTGCGCGGCGTCGGCCTCGAGGGCGGCCGAGTCGGTGCGGCGCGCCACCGGGTAGAGCACGCCGAGCGAGACGACCAGGTTGACGACACCCGAGACCCCCATGACGGCGACGCCCAGCCAGACGTGGTCAAGCTCGGGACCGTCGAACAGGCGCTTGACCGCCTCGTAGACGATGACCGCGGCGGCGACGATGATGAGCATCGCCTCGATGACGCCCGACAGGTTCTCGACCTTCTCGTGGCCGTAGTGGTGGCGCTCGTCGGCGGGCACGCCCGCCTTGCGCACCGACACGAAGGCGATGAGGGCGGCGACCAGGTCCGAGCCCGAGTGCAGAGCCTCCGAGATGATGGCGATGGAACCGGAGAGCAGGCCGACGACCAGCTTGAAGGCGATGAGGGTCGTGTTGGAGGCGATGGACAGCGCCGCAGCGCGCGCCTTGAGCGAATGGTCCTGGCGGTCGTCACGCAGGTCGCGCGCCGCGGCCCCCTCAGGTCCCGCCGCGCGTGCCGTCCCGGTCCGGCTCATCGAGCAACCCCTCCCGTCGCAAGCGTTCGAGGAGGGCCCTCCCGGCCAGAGCGCGGTGGCTGGCCTGGTCCTTCCGCTCCTGCGGCCACTCGGCCACAGTCAGGTCTGACCCCTCAGGGACGAAGACGGGGTCGTAGCCGAACCCGCCCTCACCGCGCGGCGCCTCGGCGATGGCGCCCCACCAGTGTCCCGTCGCCTCGTATTCTTCCATCCGCGGCGTCACGGCGACAAGCGTGCAGACGAAGCGGGCGCGGCGGGCGAGCGGCCCGGCGACGCCGGCGAGCTCGCCCAGCAGGCGCTCGTAGTTGGCCTTGTCGGCGCCGGGCCCTTCGACGCCCGCGTAGCGGGCGCTCGTGACGCCCGGCGCCCAGCCCAGGGCCTCGACCTCGAGGCCCGAGTCGTCGGCGATGAACAGCAGGCCACCGACGTCGGCGGCGCGCGCAGGCTCGGCCATGACGGCGGCGGCCAGGGCCCGCGCCTTGGCCAGCGCGTTGGCGAGGAAGGACTCCTCCCCTTCGGGCGGCAGGGTGACGTCGGGCGGCATGGGGACGACCTCGTGCGGGGCGAGGATGGCCCGGAACTCGCGCAGCTTGTGCGGGTTGGCGCTGGCCAGCACGAAGCGCACGACGTGCCTCTCAGCCCACCGCCGCCAGCGCCGCGGCCTGAGCGGCCGCGACGTCGGCCACGCCGCGCAGGGCGAGGTCGAGCATCTCGTCGAGGACGGCGCGTGTGAACGGCTCACCCTCCGCCGTCACCTGGATCTCGATGAGCCGTCCGTCGCCGCCCGCCACGACGTTCATGTCGATCTCGGCGCTCGCGTCCTCCTCGTAGTCGAGGTCGAGCAGGAGGCGGCCGTCCACCACGCCCACCGACACGGCGGCGACGGAGTCGAAGAGCGGCAGTTGGGCAAGGCCGTCCGTCTGCTGCAGGCCGCGCAGCGCCTCGTGGACGGCGACGTAGGCGCCGCTCACGCTCGCCGTGCGCGTGCCGCCGTCGGCCTGCAGCACGTCGCAGTCGACGGTGATGGTGCGCTCGCCGATGACGCCCAGGTCGACCACGGCGCGCAGGCTGCGGCCGATGAGACGCTGGATCTCCATGGTGCGCCCCGACTGCCGGCCGCGGACGGCCTCGCGCGGGGTCCGCGCCGGGGTCGCCGCGGGCAGCATGCTGTACTCGGCGGTCAGCCAGCCGCGGCCCGAGCCGCGCAGCCAGGACGGGACGCCGTCGGCGACCGTCGCCGTGCAGAGCACGTGGGTGTCCCCGAGCTCGATGCGCGCCGAGCCGGCGGCGAACTTGGCCACCCCCGGCGTGATGCGCAGCGGCCGCAGCTCGTCGGCCCGTCGTCCGCTCCTCACCTGGTCCTCCTCGCCTCGTCGCCGTCGCGCCGTGCGCCCGGCGCGGTCCGCCACGGCAGGCCGGGCAGCCCGCCGCGCCGACGCAGCACCGAGAGCAGCGCCGCGCCGAGGGTGAACAGTACCACGGCCTCACCGAGGCTCACGAACGCGAGGGCGTACCAGTAGGGGACGCCCGTCAGCAGGGTGAGCTCGAGGGCCACGCCAAAGCCGTTCACGACGACCGGCGCGGCGAGCGCGAGCCAACGTGGCCCGAGGCGCCACATGACGAGGGCGGCGACGAGCGTCAGGGCGGCCCCGAAAGGGACGTCCAGCACGGCGATGGGGCTGAAGACGTTGGCGAGCGCCGTCCCCACGGTGAGTCCGAGGACCGCGGCAGGGTCGAGGCAGGCGAAGACCATGAGGGCCTCGCTCACGCGGAACTGGACCGGGCCGTAGGCGACGGCGCTCAGGCCAGGGGCGAGGGTGAGGGCCGCGTAGGCCGCCGCGTAGACCGCGGCGCGGGCGAGCGGGCGCGCGCTCACCCGGGGTGCGCGGCGAGCTCGGCGAGGTCCAGGCGGGTGACCTCGTCGAGGGGCATCTGGAGGAAGCGCGCCCCGACCTCGCGGAAGCCGGCGACGTCGCCGGTGCAGTAGAAGCGGTAGGCGCCCTCGCGGTCCTCGCGGCGGGCGAGGCCCTGGCGGTCGAGGACCGCGGCCACCTCCCGAGCCACCTCGGCCGCGGGGTTGACGAGGGTCACGTCGCGGCCCAGGTGACGCTGCAGGAGCGGCGCGATGAGCGGGTAGTGGGTGCACCCCATGATCACCACGTCGGGGCGCCGCTCCTTGAGCGGGGCGGTGTAGGCGCGCACCGCGTCGGCGACCTCGCGGCTGGCCACGTCGCCGTCCTGGATGAACTCGGCGAGCCCGGGGCAGGCCTGCTGGTGGACCTCGGCGCCGGCGTCGAGGCTGCCGATCGCCCTCACGTAACTCTCGCTGGCCACGGTCGCCTCGGTGGCGAGCACGCCGATGCGACGGTAGCGCGAGGTCTGCACGGCGGCGCGCGCCCCGGGCATGACGACGCCGACGACCGGCGTCGCGAAGCGCTCCTGCAGGCGCGGCAGGGCGGCCGCCGTCGCCGAGTAGCAGGCGACGACGATGAGCTTCACGCCGACCCGTTCGAGGAAGGCGGCGATCTGGACGCTGAAGCGCTCCAGCTCGGCGCTGCTCTTCGAGCCGTACGGGAAGCGCGCCGTGTCGCCGACGTACACGAAGTCCTCGGCGGGCAGCGCGACGAGGCACTCGTGCAGCACGGTGAGGCCGCCGATGCCCGAGTCGAACATGCCCACGGGCAGGCTGGCGAGCTGGCGGGTGTCGGTGTCGTCGTGCGGCATGGTCACGGGCGCCGGCGCGGCGCGCCGGTAGTATACCGCCCCGCCCGGCCCGCCCGGCCCGGCCGTCGGTCCTGGCGCGGCCCCGGACGGCCGCCGCCCGGCGGATGTCCTACCCGTCGGCTCTCAAGCACCGCGCGGCACGGGCCGATACGGGGAGCGAGGGAGGCGGACAG
>FWPV01015159.1_pt1 | contig 11137 bp, 11 predicted proteins | sample 2228371 | NCBI WGS metagenome assembly FWPV01 (sample SAMEA103939776, study PRJEB20133) | metagenome | reverse complement strand
AAGGTTCTCGATGACTCTCATAAACCCTTTTACCGATGGTTTGTCGGGGGAGAACTCAATACCTGCTACAATGCGGTCGATTATCATGTGCTCACGGGAAGGGGCAAGCAATTAGCATTGATCTATGACAGCCCTGTGACGAATCAGGTAAGAAAACTGACCTACGAGGAACTCTTGGAAACTGTATCAAAATTTGCGGGTCTATTAACTTCGTTTGGAGTGAAGAAAGGGGATAGGGTCATCATTTATATGCCTATGATTCCTGAGGCGATCGTTGCCATGCTTGCCTGCGCCAGGATAGGGGCGATTCACTCTGTGGTGTTTGGCGGGTTTGCCCCAAATGAACTGGCTGTCCGAATTGATGATGCAAAACCAAAGATCGTCATCTCAGCCTCGTGTGGGATAGAAGGGAAAAAGACGATTGCCTACAAACCTTTTTTGGATAAAGCCATTGAGATGTCTAAGCATAAACCAGAAAGATGTATCGTTTACCAGAGAGAGCAACTCCAATGTCCTTTGATCCAGGGAAGAGACTTCGATTGGGAGAAGGAGATGGTCCATGCACTCCCGGTCGATTGCGTAACGGTTTCCTCCACCGATCCCCTTTACATTCTTTATACATCAGGCACAACCGGCATCCCCAAGGGTGTGGTTCGAGACAATGGGGGCCATGCTGTTGCGCTCAAGTGGACCATGAAATATCTTTATGGCGTGGAGCCTGGGGATGTCTTCTGGGCGGCTTCTGATGTCGGGTGGGTAGTCGGCCATTCCTACATTGTTTACGGTCCTCTGCTTTACGGATGCACCACTTTGATCTATGAGGGAAAACCCGTGGGGACACCTGATGCGGGCGCTTTTTGGAGGGTGATTTCGGACCACAAAGTCAAGGTCCTGTTTACGGCACCGACAGCCATTCGAGCCATTAAGAAAGAGGACCCTCAAGGAGAATGGATAAAGAAGTATGACCTTTCTCACTTTAAGTACCTCTTCCTGGCGGGAGAGAGGCTCGATCCAGACACGTACTACTGGGCCAGTGGATTATTGAAAAGGCCTGTCGTGGACCACTGGTGGCAAACCGAGACGGGATGGGCCATCGTAGGGAATTGCATGGGGTTGGATCCTCTCCCGATCAAGGCGGGATCGCCGACAAAGCCCATGCCAGGATACCAGGTTGAAATTTTGGATAGTAATGGGAAGGCGCTTCCACCTGAAACCGAAGGGATTGTAGCCATCAAACTTCCCCTGCCTCCCGGAACCTTTATGACCCTATGGCAGGATGATAGGAAATTTAAAAGCTCTTATCTCGATATGTTTCCTGGCTACTATTTTTCTGGAGACGGAGGATACATCGACCGAGACGGTTATGTTTTCATCATGGGGAGGGTCGATGACGTGATCAATGTGGCAGGACATCGGCTCTCCACGGGAGCGATGGAGGAAGTCATTGCAAAACATCCCGATGTGGCCGAATGCGCCGTCGTTGGGAGAAAAGACGAGTTTCAGGGACAATTGCCTTTGGGTTTTGTAGTATTAAAATCTCATGTTCACCGGAACGATCATGAAATCATAAAAGAACTTGTTCAAATGGTGAGGGACCAAATCGGGGCCGTTGCCAGTTTTAAAGAGGCGGTGGTGGTGCCCCGACTGCCTAAAACCCGCTCCGGGAAAATCCTGAGAGGAACGATGAGAAAGATTGCCGATGGAGAGGCGTACACGATTCCATCCACCATCGATGACCCTGCAATCTTGCAGGAGATCAGGGAGGCCTTAGAACAGAGCAGATCTTCATCCCTCCCTTGAAACCTCGTCACAATTCAGAGACCGCAATTGAATCGTCATCACTCTCTCGTAGGGATCGCTATCGGAATATTCAAAACCGATCTTTTTATAGAGCTTGATCGCGATGAAGTTGGTCAGAGGAACAGTGAGCCACACAGATTCAAAACCAAGTTGCTTCGATCTCTGCAAGGTCAAGCGTGTCAGCTCTGTCCCGATTCCGAGGTTTCTATTGTCCTGGTCAACAAAAATTACAAACTCGCCCGATTTGCCCTTGGGGTCCGGGATCATAGCAGCGTGTCCGATCACCCGGTTGCCTCTCCAGGCAAGAAGATTGATGCCTATTTCAAAGAGGTTCTTCAACCACTTCCGGCAAATCTCAGGGTCTTCCGGAGGGAGTCCCTGAGAGGCGGGCTTTGGAGAGAAATGGAGGTACATCTCGAAAAGAGATGGGTAATCCTCGGCACAACAGATCCCAATCTCAAAGGGGTTGCCGGATCTGTCGATGCCCTTCATACGTTCTACATTCATTAAAGAGGTAACCTTAGATACTGGAGGACCATTTCATCTTAAAGGGCTCGGCCGGGGACGCCGATATGTCGGGCGATGACAATGCGTTGGACTTCTGAGGTTCCTTCCCCGATATCCAGAAGTTTCTGGTTCCGATAGTGACGCTCCACCGCATACTCCTTCATTAAGCCGTATCCTCCATGGAGTTGCACGGCCTGATTCGCCACGCGATGGTACATTTCAGAGCAGAACATTTTTGCCATCGCCGATTCCTTGGAGAAAGGCCGATGTTGTTCACATAGCCAACAGGCCTTATAGAGCAATAGCCTTGCGAGCTCAATCTCGGTGGCCATGTCTGCCAACTTAAAAGCATTGACCTGGAAGGAGCCGATCGGTCTGCCAAATTGTTCACGTTCACTGGCATATTTGAGCGCCAATTCAAAAGCCCCCTGAGCACCCCCTAAACCCATGGCCGCGATGCTGAGCCTTCCTCCGTCGAGCGTGGCGAGCATCTGATGAAATCCATCCCCCCGCCGTCCGAGGAGATTCTCCTTAGGGACTTTGCAGTCCGTGAAATAGAGTTCCCCTGTATTGGAAGACCTCCAGACCATTTTCCCGTGCATGGTCTTGGTTGTAAACCCGGGGGTGCCGTTCGGGACCAGGATACAGGAGAGTTCCGCTCTTCCATCCTCCCGTTTTCCAGTCACCGCCTGAACGACGCAGACCCTGCTGACGTCTGTCGTCGAATTGGTAATGAAAATTTTTGATCCGTTGATGACCCAGTGATCTCCTTCCAACACGGCATTTGTCTTGGAAGCTCCTGCATCCGAGCCCGCATTCGGCTCCGTCAAGCCGAAGGAAGAGAGGGCTTTGCCTGCACAGAGGTCCGGAAGCCATTTCTGTTTTTGTTCTTCATTGCCATAATAATAGATTGGTGAAATTCCAAGCGAATTTCCAGCAGCGAGGGTGGCCGCCTGGGATCCGTCAATTCTGGCAATCTCCTCAACGGCAATGATGTAGGAGATGTAACCCACATTGCTTCCACCGTATTCCTCGGGCACAAAAGGACCAAACAAGCCCAAGTCTCCCATCCGCTTGGTCAGGGTGTAGGAGAATTCTTCCTTGTCATCCAGTTCCTGGGCAATGGGGGCGATCTCCTTTTCGGCGAAGTTTCGGACCATCTTGCGAAGCATCTGCTGCTCATCGGTCAAATCAAAATCGAGTGGCATAAGTTTCCTCCAAAAGAAGGGTTCAAGGGGTCAAGGATCCAAGGAATCAAGTTTATGTTTCCTTGAACCCTCGAACCCTAGAATCCCTGCCTGCCTGCTGGCAGGCTTAACCCCTTATTTAACGGGTTTAAAATATTTGATATCCAGAATGCTTCCTTCACGGTCTTTCTTGGGTTTAAAGACTGCCTCCACTGGCATTCCGATGCAGACGTCTTTGAATTCGACCTCTCCCAGCCAGTGGATCAGGAACCCCTGAGTTCCATCGATATGAATTGCGGCGACAATCGATGGTGTTTCTTTCCTTATCCCTTCATAGGTTTCATAACATTGAGTGAAGGTATGGACCGTTCCTTTCGTTCCCACATCCAAGTAACTATCTTCCAGCCTGGCGAAGCACTTTTCGCAAAATATCTTCGCAGGGACATAGGTGGTATTGCAGGTTTCACATTTGGCGCCTAAAATCTTTCCGTTCGCAAGTTCACGAAGAAATTTCTCGCCGGCTCTTCCTGCCGTATAGATGTAACTCATCGGGATTTGACCTTCCCAATAAGTGACGTCGGTCGTCTTCTGAAATCGTTCAATCAATGCCATAATTCACCTCCGTTTTACGTGACTCGTGAATCGTGAGTCGTGACCGGTAAATCTGTAAATTGGAATCACCGTTCACCAATACCAAGCACTAAATTGGTTTAAAATATTTGATATCCGTAATGGCTCCGATTCTCTCCTCGGGTGGTTTCCATACGGCCTTCACCTTCATGCCCCGAGTAATTTTCCAGGGATCGACTTCGTCCAGGTGATGGAGGATGCCCATTCCCTTGGAAGCTCCATCAATCTCAATCACCGCAGGGGTGAAGGGTCGGACGCCACCCTTAATATCGAGACGGCCCGCCTTCCAGTCGACATAACTGACCACCCAGGTATTGACAATTCCTGTATCCTTAACATAGACCCACTCACCCGTGGGCACCCAGCAGAGTTCGCAAAACATCCTCGGTGGGATCATGATGCGATGGCACTTATCACATTTTTTTGCAATGATCCTTCCATTTTTCAGTTCTGCAAGGTATCGACCGATGGCTGGACCATTGTCCCATGCGTATTTTAACTGGGGCGTCCATTTTACAGAAAGAACTTTCCCCTTTTGTATCTCTTCGGCACTCAGTTTCGTTGCTGTTTTTGCAACCATCTTTTCCGTAATTTCCATAGGTTCACCTCCTTCTCTAACTTCTCATCACGACGACGGTTCCAACTTGCATCAGATCACCCCAAGCCTGAGCCAGACCACAGGTCGGTCTCCCCGGAACCTGTCTCTTGCCGGCCTCGCCTCTGAGTTGCAGGAAAATTTCGATGATCTTCATCAGGCCTGTTGCGGCAATGGGATTTCCAACGCCCAAAGCCCCTCCAGATGGGCAACAAGGAAGATTTCCTGTTCTCTGGGTCACTCCATCCAAAAGCATCTGAACGGAGCCACCGCGCTTGCACAGTTGCAGGCCTTCAATATGATGGAGTTCCTTGTAGGTAAAAGGATCATAGGGTTCAGCAATATGAATCTCTTTCGAAGGCTCTTTGATCCCGGCCATTTTGTACGCCTGTCTGGCAGCGACTTCCACATAGTCAGGATAATAGAGATCTCTGGTACACCAGTAAGCCGTGTCCAATGCCCAACCCACTCCGTCAATCCAGATCGGTTTTTCAGTGACGCGTCGAGCCACATGTTCCGCAGCCAATACGATACACGCTGCACCGTCACTCGTTGGGCTGATATCGAGTCGATTCACCGGCCAAGCCATGATCTCAGATTCGAGGACGTCTTTGACCGTGATTTGTGCAGGCAACTGAGCAGATGGATGGTCCATGGCATTCTTCTTATTTTTTACAGCCACAAGGGCAATGTCCTCTTTCTTATAACCCCAGGTTGTCATAAAGCGGTTCATCTCAATCGCAAAGATCCAGATGAGGGTAGGGTAGAGAGGTTGCTCTGTGGTATGGTCGAAGATGGTCAAGAATGCGCCTGCCGGATGGGGATAGGCAGAGGACATTTTCTCCTCCGCAACGACCAGGCAGGTATCGAACATTCCCGATGCGACATGGAACCATCCGTGGATGGGTGACAACACTCCTGTTCCACCGCCGACATAGTGCCTCATGTAGGGCTTGCGGTACGCCCCGGAGCCATCCGAGAGATATTCCCCTTTCATATGGACCCCATCGAATGCGTCGGGTGCAGTGCCATGGACAACGCATTCGATGTCGGAAAGTTTCATTTCACAGGAATCCAACGCCATTTTTGTGGCTTCATAGGCCAATTCCTTGGGCGTTTCCTGAACATTTCGATAAAATTTAGTTAACCCTGCTCCAACAATGGCCACTCTTCTCATCCTTTTCACCTCCTTTTAGTTGCTCAGGATCACCACAGTTCCGGTAGTCGTCGGGACACCCCTCCAGCTTTGAGCCAGCCCTGTGGTCACATTTTTAAGTTGGTTTTTTCCTGCCTCCCCCCTCAATTGTCGGACGACTTCAAGAACCTTATGGCCGCCATTGAGTTCAAAGAGGTTTCCTACCCCCAGACAGCCTCCTGAGGTATTGACCGGAAATTCTCCCGTGATCTCTGTTCCCCCGATTTCTGTCAGAGGACCTGCCTCCCCCTTCTTGCAGATTCTCAAGGCTTCGAGATGCTGGAGTTCTTTATAGGAGAATTCGTCGTTAATTTCGGCAAAGTCAATCTCTTTTCGAGGATAACGAATACCTGCCATCTTGTAGGCCATCTCTGCCGCATATTGGGCGTAAATGGCTTCTCCCCAGTTGCGAGTTTCGAGACCCGGAGTATCCGAACACCATCCGATTCCCCTAATCCAGATAGGTTTATCGCATAGCGCCTTTGCCGTTTCTTCCTCTGCCAGAACGACCACGACCGCCCCGTCAGAATGCGGGCTGATATCCATCTGAGTCAGAGGATAAGAAATGACCTCGGAATTTAGAACATAGTCCGTATTGACGAGGACGCCATGTCCAGCATAAGGATTGTTTAAAGCGTTCTTTTTGTTCTTGACCACGACCTTTGCACATTGTTCCCGCGTTGTTCCGGTTTCGTGCATGAACCGGGCCATTTCCATCGCTGCCACCGCATGGGGACTCTCTTTCAATGGCCGGTTATAGATAGGATCCATGGCAAAGGTCACCATCTCCGATAATGTCAACATGTTTGAGGCCTTGCTCAATCCCTGGGCAGCGGAGATCGGACCTATGCCGGAGAGGATCATCATATAAGCCGATGCCAATGAGTGAATGAAGTCGCCAGGAACGGTGTAGATAGGCCTGAGGACGGCTCCCAATTGGTCAGGTGAATACTCATCAGCGATGCTGTATCCTTCAAAAAAATCCTCAGCAGTGCTGACAAAAGACCCAATATCCTTCGGCTCCACGCCGGCGTCGAGATAGGCCTTCATCGCTGCTTCGTATGTCAATTCGCGATAAGAGACGTCCGGCGTAGTCGCGCGAAATCCTGTTGTCCCTATCCCAATGATCGCAACTCGTTTTGACATCTTTTTTTCCCTCCTCTCTTGAACTATGAGCTTTTGAACGATGAACCTTGAACTTTGAACCTTGAACTTTGAACTTTGAACTTCTAAAAACCTCACCCCCCTTCCACTTTAATTTCAAATTGCAGATTTCAGATTTTCAGTCTGAAATCTCAAATCCTAAATCTGATGGTCTCGTAAAAAGTCCCGATATGTCACCCTGAACTCGTTTCAGGGTCTCATAAGTTCTTGATTTTGTTAGATGCTGAAACAAGTTCAGCATGACGTTTTCCTCGTTTTTTTACTTTTTACGAATTCATCAAATCTGAAATTGTTATTTTCTGGGTTTGATATTTTCCCTCACCCACTTTACGGCCTGCTCAATGGAGGTTCCAGGAGTGAAGATCGCCTTGACTCCTGCTTGGGTGAGCGCAGGAATGTCCTCTTCAGGAACGATTCCCCCTCCAAAGACAACGATATCGTCGGCGCCTTTTTCTTTGAGAAGTTCAATCACCCTGGGGAAAAGATAGTCGTGAGCGCCGGCAAGGCTGGAGAGACCGATTGCATCCACATCTTCCTGGATCGCGGCCACCACAATCTGTTCTGGAGTTTGATGAAGCCCCGTATAGATCACCTCAAAACCTGCATCCCGGAATCCTCTGGCGATCACCTTCGCGCCACGATCATGACCATCCAAACCAGGTTTCGCAATGAGGATTCGAATTTTGCGAGCCATGTTTTCCTCCAAACTCGCAAAGAGCAAAGGGCAGAGGGCATAGGGTCCAAAATCCCAAATCACAAATTCCAAATCCCAAATAAGCTCTAAATTCCAATTTCAAATGACCAAGAAGATTTTTTTAGAATTTGGGTGATTGAGATTTATTTGAAATTTGGTGCTTGCCTGCCGGTAGGCAGGGAATTTGGTGCTTGCAAAACCCTGTGCTCTATGCCCCATACCCTATGCTTTCAAAAGTATCCTGGATCCGTATACCTTCCAAAAACGTCTCGCCAGATGTCGCAGATCTCCTGAATCGTTGTATATTCCCTCACCGCATCGATCAGATGGGGCATGAGATTCTCTCCGTTTTGAGATGCCTCTCGGACTTGTCGAAGGCATTCTTTCACTTTTGCGTTGTTCCTTGCCTCTTTGACCTCTTTTAGTCTTTTTAATTGCCGTTGCTCAATCTCGGGCCTCATCCGCCAGATCGTAATGGGGGGATGTTCAGTGGCATACTTATTCACCCCGACGATCACCTTCTCACCAGAATCGATCTGCTTCTGATACCTGTAGGCAGATTCGGCAATTTCGGCCTGGGGATAGCCTCGCTCAATCGCTTTCAGCATCCCTCCCATCTCATCGATCTTTTGAATGTATTCCCATGCCTGTTCCTCTATCTGGCGTGTGAGGGCTTCCACAAAATAGGAGCCTCCCAAGGGATCGATGGTATTGGTCACTCCCGTTTCCTCCGCCAGAATCTGCTGCGTCCGAAGTGCGATCGTAGCCGCCTCCTCTGTTGGGATGGCATAAGTCTCGTCGAGCGAGTTGGTGTGAAGAGACTGCGTGCCACCTAAGACCGCCGCCAATGCCTCATAGGCGGTGCGGACGACGTTATTGTAGGGTTGTTGGGCGGTTAACGAACACCCTGCCGTCTGCGTATGGAAGCGAAGCATCCAGGAACGCGGACTTTTTGCCATGAACCGCTCCCGCATGATCTTCGACCACATCCTCCGCGCCGCCCTGAATTTTGCAATCTCTTCGAAGAAGTCGATATGGGAGTCAAAAAAGAAAGAAAGCCTAGGGGCGAAGTCGTCGACATTCAAACCCCTCTCAATGGCTGCCTCAACGTAAGCAATCCCATCCGCCAGGGTAAAAGCGAGTTCCTGAACTGCGGTCGCTCCGGCCTCACGAATATGATACCCGCTGATGCTGATCGTATTCCAACGGGGAACTTCCTTGGTGCAATACTCAATCGTATCGACGATGATTCGAAGCGATGGCTTCGGTGCATGAAGGTCTTCTGAGCAATGAACTCCTTGAGCATGTCGTTTTGGATCGTGCCACCGATCTCCCTCTTGCTCACCCCCTGCTTTTCCGCGACCACGATATACATGGCTAGCAGAATGGAGGCGGGCGGGTTGATCGTCATCGAGGTCGTGACTTTATTTAGCGGGATGCCTTCGAAAAGAATTTCCATATCTTTCAACGTATCGATGGCCACGCCACATTTTCCGATCTCACCTCTGGCCATTGGTGAATCGCTGTCGTAGCCCATGAGCGTGGGATAGTGAAACGCGATGGAGAGACCAGTTTCCCCATGATCCAGGAGATAGTGGAAGCGTTTGTTTGTCTCCTCGGGACCTCCCAGGCCAGAAAACATCCGCATCGTCCAAAGCCTACCCCGGTACATGGACGGTTGAACGCCCCGAGTGAAGGGATAGACTCCCGGGAAACCAATTTCATTGGTATAATCGATCTCCTTTACATCTTCGGGGGTGTAAAGGCCTTTGATCTCAAGGTCAGAGATCGTGGTAAAGCGTGGGAGACGTTCAGGAGTTTCGCAAAGAATCTTTGAGAGATCTTCTGTCCACTTTTTCCTCTCCTGCTCGACCTTCTTGAGTTGATCCTCTTTGAACATGGAAACACCCCCCTCTTACCTGATTTCAGATTTTAGATTGGAAAAACTTCAATCTGCTATCTGCAATTTGAAATCTGAAATTATATTTCGATGCCCTTTCGGGCAGAGATGCCTTTGCTGTAGTAGTGCTTGCGTTCTACCATCTCTGTCACCAGATCCGCCTTCTCGATGATTTCCGGTTTGGCGCCTCTTCCCGTAAGGATCAGCTCGACGGACGCCGGTTTCGAGTCGATGAGTCGGAGGACGTCTGAAAGGTTTATCAACCCGTAGTCAATGGCCATGTTAATTTCATCAAGAATCACAACGTCATACTCCCTGCCTTCCATGGCTTTTTCAGCTAAAGCGAATCCTTCCTGCGCCCTTTCCACGTCGGCCGGGTCCGGATGGGATTTCGACACAAAGGTGTCTCGTCCCACGGGTTTGATAGTCAGGTTGGGAGAAAGTTTTCGGGCTGAATCGATTTCACCGTATTGCCTGTTTCCTTTCATAAACTGGATGACGAGAACCTTCAGCCCATGACCCACAGCCCGCAGAGCTACCCCGAGGGCCGCAGTTGTCTTCCCCTTTCCATTCCCAGTATATACCTGTACCATGCCCCGTTCCATATCTGATTTCAAATCTCAGATTTTAGATTTCAGATTGAAAATTTAAAATGAATGATGGAACTTAACAAACCCAATGAACCCAATGAACTCAACAAACTTCCCTTATCTGTGCGATGATCTGTTCTGTCTTGAAATGTCTTAAGCTAATTGCACCGGAAGGGCAAGTCGCATTACAGGCCCCGCATCCTTTGCAGAGCGCCTCATTGACCGTCATCACCTTCCGGTAGGGATCGATCTTAAGGGCCCGGTATTCGCAGATCTGTTCACACAGACCGCATCCTGCACACATGAGCTGATCCACAATGGCTGTAATGGGCTCAATCTTCACCCTTCCTGCGAAGAGGGGAATGGTAGCCCTGGAGGCGGCTCCATGGGCCTGTGAAATTGTGTCGCTGATATCTTTGGGCCCCTGACAAGTCCCCCCCAAAAAGATGCCGTCCGTGGCCGTATCGAGAGGCCTCAGCTTCGGATGCGCTTCCAAATAGAAACGGTCGGGTCCCTGAGAGAGCTTGAGGAGGCTGCGAACCTGATCGGCATCTGCTCTCTGAGTCAAACCTGTCGCCAAAACAACCAGATCGGCTTCTTCCTCGTAAGTTTCCCCAAGGAGCTCGTCTTCTGCCTTGACCCATAGCTTCCCAGATCTTTGATAAATTTCCGATGGGATTCCTTTCCGATAAAAGATTCCCTTTTTCTGGGTCTGCTCGTAGAACTCCTCGTATCCTTTCCCGAAGGCTCGGATATCGATGTAACAGACAGTCACCCGTGCATCGGGGATCCGTTCTTTGACAAGGGACGCCTGTTTTGCCGTAAACATGCAGCAAACCATTTAGCAGTATTCATTGCCTATTGTTTTATCACTC
>FWPV01015158.1_pt1 | contig 11138 bp, 10 predicted proteins | sample 2228371 | NCBI WGS metagenome assembly FWPV01 (sample SAMEA103939776, study PRJEB20133) | metagenome | reverse complement strand
GGGGTGAGGGCGAGCAGGGGATTGCCACGCCGCGCTGCGCGCGGCTCGCAATGACCTGGGGGCGGGATCATTGCGCAGGCGCGCGCCCGCTCCTGTGCGCCCCTCTCCCACCACGCGGGAGAGGGGTCGGGGGTGAGGGCAATGTCTGTTCGGCTACCAGAAGCAACGCGCGCAACGGGGACGATCGGAGCGCGGCGAATTGAGCCATCTGCCATGCAGACGGCATCCTTCATGCATTCACATCGACCACCACCCGCCCGCGGGTCTGCCCGTTGGTAATTTGTTCGGCGTAGGCCGGCAGTTCGGCGAAGGGGATCACGGTCGTCATGCGATCAAGCAACTCGGGCGAGAGATCGCGCGCCAGCCGCTCCCAGGCGATCAGGCGCTCTTCGCGCGGCACCATCACCGACTCAACCCCGATCATGGTCACGCCGCGCAGAATGAAGGGATAGACGCTGGTCGTAAACTCGGCGCCGCCGGCATTCCCGCAGATCGCTACGGCGCTGCGCATTGCCATCGCGCGCAACACCCCTGCGAGCACTGCCCCGCCAACGGTGTCAACGGCGCCGCCCCAGCGCTCGCTTTCGAGCGGGCGACCCGGCGCGCTGAGCGTGTTGCGATCGAGGATGGCGCTGGCGCCAAGCTCGCGCAGGTACGGCTCTTCATGCGGTCGCCCTGTCGCGGCAACGACCCGATGCCCGGCTTTGGCCAGCAAAGCGACTGCCACGCTGCCAACACCGCCGGCAGCGCCAGTGACCAGCACCTCGCGGCCAGGAATGAAGCCGTGACGTTCGAGCGCCAGCACGCAGAGCATCGCGGTAAAACCTGCCGTGCCCAGGGTCATGGCATGGCGCAGGCTGAGACCGGCGGGCAGCGGCACCAGCCATTCGCCGCGCGCGCGGGTGTACTGACTGAAGCCGCCCCAGTGCCGTTCACCAACTCCCCAGCCCGTCAGGATGACCTGATCGCCGGGCTGATAGCGCGGATCGGACGACTCGACAACCGTGCCGGCAAAGTCGATTCCCGGCGCCAGCGGACTGCTGCGCAAGATTTTGCCCTTGCCGGTGATGGCCAGACCATCTTTGTAGTTGAGCGTGGAATAGGCGACTTTGACCAGCACCTCACCAGCGGGCAAGGCGCTCAGCGGCAATTCGCGAAACTCAACCCGCCGTCCCTCCGATCCCTCTTCAACCACCAGCGCAGTGAAGCGTTCTTCGCTCATACCTCAAAGCTCCTTTGCCATCTGCTCAGCACTCTGTATCTGTCGATTATAATACTCCAAGATACCCCGGCAAGCGCTGGCGTGCTGATCAGGATCGAAACAGGAGCTACACATGATTCGCGCTCTTGACCACGTGGTTATTCTGGTGGAACAGTTGTCATCGGCAGTCGCCGCTTACACCGCAGCCGGCTTTGTTGTTGCTCCGGGCGGTGAACATGCCGATGGCGCAACCCATAATGCGCTGATTAGTTTTGCCGATGGCGCCTATCTGGAATTGCTGGCCTTCCGGCGGGCGGCTCCTGAGCATCGCTGGTGGCGCCATGTAGCGGAAGGGCCGGGGTTGATTGACTATGCGCTCTTGCCGTTCAACACCACGATTGCGGTGGCAGCGGCAGCCGATCGCGGTTTGATGATGCACGGTCCGGTAGCGGGCGGGCGCATTCGGCCTGATGGTCTCAGTCTGGCCTGGGAGACGGCGTGGCCGCCCAGCCCCGATCTGCCGTTTCTCTGCGGTGATGTGACCGATCGGTCGCTGCGGGTGCCCGATGCCGATTTCTGGGGGCACGCCAATGGCGCGCGCGGAATTGCCGAGGTGGTGATTGCGGTGACCGATCCGGTGGCCAGCGCTGGCCGGTATGCGGCCCTGCTCGGCATCAATCCGCTGGCCGCGCCAGCGGAGGTGCGCATTCCGCTCGACAATGCAACATTGATCTTGCGCGGGCCGGATGCCGGCGACCCATGGGTGGCGGAACGACTGGCCCGGCGCGGCGAAGGAATCTGTCGGGTGCATCTCAGCGGGTTAAGCGTCCCCGATCTCTCATCCACGCTCGGCGCGGCGATCATGGCTGCGCCAACGACATAGGCAGGCATCTCCATGGTGACGGAATACGAGCGCTTCGTCCAGCGCGCGCGATCGGAGCGTGGCGGATTCTTTGATCGCGAACGTTCGATCACGCTGACGCGCGCGCCGGGGTGGGTTGATCTGTGCGGCGGGGTGGTCAGTGAGGTTGGGTTGCCGGCCTTGCTCTGGCCGACGGGGAATGGCGTGTTTGCGGCGCTCCAGCCCGATCCCGAACCGATCATTCGGATTAAGACCGGCCAGCGGATTGACTCCATCCCCTGCATGGCGCTCGTCACGCCGGGCGGACCGCGTGAGTATGCCGATGCGGTTGCCGCGATCACGCTTCACCAGCCGCCGCGCAGCCCGTGGTGGGGGCCGGCGTTGATGGCGTGGGTGGCGCTGATGCGGGAAGAGTTTGTGCGGTTTGGCGGCGGAGCGCGGCTGCTGCTGCAAATTGCCGATGGCCCCGGCGTGGCCGCGAGTGTCATTGCCGCGGTTGCTCAGGCTCTGGTGACAGCGTATGGCGCGCATCTGGCGCCGCGTGAGCTGGCGCTAACCTGCGCTGAAGGGCTGGCGCGCCTCGATGGTCGCTGGTTCGATCTGATTGGCCCGCTGACCACTGTCTGCGCGGCGGCCAATGAGTTGTTGATCGCGCAGACCGACACGGCCACCATTAGCAGTCGGCTCCATCTGCCGGTCGGCTACGCGATCTGGGTCGCGCGCGCGGGAACAGAACCGCGTCAGCCGCTGGCCCGGCTGCGCCTGGCGTTGGCCGACATCAACCGCCGGGTAGCGGAAGCGTTCCCTGCGGCGCGTGAGCGCGCTACAGGCGCTGCGTTGACGGCGATAACAACGCCTGCGGAGGGCTACGCCCTGGCCGATCTGCTGGCCGGTGAAACGGCAGATCATGGCCTGGCCGACCTGGCTGCCTTCGCTTTAGCAGAGCGGCAGCGCGCGCGGATCATAGCGGCGTTGTTGCGCGCCGCAGTCCACCGCGCGCAGCGCGACGACGATCTTCGTCTCGTCGGGGAGTTGTTGAGCGCCAGCCATTGGGCGCAGGCGCGGTTGCGTTTGACCGATCCGCATGCTGATGCGCTGGCCCGCCAGCTCGAAACGCCGACCATTCTGGGCGCGCGGCAACCGCTGGCAACCACCCATGCGACTCTAGTCGTCTTCGGGCGCGCAGAAGCGGAAGCCGATCTGCAACAGGCAACAACCGCCTATCAGGAAGCAACCGGCATGCCGGTGACTGTCACCGGCGGCAGTGTGGCCGGGGTAAGCGTTGCCGGAGCGCGCCAGATATGATCTGATTGCGCTGAAGGCAGTTGGCTGCGCGCGACCGCCTCAGCGCAACCCGTGGAGCGAGTACGAGTATATGCGATATTGTCAGCAATGTGGCTCGCCGGTTTCAGGGGCAGAGCGCTTTTGCGCCAACTGCGGCGCGCGCATGTCGGAACCGGTTGCCGAACCTTCGCCAGGGTCGCCGATAATCTCGCCGACGAAGCCAGCCCGTCGTGGCGGATTAATCGCTGTGATCGGGATCGTTGCAGTGGCGATCATCGGGATCGGGATTACTTTCATGCTGGTGAGGCGACCGGCAATCGTGATTGCTCCTGAGCCGACGGCGACCGCAACTGCGCCGGTGACGCAGCCAACGACGCCGCCAGCGCTATCCTCGCCGACAGCGGCGCAACCACCGGCGACGGCGGTGGGCGGCATTGCAGTCGCAACCCCAGGCGGCGCGGCGAGTATCGCGCAGACAGCGCAGGCGGGCACGGCGCAGGCATTGCGCGAGATAGCGCCAACCCAGACCGCTGCGGCGCTCGCGGCGGAAGTGGCAGAGCTGTTTCAACGTTCACGTCGCATCTTCTACGACACGTTCGCGGATAATCGCAATGCGTGGTACACCGGCGTCTTCCAGGAGATCGAACTCGATCTGATTGAAGATGGCGTCTTCAAGGTGTTGTGGTCGGGTCGCGGCACGTCGTATGAGGTGTACGAACTCAGTTCGTTTACCAGCTTCATTGCCGAGGTCGATTGCCGCGTCGTCCGCGGCGGCGGTGATGGGAGCTGCGGGTTGATCTTCGGGCAACGCCAGAATGTCGGCTTTTACAAGTTTGAGTTCTTCATCGATTACTATCGGCTCTCGGTGATTGCCGCCGATCGCGATCCTGTCTTGCTGGTCGAGGGTGATCCGCGCCAGATCACGCAGATTGGCGATTTCAACCGGTTGCGGGTCATCCGTGAGGGGGATCGAATCCGGTTGTTTATCAATGACACGCTCCTAAACGAGGTGCGTGATGACACCTATCCCTCTGGCCGGATCGGCGTGTCTACAACCTGTTATCGGGAAGAGGGCGGGGTCGAGATTCACTTCGACAATTTCGGCATCTGGACATTGCCGGAGGAGTCGTAAGCGCTCATTTCAGCAGGAGGTTGCGTATGGCAGCGCCCTTTCCGCATTTGCTGGAAGAGTTTGTGGTTGTGCGGGTGCCGATGGCGACGGTCGAGCGGGTCATGACCGACCAGGAGCTGACCAGACGCTGGATGTCGTCGGCGGTGCAATTCACTCCGCTCGACGGCTGGAGCTTCGAGCGCGGCGCGCGCTGGCGATTGCGACTTACCGGCGTTGGCCCGTTGCTGGAAGCGGGGTACATCGTCGTTGAGCGACGCCCTGGGCTGATCCTGTGGGCCTTCGATGGCTTCTGGGAAGGGTTCGATGCCTGGCAGTGGCTGCCCTGGCAAGAGCAATCGGATCAGACATTGATCCACAATCGTGTTGAGTACCGGCTCAAAGTGCCCGGTCTCGATCTGATCTGGCCGGTAACGGTGGCGCCATTGATGAACATGGACGCCAGGGTACAGATGGAACGGCTGCGAAATGTGTGTGAGACGTGATGATAGTTGTCTTTCATTAGCCTGTGGCTCTCCCGTTCAGGCGAGCGACAGGTGAAGCGCATGGACAGGAGCATTTATGCTGCCATTAAAGGATACCATCCCTTCCCGCACCTTTCCGATGGTCAACTATTCGCTGCTGGCAGCCAATGTGATCGTCTTCTTCTTCATGGCCCGCGACGCAGGTCTGGCCGAGTCATGGATCAAGGCGCTGGCACTAGTTCCGGCGCGTTTGCTGGCCGATCCATTTTCGCCTATCGAGATACTCACCATCTTTACGTCGATGTTCATGCATGGCGGCTGGTTCCACCTCTTCAGCAACATGCTGGCGCTGTACATTTTTGGCGATAACGTCGAAGATCGGATGGGCAGCCAGCGCTACCTGCTCTTCTATATAATCTGCGGGGTTGGCGCGGCGTTTTCTCACGTCATGTTCAACCCGGCGTCGCCAATTCCCACCGTTGGCGCCAGTGGCGCGCTCAGCGGCGTGCTGGCGGCATACCTGCTGTTTTTTCCAACGGCGCGAGTGATTACCCTGATCCCGATCTTCATCTTCCCGTGGCTGGTGGAGATTCCCGCGGTGGTTTACCTCGGCTTCTGGTTCATCTCACAGTTAGCCAATGGCCTCTTCTCCATCCTGATCGACGTGCAGGCGATGGGGGGCGTCGCCTGGTGGGCGCACATCGGCGGTTTCGTGGCTGGTCTGGCACTGGCGCCATTCTTTCGCCGGCGTCGTTCCTATCATTACTACTATCGCGATGAGTATTATCCCTGGTAAGGTAGGCAACGGTTCTCTTGCGCAGGAGTAGAAAGTTATGGATTTCTTATCACTCTTATGGCTCTTTTTCATCGTGTCGTCGTTGCAGCCGGTCATTCGCCAGCGCATGCTCGATGCCGCCCGGCAGCGTCTGCTTGAACAACTGGAGCGGAAACGGAAGAGTCGGGTGATCGTTCTCATTCATCGCCAGGAAACGATGAGTCTGCTTGGTTTCCCGCTGGTGCGCTATATCAACATCGAAGACTCGGAAGCCGTCTTGCGCGCGATTAAGATGACTGACCGCGACATTCCGATTGACCTGATCCTGCACACGCCGGGCGGATTGGTGCTGGCCGCCGAGCAGATTGCGCGCGCGCTGGTGAAGCATAAAGCCAAGGTGACCGTCTTTGTGCCGCACTATGCAATGTCGGGCGGTACGCTGATTGCGCTGGCTGCCGATGAGATTGTGATGGACGAGAATGCCGTGCTGGGGCCGGTCGATCCGCAGTTGGGGCAGCATCCGGCGGCATCGATTCTGCGCGTGCTCGAGCGCAAACCGCTGAGCGAGATTGATGACGAAACGCTAATGATGGCTGACATTGCCGAAAAAGCGATCCGGCAGGTTAAGCGCACCGTGTGCGAGCTGCTGCGCGACAAGATGCCGGTTGAGCGGGCCGAAGAGGTGGCGCATACGCTGGCCAGCGGCGTCTGGACGCACGATTATCCGATTACCGTCGATGAGGCGCACGAGCTGGGTTTGCCGGTGACCACCGACATGCCCGATGAGATTTACCAGATCATGGCGCTCTATCCGCAGACTGCCCAGCGCCGGCCTTCGGTGGAGTACATCCCGGCGCCGCGTTCGCGCCAGTTGGGAGGGTAAACAGGGTGATTATTCGCGTTCGATCACTGGCAATATCAGATGAGAGGGGCGATTTCGATCATGAAAGATCTGATTGATGGCAACAACACAATCTGTCTCAGCCTCCTCGGCGATCATGCCGCCCGTATTGGTGTTACGGTCGAAGCGGGGAAAATTGCTGCTTGACACCTCTAACCGAATCCGGTGACCATGATAAAAGACGTTAGCAGTCGCCGTCAGATCGATCTGAATCTCGTACACCCTACCCGGTTCGAGCAAGGCTGGTGGAAGCGAACGGTAGCGAGTGCGCAAAATACCATCGGTGAGTATGATGGCGCGCCCGTCAGGGAAAACATCAATCAGCTTTCCAGTGAAATCAGTATCACGAGCTGAAGAGGCAACAAAGAGCACTAGCTTAATCGGACCGATGACTTCAAGGGGATGATCTAACGGTGGAGAGGTGTACACTAGAACGTCGGATCGCGTCTCGATAGGACGTTGATCGCGGGGACCTGCATTCATTGCCGTCAGTGCGCCAGGCAGCAAAGTCGCTCCACCGCAGGTCAGCACGGGATCGAGAGGATTGTAGTGGTAGCAGTCTGATGGTTCTTGTTCAGGCGGCTCCCAACTCAACCAACCATCGCCGTACAGCGAATTGGCCGAACCATTGCTTCGTAAAAAGAGTCGTCGATAGCTGGTATCCGGTAATGGCCAGTCATCTTCTTCGCGCCATTGATTGGCGCCCATCACAAAGATCGTAACTGGCTTATCGGAGGCCAGGCCGTTCTCCTCGTATCTGAGCCAGTAGTCGAACCAGCGGAGTTGAGCGCCTGTCAGATCGAATGAGTCGGTGCTAGCTAAAAGTCCAAAATCCCGTTCTGGAAAGGAACCGTGCCATACCCCGTGCGACCACGGTCCGATTATCAACCCTGGTCGGCGTGCAAGCGCGTTGCCTCCTTGCTGACGTAATTGCTCATAACTGCGGAGTGTTCCTGCCAGGAAAATATCATACCAGCCGCCGATCAGAAGCACTGGGATCGATATCTGTTCGTAAGCGACGGGACGAGCGACAGTTTGCCAGAATGAGCTGGTAGGGTAGTGTAGTAACCATTCTCGATAAAATGGCGCGATAGAAATCAATTCTGGCACATTCGTTAGCGGCATACGCCGATACAACGCATCAATCTGGGAAAGAGCCTGCAATGCTGACTGAAGCTCGGTGAAACGCGCTTTGCCCTGACCAATGCGGCGATGTAACTCAGGGATGATGTGATAGGCCAGTGTCCAGAAGAGTAGAAAGCCAAGTTGAAAAGCGCCGCCCTGATACGTCCAGCATTCAGCAGGATGATCGGTAGTGGTGAACGGCGCAATCATTTGCACATCCGCAGGCGCTGATGCCAGGGTTAGCCACTGCGCAAGTCCCAGATAGGAACCGCCGATCATGCCTATTGAACCGTCTGCCCATGGTTGTGACCTGATCCAGGCAATGGTATCGACGCTGTCATCGGCTTCTTGTCTGTAGGGTTGAAAATTCCCCTCTGAAGCGAAACAGCCACGACAATCTTGAACAACAACAGCATAGCCCGCTCGAGCAAGACGAATCGGATCTGGAACGAGATACAAGAGCAGGGCGAGCGCATCTTTGTTATAAGGCGAGCGAACGAGTAGTGTCGGTACCGGTGTTGTAATGGCTGGACGGTAAACATCTGTTGCCAGATGAATGCCGTCGCGCATTGGCACCAGTATCTGCTTATGGACGACGATGTCCACGGGTGTCAGCTCTCGCTTGACTAATAGCTATTAAGAGACACTCGACGATACGCTATCGATACGGAAGCTCGGTCTCGATTAACCGATCAAGTGCATCAGCAAAGGAAGCGCGAATATGTTCGCCCAGGGCGATGGCGCGTGATTGGTCACCTTGTTGCAGTGCGTTGTAGATTGCCCGATTAACTTCAAGCAGGTGAAATGAAAGAAATTCTGCCATACGCAGCAAAATCAGGCGTTCGAGCAGTGGATAACGATCAGCGATCAAACGTCCCAGCTCACGATTCTTAGATGCGGCAACGATAATGCTATGAAAATCGGTATGTGCCATCAGGACTGCGCGCGTTTTTCCATGCTCAAGCGCATCAGCCTGTTCTGTCAGAGCATTGCCCATTGCGTCCAGATCAGCCGGAGTGAGGCGTGGCACGCCCCAGTCGTAACCTGTTTTCCATAGAATGCGTTGAACAGCGTACAACTCTCGCATCAAGTGGAGATCGAGAGGCGCTACCCGTTTGAGCTTGTTGGGTTGAATTTCCACCAACCCTTCGCTCGCAAGCTGGACAAGCGCTTCGCGCACCGGGGTTGGGCTAAGGCCAAGTTGAGCTGCTAGCTCTGCATCCTTTAGCACCTCGCCTGGGCGTAAATGACCGGTGACAATCTCTTCGCGAAGATGTTCTACCGTTGCTTCGCGCAACGTTGTTGGTGATTGGAGACGGGTTACCCCCATAGCTATTGATATCCTGGTAGGAAGCGAAATATATGGCAATCATACAATCAATCCAATCTTTTCGCAAGTTCTATCGGATAACAATTGTATTGCAGAAAAACTGGGGCAACCATGATTTCTGTTGCCCCAGTTGGACAAGTTTAACGTTGCAGCGCAAAACCACGGTATCCGTTCGCTGCGACCTCGTCGCATTGTTGTTTGTAAAATCCTAGACCGCCAACATACGGGTAGAGCAATCGTGGCTTGCCGGGAATGTTAGCGCCGACCCACCACGATGGTGTGTTTACTAATAAAGTTGCCTCGGCCACCTGTGTAGCATGGTTAACCCATGCTTCTTCAGCTTCAGCCTGAGCTTCGATCATGCGAACACCGTGTGATCGCAAGTAATTGATGCAGTCTGTGATCCACTCGACGTGCTGCTCAATCGCAACGGTCATATTGGTGAGCACAGATGGACTTTGGGGTCCGGTAATCATAAACATGTTGGGGAAACCATGGGTTGCTAGTCCAAGATAGGTGCGCGGGCCATCGGCCCACTTGTCGTTAAGGGTGATTCCATCACGACCGGAGATATTCATTTTGAAGAGTGAACCAGTCATTGCATCGAATCCAGTGGCAAAGATGATTGCATCTGCCTCGTACTCGGTGTCGGATGTCCGTATGCCTTGTGGCGTAATCTCCTCGATAGGAGTGCTGCGCACATCGATGAGGGTGACATTGTCGCGGTTAAAAGCTTCATAGTATCCGTGCTCGAGCGGTGGTCGCTTGGTGAAGAAGTGGTGATCGCGTGGTATCAGCAATTCCGCAACTTTCGGATCGTAGACAAGCTCACGGATACGAGCGCGAATGAATTCTGAGGCAGTCTCATTTGCCTCTTTGTTCACCAGCAGATCACTGAAGGTTTCTATGCCGAGATAAAATCCACCCTTGTTCCAGGCAGCCCAGTAGATCTGTTCACGCTCTTCCGGACTCACCGAGAGAGCAGAGCGATTGACCGCATCGTAAGGCAGGCCAAAACCCGATATGCGAGCCTTGTGCCAGATTTCGCGATACTGTGACTTGATCTGCTGGATGTATTCAGCATCGAGTGGACGATTGCGTGCAGGAATGTTGTAGTTAGGCGTGCGCTGAAAGACATAGACATATGCCGCTTCGCGCGCAACCTCAGGAACAACCTGAACTCCTGTGGCGCCCGTGCCAACTACTGCGACACGCTGACCGCTAAAGGAAACAGGATCGTGTGGCCAGTTGCCAGTGTGATACCATGTTCCCTTGAAGCTCTCAAGACCTTTGAACTTCGGCAGGTTTGGAGCCGATAGACATCCGACTGCGGTTATCAGGAAAGAGGCGCGGGCCTGATTGCCATTATCGGTGCTAATCAGCCATTGGTTGTTAGCTTCATCGTAGGTGGCGGCAATTACTCGCGTATTGAATTGAATGTCGCGCCGCAGATCTAAGCGATCAGCGACAAATTGCAGGTATCGCAAAATCTCCGGTTGGGCGGCATAACGTTCGCTCCAGCTCCATTCTTGCAGCAGTTCTTCCGATACATGATCAGAGAACATGTAATAGATGCTCTCTGAGTCACAGCGAGCGCCGGGATAACGATTCCAATACCACGTGCCACCAACATCGCTGCCAGCCTCAAACACACGGGAGCGAAGCCCTAGCTTGCGTAGTTGATGAAGCATGTAAAGCCCGGAAAATCCCGCTCCCACTACGATAGCGTCGAATGTCTCAGTAACTGTCGCAGGGGTTGTGCTAACAGTTTGCTGCGCATCAACCATGATTGCATCCTCCTCTATGATGGGGGATTGACGATGAACTGAGGTGAATTTATGGTGTTAGGGTTGTGTTGGGACAAGGGAGCGATCCCCTGTCCTGATAGCTGAATGTCGAAAGACGATCAAGCTACTTGAGGAGCGAGCTGCGTATCGATTGCGCGAGCAATTTGCTCGATTGCTTCAGCTCCAGCAGGCAGCATCAGCAGAGTAAAGAATCCATACCTTGATTGCTAGTTGACGTCCATCCGTCGTTCCGGCATGATCGTCGTTGCTCGCTCACCAT
>FWPV01015157.1_pt1 | contig 11138 bp, 6 predicted proteins | sample 2228371 | NCBI WGS metagenome assembly FWPV01 (sample SAMEA103939776, study PRJEB20133) | metagenome | reverse complement strand
CGCCTGTCGGCGGCGGACGCCCACGTCGCCGGCGTCCATCAGGCGCCATGCACCCACCGACGGCACCAGTTCCCGCTCCTGCTGTTCACTGAGCGCCGCCGTCACTGCCTTTCGTGCCGGGGAGACGTGGCCACGACGGAACATGCAGGCGGCATGGAGAAAGCCGATCATCTTGACCGGGTCCCGGTGGAGGTCGAAGTAGCGTGCCAGGCGATCCTGGCGCCAATCAAGGTCGCCGTCGGCGTAGGTGTAGCCGTAGACGGCGTCCCAGTCCTGGAACGCCCCATAGGCGGAGAGCAGGAGCATGGTCTCGGCGCCGAACGACAGCGGCCAGGGATGGTTGTACTCGGACACCGAGAACGGTTTTCCCCTGACCCGTTTCATGGCCAGGGCGGTGACGGTACCGCCGTCGCGTTCCTTGAGCATGGTGGAGTTCCGGTACCACCAGGGTCCGTTCCAGCCGTTTGCGAACTGCGGATGCTGCCAGTACGCGTGGGAATCCACGGCGTCGAACTGCGCCATCAGGTTGGGCGTGCTGGTGCCCACAATGGTGCCCATGACCAGTGCCTTCAGCTTCAGCTCACCCTTCAGGTAATCCCGCATCTCCAGCCAGTAGTCCCGTTCCAGCTTCCACAGGAAGTCCCCCCAGTCCAGGCGGGCGCGTTCCGTCCGCTGGGCCGCTTCGGAGCGCAGGAACATCCGCATGGTCCGCTGGTCCAGGTTCTCGTCGGGAAAGACGCCGACCGTGCCGCCGGGAGCCAGCGAGAGATCGGCGAAAGAGTAGGTGGCGAGCTGGTCGGCCATGCGGCGGAAGTTGAGGCGGGCGTTGCTGTCGGCACCGGTGAGCGTCAGGGCGTACTGAAAACGCTGCCAGACGGTGGTGACCTCGAACTGGCGGGCGAACCCCAGGTTGTGCCAGGGGTCGTGCGCCTGTTCCACCACCACTTCCAGGGTCTTCCTCCGGTCGGCTTTCGCCCAGAAGCTCAGGGTGTAGACGCGTCCCGGCTCGACGTTGAGCCAGGCCTGGTTGAACTGGACGTGCCACCAGTCGCTGCCGGTACGGGTCACCTTCAGTTCGGCCGCGGGCTTGCCCGACGGTCCGGCGCCGGGCCGCACCTGGGCGGTGACCGCCGCACCCGAGTGCTGTTCAACGTTCCAGGAGGTCAGCCCCGAGGTGAAATCCCGGTTGCGGAGCATCTGGGGCCCGGCCGGTGTGGTCAATGTCCAGGCGTCCCGCAAAGCATCGTGGGTGCCGTAGAGCCCCGCCAGGTACTGATTCCACTTGACCCGTAGCTGGTTCAAGAAGACCGGCGGAAGGACGTCCATCTGGCCCCCATGCCAGGCGTGGATGAGGCCGTGTTCGTTCACCACTTCCACGAAGGCCAGCGCCGGCTCTTCGGTGTACTTCACGCCGGTATAGGGATTGACGCGGTCCAGTACCTGGCGGGCGTACTCCTTCTGCAGGGCGATCATCGTGGGATCGAACATCGCCGGGGTTTGTTTCTCTTTCCAGCCCAGCAAACCGATGGCGGGGTCGATTCCGTCGGCGGAATGGAAGTCCCTGCCGGTGAGAAGATTGAAGTTTGTGTAGATGCCGTTTGCCTTCAGCCGGGCCAAAAAATAATCCATTCGGTCGAGCATTTCGGGATCGAGCCGCCGGGTGCCGGGCCCAGAGCGGTCGAAGATGACCTTGCCGCCGAAATCGGCGTCGATCAGATGGATACGCACGAGGTTGATGCCGAACCGGGCGAGACGCCGGGCGATGGCATCGGCGTCGGCTTTCAGCGGAGCCCCCGACCGCCAGGTGAAGTTGACCCCAAGAAACCGGATCCTTTCGACGCCGGCGTAAAGATGGCCGTCACTTCCCACCCGGATGAAACCGTGGGAGCCCGCAGGCTGGTGGTTCATCCAGGAGAGGTTGGTGAAGTTCGGGGAGGCGTCGTCCCAAGGTAGCTGAAAAGGGAAGAGCTGGGACTGGGCGCTTGACACGGCGGAGGCGGCCGACAGCAGAACTGCGATCAGGAGACAGCGTCGCCACTGAGTCATCGGTGTTCCTCCTCTCCGCCTTGTCCCGCATCAGGCGGATGCCGCGGATCGCGCGACACGGACGGATCCCGCCCAGTCCGCGGTCGGGCACGGACCATGCTGAGTCCGCGGAAGCGGCCTTGACTGTTTCAGCGGCCGGTGTTCAGGTCGGCCAACCATGCCCGTGCGAACTCGCGGGCGGCCTCGACGGTCTCCCGGCCCGCCCGGTAACAGAGTTTCCAATGGGCGGTCTTGCTTTCGTACGCCGGGTTCTCGAAGATCAGCGTCCCGTAACTGTTGGCCTTCACCTTCGCCGTGTAGTCCACCCCCTCCGACTCTCGGAGAAACTGCTCCAGCCGCAGCCGGATCATGGCCCGGGGGTCCTCCGGATACTCCCGCTCCCATCGGGCCAGCCGTTCCCGATATTCCAGGTCATCCGTTGCCGCCTGCTTCTGCTTGAACTCGTCCATCTCGGAGGAAAACATGGGATTGTCCGGATCGTCGGCCGCCTTGAGCTGCTCCCGCAGGAAGGCGATGGTCTGTTCGACCCCTTCCCGGTACTCGGCCGGCGTGGACTTGAGCGACTCCTCGGCCTGGCGGATGCCCTCGATGAGATTCTGCTTGTACTGTTGTCGGTCCTCTTCGATGGTGCTCGGCGGCTCCGGCGGCGTGGGCTTGTGGCTCTCCCTGAGCTCGCGATACTGCGCGGCGAAGGCGTCGGACTCCAGGTAAGACCGGGCGAAAGCACCCAGTCCGGCCACGATTCCGGCCCGCAGCGCCGACGGAATCTGTTTCAGCGCCTGGCTGGAAGGATAGGAGAGAGTGCCTTCCATGACACTCCTGAGGATGTGTCCGCGGGCTGCGTCGCCCGTAATTCCAATCTGCCGGAGCGCATCGCCGGCATCTCCCTGCATGGCGAACAGCGCTGCCCAGCCGACCAGCCCAGTTCCTGCAGCCAGTACGATCAGCCTTCTTTGCATTGTCCTTCGCATGATGGCCCTCCCAGGCCGGATCCAGAAATGGATTCCCGCCGAGCTTCACCTCAACCACTGTTAAATCTTTAAGCCTTATGAACCTCTGAAAGCCTCTGAACCTTGACCCCTATTCTTACCCTTGAACCCTCGCGTCTTTCAACCACCCCTCAGTTCCAGGCGGACGCGTTCCCGCAGCCGGTCCCGATAACCGTCCCAGCGGGCGAGCCGGCTTTCCAGCCACCGCCGATCTTCCTCGAGCCGGGCCGCGGACCCCTGCAGGGCGACCGCCAGAGGTTCCGGCGCCGGTCCGCCCAGGGTGCGACGGACGTTGACGAAGTGCCGGGGCGACAGGATTTGCTCCAACCGTTGCGGCGGATAGTCCGGGATCCAGCCGAGAGTCTGCCGGGCAGCCGCTGCGAATGCCTCCCCGAGGCTGCTGCCTGCCTCGCAATGCTCCACCAGTGAAGTGCACAGCCGATGGGCGTCCCGGAACGCCACCCCGTGGTCGCGTGCCAGCGTATCGGCCAGCTCGGTCAGGGTGATCCAGTGGCGAGCCGCCTTGTTCTCCAGGGAAGCCGCGTCAAAGGCGGCCGATTCCAGGGCGGAAGCCAGGAGCTTCAGGCCGGCGGCGGCGTCCATGAACGCCGCATCCGCCACCGGCTGCAGATCGTCCTCGGCATCGACAGTGTCGCCGAAAGGAGTGTTGTGGAACATCTGGAACACCGCCGATGCCGCCCCCAGCGCCCGCGAGGCGAGTGCACGGCTGTGCTCCAGGGCGACCGGGTTGCGTTTCTGGGGCATGATGCTGCTGATCTGGACGAAGCCGTCCCCCAGGCGGAGGTAGCCGAGCTCGTTGGTGGACCACAGCAACAGGTCCTGGACGAAACGTCCGAGCTGGATGCACAACACCATGACGGCACCGATGCCCTCCAGCAGATAGTCCGCCGCAGCGATGCCGCCGTAAGTGTTGCCGTCGGGCCCGTCGAAGGCCAGCAGTTCCGCGGTCAGGTGGCGATCGATGGGGAAGCCGGTGCCGGTGATCGCACAGGAGCCCAAGGGACAGCGGTTTACCGTAGCCAGGGCGTGGCGCAGCCGATCGCTGTCGCGCTCCAGATGCTCCACGACCGCCAGCAGGTAGTGCCCCACCGTCGACGGCTGGGCCGCCTGTCCGTGGGTATGCAGAGGGATCAGAGTGGCCTGCTCCCGTTCGGCCAGCTTCAGCAACGCCGCCCGCAGGGTCCAGACACCCTGGGCCACCGCTGCCAGCCGTCGGCGGGCCCGAAGCCGGTACAGCGTCAGGTCGATGTCGTTGCGGCTGCGGGCGGTGTGCAGGCGTCCGGCGGTGTCGGCTCCGCAGATCTCCGCCAGGCGACGTTCCAGGTAGAAAAAGAAGTCCTCGTCGCGGCCGTCAAATCCCGCGCGCTGCAACTCCTCCGCTGACAGTGAGTCGAGAGCCGAGCAGAGCCTCCCACCGGTCTCCCGCCCGATGATTCCCGTCCGGACCAGCATCAGGAGATGGGCGTAGTGGATGTCCATCAGCTCTTCACCGAAGGCGTCGCGGAAGTCCCGGAAGATGGGGCCCAGAATCGTCTCAACGTATTCGGGGGCGAATTTCATGCTCGGTCAATCCCTACAGAACGTTTTGAAGGACCCGGCTCGGAGCCGTCTCACATGAGGAAATACAGGAGCTGGCACACCACGGTGATCGCAATCAGGGCCACCGGATAAACGCCGGTGTAGGCCAGAACCGGTTCGGGCCGGCTGGTCATCGCACTGGCCGCACCCAGTGCCGGGGTCGCGGTCATGGCGCCGCTGACGGCTCCCAGGACGGTCAGGAGGTCCAGCCGATACCACCACCAGCTTACAGCCAACCCCAACGCCGACGAAGCCAGGGTAATAACGGCTCCTGCCAGCAGGAGCGCCCATCCGGACGACGACAGCACGGCGCTCAGCCCGGCGCCCGCACTGGTCCCCGCTCCGGCCAGGAACAGCACCAGGCCGAGCTGCTGAAGGATGTACTTTGCACCCCGGGGAGTCCGGACGTTGAGGCTGCCGATGCGGCCGTAATGCGCCAGGACCAGACTCACCAGCAGCGGACCGCCGGCCAACCCCAGCCGGAAGACGGCCCCGCCCGGCAAGGTGAACTCCCGGTAGGCCAGTACCACCCCCAGCACGATCCCCAACGACAGGGCGGCGATGCTGGTTTCGTGGATCCGCTTTTCCTGCTGGCCCACCGCCTCCACGAAACGTTCGCAGTCGGAACGTGAGCCGGCCACCCGCAGGGTATCCCCGAGTTCCAGCACGTAATCGCCGGTAGGGGCGAAGTCCAGTTCCTCACGGAAGACCCGGCTGACGACCACACCGAAAGTGGCGGGCAACTGGAGCCGGGCCAAGCTGCGTCCCACCATGTCGGCATTGGAGACCACCACATCCCTGGCCACCACATCGGTGGTGTTGAAAATCTCGTCTCCCTGGACCTCTTCACCGAAGAGGAGCGGCAGCTTGTCGAGTTCAGCGCGGCGACCCACCGCCACCAGCACATCTCCGGCCTGCAGGGTGACATCGCGGAGGGCCGGGATCACGCGTCCTTCCCGGGAGATCCGGGTGATGTTGACCTCACTGAGGCGGTGCACCTGGAGGTCCGCCAGGGTCCGGCCGATGCAGGCCGGGTTGCTGAGGCGGTATTGGCGTCGCTGCAGCTTCTCGGTATCCGCCTCCACCGACTTGAGCCGCTGTTCTTCCCGGTTCAGGTCGATCCGCAACAGGCGGGGCAGCAACTGGACAAACAGCACCACTCCCACGACGCCGAAGGGATAGGCGATGCCGTAGCCCAATGTCACCAGCGGGCTGCGGGCCGCATCGGTTGCCGCTGCCAAACCTGGCGTGCTGGTCAGCGCGCCGGCATACATCCCCACCGCCAGGCCGGGGTCCAGGTCCAGCAGGCGGGTGGCGATCCACGTCATGGCGGCACCGGCCCCCACCACCCACAGCCCGATCTTGGCGAACACCAGTCCCCGGCGACGAAACTGGTTGAAGAAGCGGGGCCCCGCCTGCAGGCCCACAGCGTACACAAACAGAATGATCCCCAGTTCCTGCAGGTCGGCGGGGAGGCGCAGACCCAGGCGGCCGAAAGCCAGCCCCACGAAAAGGACGCCTGAGGCGCCCAGCGACAGACCGGCGATCCTCAGACTCCCCAGCATCGACCCCAGCGCCACCACCACGAACAGTGCCGCCACCGGATGGGCGCCCAGACTTTGCAGCAGTGCTTCCACTTTGCCACCCTCCGGTGTCCGGCTCCGGATCCGAGGCCGGTTCCCGGTCCCGCGGACAACTAGACGATCACCTGGCGCTGACGGTCCCAGCGCACCAGCCTGCCCTGGCGGAAAGACTCGTAGGCCATCAGCACCGTGACGATCTCCTCCCATGCCGTGTCGATGTTGCCCCGGGTCGTCCGGCCCTCCTGGATGCCCCGCAGCCAGTCGCCCACGTGGCTCGTCTCCTCAAAAGAGGCCTGCGGACGATGAACCTCCAGCGGTTGGGTCCGGGGATTCCATGAAGCATCGGCGCCGCGACGGCGTCCGATCTCGTCCTGATATTTGGTGGACTGCTGCTCGGCATAAAGTTTGACCTCGGAGCCCGAGATGTCGATGGCACCGTCCTTGCCCATGATCTGGACCCCGGTGCCGTAATGGTCGGACATGGCCAGGTGGGAGTAGTTGATGGAAAGTCCCCGCTCGGGATAGTCGAAGACGGCGTTCCAGGTGTCGGGGGTCTCCCGTCCGTCCCGCCAGTAGTACACGCCGCCGGTGGCGATGCAGGTGTCGGGGATACCCATACCCAGGATGGCGTTGATCAGGTCCAGGGCATGGCTCTGCAGGTCGCCGGCCACGCCGTTGGTGTAGTCCCAGTAGCAGCGCCAGTGGAAGAACCGGTGGGGATGGAAGGGATGGCGGCGGACGTTGGCCTGGAAGCGGTCCCAGTCGATATGTTGGGGATCCGCGTCGGCGGGCATCTCGAAGCTGGTATAGAAGCCATACCAGCGCAAGTAGGGCTGGATGCTGTTGCGGTAGTGCTGGGCCCGGACGTGAACCACCGGGCCGGTAACCTGTTGCAGAACGAGCTCCCGCGCCTTCCAGGCGGTGGGGTCGCTGCGGAGGTTGTGACCCAACTGGAAGGCAATACCCGCTTCTCTAACCGCCTGGACCAGTTCCCGGGCTTCTTCCAGGGTGTTGACGAACGGTTTCTCCAGGTAAACATGTTTGCCGGCGGCGACGGCTTCCGCGGCGATCCGGTAATGCCAGTGGTCGGGGACGGCGATGATCACGGCATCGATGTCCGGATCGTCCACGATGTCCTCGTGGCGCTTGGTGGTCCGGACGGCGGGATTGGCCGCCCGCTCCGCGCCGCGCTTGAGAAAGCCGTCGTAAAGGTCGCACACGGCGCGGTACTGGAAAGCCGGAAACCGCCGCGCCTCGGCCATGAGTTCATAACCCCGCACCCCGACGCCGATCTGGGCGAGTCCCAGCACACTGTTGGGACTGCGCTGCGACAGGATGGCGGGAGCCGCGGCGGCGGCGCCGGCGGCGGAAGCTGCGGAAAGGAAACGCCTGCGATGGAGAGTCTTGCCTGAACTGGTCATGGCTGTGATCCTAGCTCAGCGGCAGGCGGAAAGGTAGCTCCTCCGCGGCTCCCGTGAAACTGAAGCTGGCGCCCGCCGGACGTGGGATGTATCCTGTCCGCGCTGTGAAGATGGGTCAACCGCGAACCTCCCGATAGGTCTGATCCGGCGATGGTTCGAGTCATCGGCGTGGTCCGCGGGTACCGAGTCCAGGGAGGAAACCATGTCTGAGTCTGGTCTGAATCGCCGCCGTTTCATCAAACGCTCCACTGGTGCGGCCGCCGCCGCGCTTGCGGCGCCCGCCTTGGTTCCGTCGCGGGCATTTGGCGCCAATGACCGCATCAACGTCGCGGTGCTTGGGGTCAACGGTCGGGGCCGCGACCACATCCGGGGTTTCATGGAGGTCCCCGGGGTCCAGGTGGTCACGGTCTGCGATCCGGATGCCGAGGTGGCGGCGAAGCGTGCCCAGGAATTCAACGAGAAGTACGGCCGTCCGGTGAAGACCGAGCAGGATCTGAGGCGGGTCCTGCAGGACCCCGAGGTGCACGCAGTGTCCATCGCCACCCCCAACCACTGGCATTCGCTGGCCACCATCTGGGCCTGCCAGGCCGGCAAGGATGTGTACGTCGAGAAGCCCGGTTCCCACAACATCTGGGAAGGGCGCAAGATGGTGGAAGCGGCCTACAAGTACGACCGGATCGTCCAGCACGGCGTCCAGCTCCGCAGTTCTCCCGCGCTGCAGGAGGCGGTGGATCACCTGCGGAAAGGGACGATCGGCAAGGTCTACATGGCGCGGGGACTGGTCTTCCGCTGGCGTCCCAGCATCGGCCACAAGCCCATGGAACCGGCTCCGCCCACCCTGGACTACAACCTCTGGCTGGGTCCGGCCCAGGAACGCCCCTTTTCACGCAACTTCGTGCACTACAACTGGCACTGGCAGTGGGACTTCGGCAACGGCGACCTGGGCAACCAGGGCATCCATCAGACCGACATGTGCCTGTGGGGCCTGGGCGTGGGATTGCCCAACCGGATCACCGCCATGGGCGGCAAGTACCTCTGGGACGACGCCAAAGAGACCCCGGAAGTGCTGTCGGCGATCTTCCAGTACCCGGACCAGAACAAGATGATCGAGTTCGAGGTGCGTCCGTGGTGTACCAACCTGGAGGACGGCGCGGGGGTCGGCAACATCTTCTACGGCTCCGAGGGCTACATGGTGATTCACGGCTACGGGAAGTACCAGACCTTCCTGGGCGAGAAGCGCGAGCCGGGCCCCTCGGGCGAAGGAGAAGGGGACCATTACGCCAACTTCATCGAGGCGGTGCGCAAGCGCGACCGGTCGCTGCTGAATGGTCCTGTCGAGACGGCTCATCTGTCTTCCGGGCTCGCCCACCTCGGCAACATCGCCTTCCGGCTGGGGCGGGTGGTGGAATTCGATCCGGAGCGCGAGCGGTTTGTGGATGATCCTGAGGCGGACCGTTACCTGCGCCGGGACTACCGTCCGCCCTTCGTGGTTCCGGAGCAGGTGTGAGCGGGAGTCGGGAAAAAGGGGAGTCAGAAAACGGAAGTCAGGAGTCGGGAGACGGGAGTCGGGAGGGGTTTGTTTCCTGACTCCTGACTGCCGCCTCCCGCCGATACGGCAACGGATCCTGCAGTCCGCACTCGGCAAAACCGCGCAGTCGCAGGCGGCAGGCATCACAGAGGCCGCAAGCCCGTCCCCGGCGGTCGGGGTCGTAACAGGTGTGGGTCAGGCTGAAATCGACACCGAGGTCCGTACCGAGCCGGATGATCTGCGCCTTGGTAAGCTGGATCAGAGGAGTGTGAATCCGCAGTTCCCGGCCCTCCTCGACGCCCACCCGCGTCGCCAGGCGGGCGAGCCGCTCGAAGGCCTGAATATACTCCGGCCGACAGTCCGGGTAGCCGCTGTAGTCCAGCGCGTTGACTCCGATGAAAAGGTCCGAGGAGCCGAGGACCTCAGCCCAGCCCAAGGCGAAGGAGAGGAAAATCGTGTTGCGGGCCGGAACGTAGGTCACGGGAATTTCAGAAGTGTCCAGTGGCCGGTTTCGGGGGACGTCGATGTCGTCCGTGAGTGCTGATCCGCCGAAGGCGCGCAGTTCGATCCGCAGCACCAGATGGCGGACGGCGCCCAGAGCCGCCGCCACCCGTCGGGCGGCCTTCAGCTCGAAGCGGTGCCGCTGTCCGTAATCGAAGGAAAGGGCGTACGTTTCGAATCCCTGACGGCGGGCGACCGCCAGAGTGGTGGCGGAGTCCATCCCTCCGCTGAGCAGTACCACAGCTTTCCGGTGTTCCTCCACGAAACAGATCTTCGCACAGGGACGGCGGCGTGTAATCGGGTGTCCGGATCCGGCGCTGCCGGCGTCCACGATCTGAGCTGAGGGAGCGGCCGGCCGCCTCGAGCCGCGACCCCTCACCTGGCAGCGGCAGTAACCCTCGCTCCCCGTCGTCCTTCCTTGCCTGCCGGAGCCGAAACAGGTAACCTTGAGCCTGAGGATTGACGCCGGATCCGCCCGGCGGAGTTGTTGACACGGGCTGGTTGATGGCGGACCGAGAGTCCGCGGGAGTCATTCAATAAAGCCATGCGAAACAAGCTTTTGGTTGCAGGACTGGCGACCTGTCTGGCCGTTGCGTCCCTGGCCGCGCAGAACACGCTGGAGGTCAAGGTTCAGGATGCGGCAGGCACCCCCCTGAACAAGGTGAAAGTGCAGCTCTGGGGCGTCCAGCAGAGCAAGGCCGACGATGCGAAGACAAACAAGCAGGGGACGGCCGTTTTCAACAAGCTCGGGGATGACTTCTACCGGGTGTGGATCCATGCCGAGGGCTTCGAACCCGCCCTGCACGAATTCATTTCCTTGCGGGGCGGCAGCCGGGAGACGGTCACGCTGACCCTCAGACCGGGTGCCGACCGCAACTTCTACTTCGAGGATCAGGCGGTTCTCGATCAGGCCAACCAGCTCCTGCGGGAGGGTGGCATGGCCCTTCAGAACCGCCAGTTCGAGATGGCGGAGAACCGTCTGAAAGCCGCCCTTCAGCTCAATCCCTCCGACCCCAATGCCCGACACAACCTGGGTTTGCTGTACCTGCAGTTGGGCCGCTTCGAAGAGGCCGAGCAGGTCCTGACGGAGCTGGTGGGACTGCTGGATCTGCTGGTCAATCTCGACAACCCCGCGCAGCCGCGTTTCAGCCAGCAGCGGGCCGATGTACAGGAGCTGATCCGCAACATTCCGTTGCAGAAGCTGGTACGCGCCGCCGACCAGGCCATGGAAGCCAACAACTTTCCCGAGGCTCTGGCGAAGCTGGACGAGCTGGCCCGGGTCCAGCCGGACAACGCCAATGTCTACTACACCATGGCGGTGGCTTATGTCCGCATGAACCAGCTTGACGAAGCCGAGGCTCGCCTGGACAAGGCCATCCAACTCGATCCCGGCCAGCAGGCGTTCAAGAACCTCAAGGATCAGATCGTCCAGGCCCGCGAAACCCGCGCCAAGAATGAGGCCAATTCAAAG
>FWPV01015156.1_pt1 | contig 11139 bp, 11 predicted proteins | sample 2228371 | NCBI WGS metagenome assembly FWPV01 (sample SAMEA103939776, study PRJEB20133) | metagenome | reverse complement strand
AAGCTCCGGGGCGTTCGCATTTCAGACTGCTCTCAGAGAGATCAGGCGCCGTGAGCCAAAACCGCCAGCAGCAGCAGAGCCACGATGTTGGTGATCTTGATCATCGGGTTCACGGCTGGACCAGAGGTGTCCTTGTAGGGGTCGCCGACGGTGTCGCCCGTGACGGCCGCCTTGTGCGTTTCGCCGCCCTTCTTGTGCAGGACGCCGTTCTTGTCGGTGAAGCCCTCCTCGATGACCTTCTTGGCGTTGTCCCATGCGCCGCCGCCGCTGGTCATCGAGATGGCGACGAACAGGCCGGTGACGATCACACCCATCAGCATCGCGCCGAGGGCAGCGAAGGCGTCGACCTTGCCGGCGATGGCCTGGATCACGAAGAACAGGGCCACCGGCGAGACGACCGGCAGCAAGCTCGGCACGATCATCTCGCGGATGGCGGCCTTGGTCAGGATGTCCACGGCCTTGCCGTACTCCGGCTTCACCTCGCCCGTCATGATGCCGGGGTTCTCGCGGAACTGACGGCGCACCTCGGCGACGACCGACTCGGCCGCGCGTCCGACGGCGGTCATCGACATGCCGCCGAACAGGAACGGCAGCAGACCGCCAAACAGCAGACCGACGACAACGTAGGGGTTGGACAGGTCGAAGGTCACCGCGCCCATGCCGTCGAAGAAGCTGCCCGGCGCCGCATTGGCCGAGAAGAACTTCAGATCTTCAGTATAGGCGGCGAACAGCACCAGGGCCCCCAGACCGGCCGAACCGATGGCGTAGCCCTTGGTGACAGCCTTGGTGGTGTTGCCCACGGCGTCGAGCGCGTCGGTGGTGACGCGAACTTCCGGCGGCAAACCGGCCATTTCGGCGATGCCGCCGGCATTGTCGGTGACAGGGCCAAACGCATCCAGGGCGACGATGAAGCCCGCCAGCGACAACATGGTCGTGGTGGCGATGGCGATGCCGAAGAGACCCGCGAGGTTATAGGTCACTACAATGCCGACGATAATGGTCAGGGCCGGCAGAGCCGTGGCCTCCAACGACATGGCCAGACCTTGGATCACATTAGTGCCGTGCCCCGAAACCGACGCCTGGGCCACCGACTTCACCGGGCGGAAGCCGGTGCCGGTGTAGTACTCGGTGATCATCACGATCGCGGCGGTCACGACCAGGCCAGCCATGCCGCAATAGAACAGCGCGTCGGCGCCGTACGAGCGACCGTCCACTTCGACGGCGTTCGGAACCAGTTGATGGATCACATACCAGACGGCCGGGATCGACAGCAGGCCGGTCACGATGAGGCCCTGGTACAGAGCGCCCATGATGTTCTGGCTCTTGCCCAGGCGGACGAAGAACGCGCCGATGATCGAGGTGACGATACAAACCGCGCAGATCGCAAGCGGCAGCAGCATCATCGCGCTGACCGCCTCGGTTCCGCGGAAGAAGATGGCCGCCAGCACCATGGTGGCGACCGTGGTCACCGCGTAGGTTTCGAACAGGTCGGCAGCCATGCCGGCGCAGTCGCCGACGTTGTCGCCGACGTTGTCAGCGATCGTCGCGGCGTTGCGCGGATCATCTTCCGGAATACCGGCCTCGACCTTGCCCACGAGGTCGCCGCCAACATCAGCGCCCTTGGTGAAGATGCCCCCGCCCAGACGGGCGAAGATGGAGATCAGCGAAGCGCCAAAGCCCAGCGCGACCAGCGAGTCCACAACAACGCGGTCCGTGCCCTCATGGCCGGTCGACAGCAGGACGTAGTAGTAGCCCGCCACACCGATCAGGGCGAAGCCGGCTACCAGCATGCCGGTCACCGCGCCCGAGGTGAAGGCCATCGAGAGACCTTTGGCCAGGCTCTCCGAAGCCGCCTGCGCAGTGCGGACATTGGCGCGCACCGAGATCAGCATGCCCGCGAAGCCCGCCGCGCCCGAGAGGGTCGCGCCGAGCGCAAAGCCGACCGGTTGCTCCCAGGATTTGAAGAAAAACGCCAGAGCGGCGACCACAACCACGCCGACGATGCCGATCGTCGTGTACTGACGGTTCAGATAGGCCTGGGCCCCTTCCTGGATCGCCGCAGCGATCTCCTGCATGCGCGCGTTGCCAGCCGAGGCCCGCATTAGACTGGCTGTCTGCACGGCGCCGTACAGCACCGCCAGAAGCCCGGCCCCGATGGCCAGATAAAGCCAAAGACTCATTAGTTCTTCGCCCCTTCGCGTTTCTCAATCACGAGGGGACGCCGATCCAGGCGAGAGCGGAATGACGCACGTCAAACCCGCCATCCTGATCGACGAGCGGGCCTTTTGGCCTCGTGCCCCCTCGATGCTCCCTAAAATGACACCCAGAACAGTGTCATCTGAGCGAGACTGTCAGATGGTCGGGGGGTGCGCAACCCGGCTCGAAACAAGCGTTTGCCGCGCGGAAGCTTGGCCAGAAGGCCTGATCAGGGGCGCACGACTTCGCGATCGACCTGTATGGCTGCGCTAGCCTTGGGGGGCATCAGTTGCTGCCGAGGGATCTGCTTTACGATCTCCACGGAAGCCACTTTGCCCTTGCCGAGCAGGGTCGAGCATTGGCCAAGAACGAAGGCCTTCAGGCGGTCGCTATCGACTTCCTTCCAGGTGTCCGAGCGCGTGAACGGCGTCTTGTAGGCCGCTCGAACAATGGCGTCGCGCAGGGCTGGCTCCTTATCCTTTAAGGAAGAGGCGTCAGCGCCCGACGCCAGCTTGAGGTTCATTGCCACGAAGACGTAGTTTACGATCCGGCCATTGACGATGATCGGAATGGTCATCGATCCCAGCTTGTACGTAGGGTCCAACGCCTGCCCGCCGCTCTCCTTCTTCTCCGAAGCCATGACGGGCTCAGAGACCGAGGACAGGGCGACAACGCCAAGGAGGGCGGCGACAAGGAAGCGGCGCAAGAGCGAGGTGCGGTCGATCATAGCTTACGCCAATAGGCCAAAGGCCTTGAAATTCGCCTAACCGGCTAACCGTGAAGCCAGCCAAGGCGTGACGGCGTGACATCGCGGCCCTTGTAGTAGGCCGAAACCCCCTCGCCTTCGACAAACTCGCCGATCTCGCTGACCTTCACGCCAGCAGCCGCTGCGGCGACGCGGAAGGCCCAGGCTTCATTGGGATCGACGGCGCACACGATCTCGTAGTCATCGCCACCAGACGCCAGAGAAATACGTCCCTCGACCTGCTCAGGCTGTTGCTCCAGCCAAGCCTGGGCGCCCGGCGAGAGCGGCAGACGTTCAAGATCAACGCGCACCCGGCAGCCGCTGGCCTTGGCGATGTGGCTGCTATCCGCCAGCAGCCCGTCAGAGACGTCGGCGGCGGCCTTGGCATGGACCCGCATGGCGTCGCGCAGCGTCACGCGCGGCTCGGGCTGGCGATAGCGGCGCAGCATCGCGCCGTCCGCGTCCACAACCTCGCCCCACTGCGCCAGAAGACCCAGCCAGCCATCGCCGATCGTGCCGGAGACCATCAGCCGATCGCCAGGCTTAGCCCCCCGGCGCAGGATGGTCTCGCCCTGCGGGGCCCACCCCAGGAAGGTCGCTGATACAACAAGGGGACCGGACGTCGTGACGGTGTCACCGCCGAGCAGGGAAATATCGAAGAGCGCGCCATCTTCGGCCAGTCCCCTGGCGAAGGTCTCGCGTGAGGCCACATCTGAGCCAGACGGCCAACCGACGGCGAGAAAGTAGCCGTAAGGCTCGGCGGCCTTGGCCGCGAGATCAGACAGGTTGGTGCGGAGCAGCTTCCGGGCGACGACGTCGAGCGCTTCGTCGGCCAGGAAGTGAACGCCGCCGACCATCGCGTCCTTGGTGATGACCAGGTCGTATCCCGGCCTGGACGGCAACACGGCCGCGTCATCGAGAAGATCCAGAGCGACCGGATCGCCCCGCGTCAGAGGCCGTAGCAACCGCGCGATATGATCGAACTCCGTCGCTGGCGCTGCAGCGGGAGCCGCAGCGTCATCTTCAGCGAACCAGTCTTCTTCGTCAGTCTCGTGCATCACGGGCGATCGCGTCGAGGGCGCCATTGATGAAGCCTGACTCGGGTCCCTCAAAAAAGGATTTCGCGATCTCTACATACTCGTTGATGACCACTTCGGTCGGAACGTCGGGTCGATACATCAACTCGAACGCACCGGCGCGGAGCACGGCGCGGGCCGTCGCATCCAGCCGCTCAAGCCGCCAGCCAGAGGCCAGGCGCTTGACGATGCCCTGATCGATCTTGTTCTGATTGGCCACGACGCCTTTCGCCAAGTCGGCGAAGAAAGTCTCATCGGCCGCCGCGAGCTGCTCCCCCTCGACATCCCGATCGAAGCGGTGCTCGCCAAACTCGCGGATGACAGAGTCGACGCCAGCGCCCGAAACTTCCATCTGATAGAGGGCTTGCACAGCCGCTAGACGCGCCACCGAGCGCGGTTGGATACGTGCGCCGCTCATCGGGTCTGCCCCAGCAGTTGACGTTTCAGGGCGATTGTCTCCAGGCAAGCCTTGGCCGCGCCGCCACCTCGATCACCTTCGCTGACCCGCGCCCGCGCCAAAGCCTGGACTTCGTCATCAACGGCCAGCACGCCAAATCCGATCGGCAGCCGCTTGGCGACCCCCAGATCCTGCAGGCCTCGGGCGGTTTCATTGGCGACCAGCTCGAAATGATAGGTCTCGCCCCGGATGACGACACCCAAGGCGATGTAACCATCATAGCGCACGCCTACGGGCCTGTGCCCAGCATCTTCCGCCATGGCGATCACGGTCGGAATCTGCAGCGCGCTAGACACGGTGATCACGTCATACTCAGCGCCCTGCGCTTCGATGGCCTGGGTGGCACCGCGCAGCAGTTCGTCGGAGATACCCGAATGGCTTCGGCCCTCCACGATCAACAGGCGGATGTTCTCTTCAACCATCTAGCTCAACTCTCAACGGCCTCGCGCGCCGCGCGACCCTACAAACACACATCAGGATTAACGGATCATGGCTCTTCTTCGCCGCCGTCGCTCAGACCTTCCTCGGTCAGGAACTTGGCGAAGTCGCTGGTTTCCTTGAAATCCCGGTAAACCGACGCGTAACGGACATAGGCGACATCATCGAGCGATTTCAACGCCTTCATGACCATTTCGCCAACCGTCGACGACGGAAGCTCGGTTTCGCCCATACTTTCGAGCTGCCGGACAATGCCATTGATCATCCGCTCGACGCGTTCAGGCTCGACCGGGCGCTTCTGTGTAGCCAACCCGACGGAACGCACTAGCTTGTCCCGATCGAACGGCGAACGTCGTCCGGAACGCTTGACGATGATCAGTTCGCGAAGCTGCACCCGCTCGAATGTGGTGAAGCGCCCCCCGCACTCGGGACACATGCGCCGACGCCGGATAGCCGCGCCGTCTTCCGACGGGCGGCTATCCTTGACCTGACTTTCGGCATGGCCGCAGAATGGGCAACGCATGATCTAGCCCCCTCCGCGGCGCAATCACCCTATTAGTTGTAGATCGGAAAGCGCCCCGTCAAGGCCAGCACTTCCTCGCGGACCTTGGCCTCCACAGCGGCGTTGCCGTCAGGACCGTTGACCGCCAGGCCGTTGACGACCTCGCCGATCAACTCGCCCACACGCGTGAACTCCGCTTCCTTGAAACCACGCGTCGTGCCGGCCGGCGTGCCCAGGCGGATGCCGGACGTGATGGTGAACGGCGCGGTGTCGAACGGCACGCCGTTCTTGTTGCAGGTCATGTAGGCGCGCTCGAGGCTGTGCTCGGCGTCGCGGCCGGTCACGCCCTTCGGACGAAGATCGACGAGCATGAGGTGGCTGTCGGTGCCGCCCGACACGATGTTCACGCCCGACTTCAGCAGCGCCTCGGCCAGAGCACGGGCGTTCGCGACAACTTGTCGCGCGTAATCCTTGAACGAAGGCTGCAGCGCCTCGCCGAACGCCACAGCCTTGGCGGCGATCACGTGCTCGAGCGGACCGCCCTGCAGGCCGGGGAACACCGCCGAATTGACCTTCTTGATGATCGCTTCGTCGTTGGTCAGCACCATGCCGCCGCGCGGGCCGCGCAGCGTCTTGTGCGTCGTCGTGGTGACGATGTGGGCGTGCGGGATCGGATTGGCGTAGGCGCCGCCCGCGATCAGGCCGGCGTAGTGCGCCATGTCCACCATCAGGTAGGCGCCGATCGAGTCGGCGATCTCGCGGAACTTGGCGAAGTCGATCTCGCGGCTATAGGCGCTGCCGCCGGCGATGATCAGCTTGGGCTTCTCGCGCTGCGCAACCTCGGCGACGCCGTCGTAGTCGATCAGCTGATCCTGCTGGCGAACCGAGTAGGAGATCGGCTTGAACCACTTGCCCGACTGGTTGGCGGGGCTGCCGTGCGTCAAATGGCCGCCGGCCGCGAGGTCCATCCCCAGGAACGTGTCGCCCGGCTGCAGCAGCGCCATGAACACCGCCTGGTTGGCCTGCGAGCCCGAGTGCGGCTGAACGTTGGCGAAGCCTGCGCCAAACAGCGCCTTGGCGCGCTCGATCGCGATCGTCTCGATCTCGTCGACATATTCGCAGCCGCCATAGTAGCGCTTGCCCGGGTAGCCCTCGGCGTACTTGTTGGTCAGGATCGAGCCCTGAGCCTCCAGCACAGCCTTGGAGACGATGTTCTCCGAGGCGATCAACTCGATCTGGTTCTGCTGGCGACCCAGCTCGCGACCGATGCGGTCGAAGATGTCGCGGTCCGCGGTGGCGAGGTCCGCGCCGAAAAAGGCGCTGAGGTCAGTTTGGGTCATCACGCTCTCCTGGCGTTGCGGGGAGTCGGCAGAGGCGCCCTCTTTAACGGGATGGGCGCGGCGATCAATCTCGGAACCACTCGGGATGTTGCGCGTTGACGACCCGCAGGGCTCGTCTCGTCCCTGCGCAGGTTGATACGATAACAACAGGAGTGGGGTATCTTATGGCGTCTCAGAGCGGTGGAAGCACGGATGCGACAAACAACAATGACGTCGATATCCTGGGGCTCAGCGCGGAGATCGTGGCGGCCTATGTTGGTCAAAACACGGTCGCTCAAGCGGCCATCCCGGACCTCATCCGGACCGTCCACGAGGCGCTCGCCACGCTGAACGCCGGCGAAGAAGCGCCGCGCCCTTCCGAAAAGGCCAAGCCTGCTGTGCCTGTCAGCCGCTCCGTGCAGCACGACTACATCGTGTGCCTTGAAGACGGAAAAAGGCTGAAGATGCTGAAGCGCTACCTGCGCTCGCACTACGACATGAGCCCAGAAGATTATCGCCGCAAATGGGGCCTGCCGCCGGAGTACCCGATGGTGGCGCCGGCCTATGCGGCTAGGCGTTCGGATTTCGCCAAACAGATCGGCCTGGGCAAGGGTGTGCGCCGGGGCAGCTGATCCGCCGGCAGGGCACGCGAACGCCGCCGGAATCCGGCGGCGTTCGTCGTTTGGAAGGCTGTCAGGGCGTTCAAAGACGAAGGTGGGCGTCTTCCTCTTAGGCCGCGTAGCCGCCCATCCGGGCGACATTGCAGTGAGCCCAGAGCTTCTCCATCGCCGCGACCAACTTACGCATCATGTCGTCGGTGTGGAACGGCGTCGGCGTAAAGCGCAAGCGCTCGGTGCCGCGCGGCACGGTCGGATAGTTGATCGGCTGCACATAGACGCCGAAATCGGCCAGCAGCATGTCGCTGATCATCTTGCAGTGGACGGGATCGCCGACCAGCACGGGCACGATGTGGCTGACGCTGTCCATCACCGGCAAGCCAGCAGCCTTGAACATGGCTTTCAAAGTGGCCGCGCGCTCCTGGTGGATCTCGCGAACCTCGGGGTGCTGCTTGAGCCAGCGAACGCTGGCCAGCGCGCCGGCCGTCAACGCCGGCGGCAGAGATGTCGTGAAGATGAAGCCCGAGGCCATCAGACGGATGGCGTCGATCACCTCGGCGTCGCCGGTGATGTAGCCGCCCATAACGCCGAACGCCTTGCCCAACGTGCCCTCGATGATGTCGATCTCGCCCATCAAGCCATCGCGCTCGGCCACGCCGCCGCCGCGCGGTCCGTACATGCCGACCGCGTGAACCTCGTCGAGATAGGTCATCGCGCCGTACTTCTTAGCCAGGGCCACGGTGCCGGCGAGGTCGGCGATGTCGCCGTCCATCGAATAGACGCTCTCGAAGGCGATCATCTTCGGCGCATCGGCCGGTGCTTCGGCCAGCAGTTGCTCAAGATGCGCCAAGTCGTTGTGCTTGAAGATCTTGCGCGGACCACCGCCGTTGCGGATGCCGGCGATCATCGAGGCGTGATTCAGCTCGTCCGAGAAGATGATCAGGCCCGGCAGGATCTTCTGCACTACCGATAGGGACGCCTCGTTCGAGACGTAGCCCGAGGTGAACAGCAGGCCGGCTTCCTTGCCGTGCAGATCCGCCAACTCCTGCTCCAGCAGGACGTGATCGTGATTGGTGCCCGAGATATTGCGCGTGCCGCCCGAACCCGAACCGTGCTGATCGACGGCGGCTTTCATGGCGTCCACCACGACAGGGTTCTGACCTTGGCCCAGATAGTCGTTGCTGCACCAGACAACGACTTCTTGCTCCGAGCCGTCCTGGCGCATCCAGGTGGCGCGCGGGAACTGGCCGCGCTGGCGCTTCAAGTCGGCGAACACCCGGTAGCGACCCTCTTCGCGGATCTGCTCAACGGCGCTGCGGAACGCGGCTTTGTAGTCCATGTCGCTCTCTAAACCACCGCCCAGGCGGGTCGGCGGTCCCCTAAGTCCAGGCTGGGCTTTTCGCACCTGTCGCCCGCAGTGTCCATCTAAGGGCGTTTACCTAGCAAATCGAAAGGCCTGATAGCCCTCATCGAGTTTCTCGATACACGCCCTGCAGCGTCATCTCTTGGCCGATTCAATGAAGAGCGGCCACCCTTCCGCGCAGTAACTCGATAATGGCCGAGAAGTCCTTGCCGCCAAACCCATTGGCGTCGAACAGCGCGTAAAGCGCCTCTGCCTGAGCGCCCATGGGCGTCGAGGCCCCGGCGCGGGCAGCCGCTTCCTGGGCCAGCTTCAGGTCCTTGAGCATCATCGCCGAGGCGAAACCACCCTCGTAGCCGCGATCGGCTGGCGTCTGTGGCCCCACCCCGGGAACGGGACAATAGGAGGTGATCGACCAGCACTGACCTGATGACTTGCTGGCGATCTCGAAGAAGCGGTCAGCGGCCAAGCCCAGCTTCTCGGCCAGGGCGAACGCTTCGCACGTCCCCAGCATCGAAACCCCCAGCAGCATGTTGTTACAGATCTTGGCCGCCTGCCCCGCCCCATGGCCGCCCGCATTAATGGTCACGCGCGACATCGGCGCCAGAGCGTCCTCCACGGCGGGAAAATCACCAGTCTCGCAGCCGACCATGAAGGCCAAGGTTCCGGCCTCGGCGGCCATGATGCCACCCGACACTGGCGCATCGGCGAACCGGAAACCAGCCTCGGCCGCCAGCTTGGCGACCGCGCGCGCGCTGTCCACATCGATCGTGGAACAATCGATCAACAAGGCGGATTTCGGCGCGTTCGCAAGGATCTGCTCGCCATAGACCGCGCGCACATGCGGACCAGCCGGCAGCATGGTGATCACGACCTCAGCGTCGGTCACGGCTTCGGCGACCGATGCGGCCGCCAGGCAACCCGCGGCCACGGCGCGCTCGACCGCGACGGGTGAGAGGTCGAAGGCGCGAACCTGATGCTGGGCCTTCGCCTGGTTCGCGGCCATGCCGCCGCCCATGTTCCCCAAGCCGATAAAGGCGATACGCGTCATCCCGGAACTCCCTGCAAAAGCGAACCGCGCCTCATGGGCGCGGCTCTTATCGTTGGTCTTGTTCAGCGGTCTCAGCGCGCCGGCTTGCGGAACTTGTATACGAACTGATCAGTCTTCCCGCGAATGCTAGCGTCATAAACGTTGGCGGCCTTCGGATCCGCCGGATTGCGGAGCACTCGGGACTCCCCCTCGAAGATGAAGCCAGCCGCCATGACCTCAGCCTTGACCACAGCGGGATCGATACGGTGGAGGGTTTCGGTGTCCCGCAAGCCCGAGCCGGGGTTGGCGACATGGTCGAGCACCAGATAGACGCCGCCTGGCTTCAGCGCCCGGAACACCTGCCGGTTCACGACGCCCAGGTCGGCGGGCCCCATGAACTTGTTGTGCATGTCGTGATAGTTCTGGGCCGTGAACACTAGGTCCAGCTTCTCCGGCGCGCCGAAGTTGGGGAGCGTATTGAGGATCACCTGGACATTCGAATAGGCCGGATCACGCGCGATCGCGTTCACTGCGGGTTCGCGCTTGGCGAGCTTGGTCAGTTCGTCCGGCACATAGGCGTAGACCTTCCCCTTGGGCCCAACAGCCTTCGAGAAGATCCGCGTGAAGTAGCCGCCGCCAGGAATCAGGTCGGCAACCCTGGCGCCGCTCTTGACTCCGGCGAAGACTAGAACCTCCCCGGCATGGCGATCCTTGTCGCGAACCATGTCCGCGGCCGGGCGCGACGGATCGCTCAGCGCGGCCGCGATATTGGCCGGGAGCGCGATCGCGACAGGACCGGACGGCGGCGGCGGAGGCGGCCCCATCATCGGCTGGGTGGCGCAGGCGGCAAGGCCCAGAACGGCGACGAGACTTAGCAGCGGCTTACGCATGACAATCCTTCCGAACCGACGTGTTCTTCTTTGCGCGAACGTTAGCGCACCGCGTCCGCTACGTCAGCGGTGTCCATTCCTCTTCGGCCGGAAGCGGCGCGAAGATCTCCGCCAACGCCGCGTCCGTGACGTCTTCCACCTGGGCTGGCGACCAGCGCGGCGCATTGTCCTTGTCCACGATCACCGCGCGCACACCCTCGATGAAGTCGTGCTTCATCACCACGCGCGAGCCGATCCGGTACTCCATGGCCATGTTGTCGGCGAAGTCTTCCATCACCGCGCCGCGCTTCAATTGCTCGAAGGCCACCTTGAGGGTCTGGGGCGACTTGGTCTTCATGACCTCGAGCTGCGCCTTACCCCAGTCGCTGGAGTCGAGGGTCAGGAATTCAAAGATCTCCTCGACACTCTCGCCGACGAACAGGCGGTTCAGATCCTGCTCGAAGCCCAGGAGCGAGGCCTTGCCCGCGTCGGCGCGGTACTTGCGCAGCGTCTCATCGATCCGACGCGGA
>FWPV01015155.1_pt1 | contig 11139 bp, 9 predicted proteins | sample 2228371 | NCBI WGS metagenome assembly FWPV01 (sample SAMEA103939776, study PRJEB20133) | metagenome | reverse complement strand
GAGATCACCCTCGACAATGGAGGAGGGTAACTACCTTCCCTGTGTGTCCCCAGCACAAAGGCCTCCTGTCGCCTCCCAGAGAAATTCATGGAGATCGTCGCCTTGCCTCTCCTACCATCATCTAGGGATTCCAAGTCCACTTGCGCCTTGCATTTTCCGAGGATGCTACTGCCGTCTCTGCCCTCTGTCCCGGTGAAGACCACCTTCCTGATGTGAATCTCCACGTTGTACCCTTGCTCGGAGAGCGCTTCTTCTGCGGATCGCTCGAGGGCACTGGTATCGAGTTGTACCGTGAATCTCCTCCTTTTCTGTATCCAGGTCCCAGTCAATCCCGACGCCTCGAAGGACCCATCCTCGTCAAAGGTGAACACATCGTCTGCCTGAACGCCCTGGACGACGGTAAACGTCCCCACTTTCACCCTGACGGTCCCATTCCAATGAACATCCCAGCTCCCTGCCACCGTCGCCCACCCGATACCAGCCGTGACCAGCACACCAATGATGACGCATATCACCCCTGAGCTACTCCTGTGCATAGCCTCTCCCCCTCCTTTCCTGGATGCCATGAGCGGTCCCAGTCCGATTCACAGCAGGCAGGATACTGAAGAACTCCCACGCACCATCACGTTGCTCAAGCCCCCCGAATGCACAGGGAGGATCCTTCAGCCCGTCTTCAGCACCCTGCCAGATGGAGTGATCCAAAAGACGCTTCATCGCCACTGTCTAGGTCTCATATATATCAAACCCTGCCCCCCCTTCAAAGGGGTCATCGGTGCAATGACTCTCTTTCGCGTTGATCCGGTCAGGGGCCCCATGTCCCTTGGCTTCCGTGGGGACCCATTGGGCCGTGACAGGTGAGACAACGCCCATTGGGATCGATTTGCATAGCACCCTCCCGTGCCCTATAATTAAGTGCCCTTCGAGCCTTCCGCAGTGGTGAAGGGAAGCCGAGGAAGCAACGGTACCGGTGCATTGGTGATTTCGGGATCGGGGTGACGTGATAGAGCTAATCTACTGGGGGAGCTTACTCCTCCTTTTTCACACATGGCTCCTGTATGGAGCGGTGCTTTGGATCATCTGCTCCCTCAGGCAGAGGTCAGAGGCGCCCCCCGCATACCCCTTCAACCCTTCTGTGTCTTTCATAGTCGCTGCACGTGACGAGGAGCGGTTCATACGGTCCAGGATAGAAAACCTCCGAGGCCTCCGCTACGACCTGGAAAGAGTGGAAGTGATCGTGGCCTCAGATGGATCAAGGGACAGCACCGTGGCCATCGCCCGCGAGCTCCAAGCATCATGGAGTCGAGTCAGGGTCCTGGAATTCCCTGACCAGCGAGGCAGGGCTGCGGTTCACAACGATGCGGTATCGAGCGCCAAGGGCGATATCCTTGTCTTCACCGACGCGGAGACGCGCTTCGATGAGCTCTTCCTCCAGTGGGTCATCCCGCATTTCCTTGACCCCACGGTCGGGGCAGTAAGCGGGAGGATCTTGTACACCAATCGAGGTCAATCCTCGGTAACGCTTTCCGCCGGACTTTACTGGCAATTGGAGGAACGGCTGCGCCTCTGGGAAGGCCAGCTCGGCATCCTGGCGTTCGGGACGGGCGCGGCCTTCTGCATGAGACGCGAGCTCTATGTGACCATGAACAGACCCTACGATGACGTAGACTACTCCGAGACCTTGTCCCTTGTGGGGAGAGGATACAGGGTCTCGTATGAGCCTCGCGCCTTGGCCTACGACACGGTCTCGCCGTCGGCGACGATCGCTCATCGAGTGCGTCTCCGAAGGACCTCCATGGCCTTCCGGAGCATCCTGGACGGGATCTTCACCTTTCGACTTTGGAGGCGGCCGGGCATTCTGCTCTCAGTCCTTTCCCACAAGTTGCTAAGGCACCTCACGGCCTTCTTCATGATCTCCCTTGCAGCCAGCAATGTTTGCCTGCTCCGAACTGGATCCTGGTACGGGTTCACCCTGACCATGCAGTGCGCCTTCTACCTGATGGCCATCCTCGGAGGCATAGGACACCGCCGGGGATGGAGGCACAAGGCGTTGGGGATCCCTTTCAACTTCGTCATATTGAACTACAGTCGCATGTTGGGCACCCTGGAGGGGCTCTTCAAGAGACCACCTTCGACGTACAGGTGAAGGCGAGGAGAGACCTGGAGTGTGGGGCTATCTCAAGAACCGATCTGCCCACAAGATCATGCTGCTTGTCTTGGGAGACGCCTGTCTGGTGGCTGCGGCCCTGTACTGCGCCTACACCATGAAGTTCTCGTTGCGCACCATGCGCTTCTCACTGGATTTGGCATTCCACCGCGCAAACCTTTTCTTCTTCTTTGCCATCTTCTCTCATGTGGCCTTCCTGTATGTCTACGGCCTTTACTCGGTGGTGAGGCCGTACACGCAGGTCAGGCTCTTCGCCTACGTCGTCTTCGCCGTGGCCACATCCACGGCAATGCTGATGGCCCTCCAGTTCTTCGTGCCGGGTTACTGGATGGGGCGGGTGGTCCTTGCCGTCCAGCTACCGATCTCCGTGGCGGCCATATTCTCATGGAGGGGGATCTTCTACGGAAGCCCCTTGTCCTCCATCCAGACCAAGCGTCTGGCCCTCATGGGATCGGGGGCTATGATCGGAGGATTCCTCAGTGACGCCCGTCCCCTGCTGTCTTTCCGGTATCGTATTCATGGCGTGTGCATCACGGACGGTTCTTTGGGAAGCCGTCCCGTTGTCCCTGGGGGGGTCATCCTGTACGAGACCCCCAGGGAGCTGCTAGCAGATCCCGTGGTGGAGGCCATCGCTTTCCAGTCGCCTGACCCCGCCCTCACACCCGCCGACAGCCAAGCCCTGCTCCACCGTAGCTGTGAGGGAGTAGAGGTGAGCGACCTCGTTACCTTGTACAAGGGCCTGACAGGGAAGGTCCCTTTGCGCTATATGGACGAGACCTGGCTCCTTGCATACGCTGGCATCCAGGGTGGGCCCAACCCGTTCTACCTCAAGGTCAAGAGGCTTCTGGACCTGTGTCTGGCATCCGTCGGTCTTGTCCTATCTCTGCCTTTGATGGCTGTCATAGCCGTCCTCATCCGACTTGAGACTCCAGGACCCATCCTCTTCCGCCAGGAACGCCTCGGCCAGTATCGGAGGTCGTTTCATTGTCTGAAGTTCCGCACCATGGTCCAAGACGCCGAGGTGGACACCGGCCCGGTGTGGTCCTCCAGGGAGGACCCCAGGGTGACCAAGGTCGGTGGCATGTTGAGGAGGCTCAGGCTGGATGAGCTGCCGCAACTCATCAACGTGATCCTCGGGGACATGAGCCTCATAGGGCCTCGGCCTATCCGTGCCCACTTCGCAGACCGGCTGGCAGGACGCATCGCCCTCTACGAACTTCGGTTCGCCCTCAGGCCAGGGCTCTCGGGTTGGGCCCAGGTCAATCATCCTTATGCGGATACAGAGGAGTCCCAGCTCGAGAAGTTCGAATACGAACTCTTCTACATACAGAACGTCTCGTTCTTCCTCGACTGCGTGATCCTCATCAAGACAGTCAGGACCATGCTCCAAAGAAGGGGACATTGAGCCGTGCCACCTATGGAAGGTCCGTCGCCTGGATGGGTTCGTGATGACAGCTTGGCCGTGGTCTCCCTCTTGGTCTTGGCCTCTGTGATCCGCCTGCCCCATCTGATATCCCCGTACGTCATCAACATGGACGCCATAAATTACATCGAAGGCGCCAAGGCCGTGCTCCAAGGAAGGCTGCAGGAGGGGTTTGGGATGAGTCATGCCTCCATCTACCCCATCCTCGTCGCCATCCTGTATCAAGTGTTGGGGGACTGGGTCACTGCGGCGAGGCTTCTCCCGGTGGTCTTCGGGATCCTCACCGTGGTCCCCTTCTACCTCCTCGCAAGGGAGATCCTAACCACCAAGCTGGCCTGGATGCCCGTGCTGTGCTACGTCCTTTCCCCGGCCATCTTTTCCTCCTCCCTCGACGTTGTCCGCGATCCCTTGCTGTGGTTTGGCCTCGCCTTGTTCGTCTGGATGCTCCTGAGGGCCGCGGTGGGAGGCAGATGGTGGCGGTATCCTTGTTCCGGGGCCATCGCCGTGGGGTGCATGGCCGTGCGGGCCGACTCCCTCCTCCTCGTATTTGCAGGCCTGGTCGTCTCCGTGTACGCCGGCCTTCGGTCCGGCGGTCTTTGCAAGGCCCTCCACAATTCCGCTGGCATCCTCCTCCCTTTGGCCATGATCGGTCTCACACTGGCCATGCTGGGACCTGGGCCTTGGAGGGTGGCGGCACTGGAGTTCCGACCATACGGAAGGCAGATCCAAACAGCCTTGGAAGGGGGCTCCGCAGGTGCGAAGCAGGAAGTGCGAAGCACGATCTCCAGGATCCCGCGGGAGCGGAAGCGGGTCGCCAGGTTCTTCTCCAATGCCTGGGAGAGGCGTTGGGTCTTGATGGGTTGGGGCCTGATGGAGCACTGGGTGAGGACTGCCCATCCCGGCTGCTTCGCGCTGATGGTAATAGGCATGGCCAGAGGAGGAACGTGGCGTGACACGAGGTGGCACGTCTTGGTCTTTCTGATGGCGCTCTTCTTGTGCATCGGATACATCCGCATCAGCGGGGCATTCGCCATAAGCAAGAGGCACTTGGTCCCTCCAGCGCTCCTGGGTTACATATTCGCGGCAAAGGGGTTTGAGGGGGTCGTTTTGAGCTGCAAGAGGCGGTGGCCAAGACTGGGATACCGCACCACAGCGGCAGCCCTGGCCTCAGCACTGGCCCTCGTGATGCTGGTGAAGGACCTGGGGCCCGTCCGGGCCGAGAAGCTGATCAGGAGGCAGGCAGGGGAGTGGATCCGCACCCAGGGCATCCCGAACCCGACAGTGGTCACGGATCACAGGCACATAGGGTTTTACGCTGAGGGGAAGAGCCTATCCGTGGCGGACTTCATGAGGGATCCCTCCGTTGAGGCACATTTCCTCGCATGGGAGCCGGAGAGGAGAAGCGACCAACCCGATCTCCTTCAGCGGTTGGAGGCCTTGGGATGGAATGCCACTTTCCTCAGGGAGTTCCGCGACTCGTCTGGATCCATCGTGGTATATTCTCTGACCAAGCCCGACATCATCGGACCGTGACCGGGGCTGGGGAAGCGACGAGCCGGACATGGAAAAGGTCTCTGTCATCATAGCCACCAGGAACCGAGAGGAGGAGCTGGCCCGGTGTCTGAAGTCCGTATCCGAGCAGACCGTGCTCCCCATGGAAATAGTGATCGTGGACGATGGGGCCTCTGACCCCGAGGGAATCCGTGCGATGATCCCGTCGGAGATCGGGTTCCAATATCACCGCAAGTCGCCCCCAGGGCTTTCTGCATCCCGAAATCTGGGGGCACAGGTGGCGCTCGGAGACCTCCTGCTCTTCCTCGACGACGACGTAGTCCTGGAGCGCGACTACATAGAGGCCATTCTAAAGGTATTCGCCGATGACAAGGGTCGCAGGATAGGGGGGGTCTCAGGTGTGATCGTCAACAGGAGGCCCAGGCCCACATGGTTCAGGGCCTGGGCCAAACTGTTCTTTCTGGAAGGGGATAGACCAGGGGAGCTTTTTCGATGGGGGTTCTTCTCCGAATTGGGGATTCCGGACCGGGTGGTCGATGTGGACTGGGTCCCTGGGGGGTTGAGTTGCTTCCGCAAGGAGGTCTTCGATGACTTCGCCCTATCCGACTTGAACCAGCGAGGAAGGCACGGTCTCTCAGACATCGACTTCAGTTGGCGCATACGCGGGGCCTATGAGCTCAAGCTTACACCCTTCGCCAGGCTGGCCCACTGTCCACCCAGCAGGGGTGCCAAGGAGGCGTTGGAGAGGGGAAGAAGGCAGTTATTGAATCATGGCCTCATCTTCCGGACACGCGGTGAGCCAAACCCGCAAAACTGGGCCAGGTTTCTGTGTGCCTCCCTCGGGGTCCTCTTGGGAAACATGGGTGCCTTCATCCTGATGAACGATCCCCAGGAGCGAAAGCGCCGGATATGTGCCGCTGTGGGAAACGCCATAGGACTGGGACAGTTCCTTTGGCGAGGAGGCTGATCCAAGAGGGTTTGTCTGTCCTTGACCCCCGGTTTGCCCACGGTCAGAACAGGGGGCAACTGGGCCATCTTTTCCGAACCTGCGCATCCCCCTCAGAACTGACGGAGATGCGCACCGAGGAGTCGCTCTCAGTGGTTGAGCACTCACCACCATAACCAGGGTACGATTCAACCATGTACCCCCCTGGCACCCGATGAACCGATCCCGCTCCACACACCGGGAGAAGGCCCCAGCCGATGGTCTCCTTTCGAGCCACGTGTCGTCTCCTGTCCCGGAATCGGACCTGACACAGAGGGTAGCCAGGGGAGGAGCGATCGCCCTCGCAGGTCAAGGCTTGACCAGGATGGCCTCCTTCGCCCTGCAGCTAATCCTCAGCAACGCCTTGGGGGTGAGGATCTACGGCGTGTACTCCTTGGCGATCAATGTGATGGAATGGGCTCAGCAGATATGTCTCTTGGGTCTCGCCAACGGCCTCGTCCGTTTCTCCTCGACGTATGCAGCGGAGGGATCCAAGAAAGGGATACGCGACTCGATGATATCGGCCGCGGTGGTCTGCGTTGTTACCTCCCTCCTGGGCGTTGCGCTTGTCTGTCTTGGATCTGGTACCCTAGCCGAGGCATTGTTCCATGATCCTTCTTTTTCTCCCCTCCTCAGATGGCTTTCCATATCCATACCCATTGTGATCGGCCTTTCGCTCCTGCAGGCCTTGATGAGGGGGCTTCAGAGAATCGACAAGATGGTCGTCTTGGGTCTCACACGCTCCATGATCCACTTGGCCACGGTGTGCCTCTTTTTGAAGATCGGGATGGAATTGGGTGGGGTGATAGCAGCCTTCATAGTCGGGGCCTCGGCCCCTGTTCTTTACGGGGCGATCATCCTCAGGCGCATGGGACTCAGGATGCGGGGTGGAGAAGCCTCTCAGGTCAGGGGGCTTCTCCTCTTCTCGATACCCATATTCTTGGCCACCTTGAGTCAATTCGTGGTCGCGAGGCTGGATCTGCTCATCCTGGGTTATTTCTATGGGGCACAATCAGCGGGCCTTTACAGGGCGGCGGTCACCGTGGCCTCCATGGTGAACTTCATCCTCGGGGCCATGAACACGGCCTTCGCCCCGATGATAGCAGAGCTTCACCATCTTGACAGGAAGAGGGAACTGGGAGCCATGTACAAGACCGTGACCAGATGGATACTCATGGTCGCCATGCCGGTATGTTGTCTGGTCCTCATACTGTCCAAGGACTTGCTCAGGCTCTTCGGGAGCGGTTTTGAGGAGGCGTACGTGGCCTTGGGGATCCTCTCCGTTGCTCAGCTATGCAACGCAGCGACCGGTTCTGTGGGCTTCATGCTTCAGATGACCGGCAAAGAACGGTGGTTCCTCTTCAACTACGTTGTCTCAGCCATGCTGAATGTCTCGCTGAACCTTCTGCTCGTCCCGACTCTTGGGGTAAAGGGGGCGGCCATAGCGACGGGATCCTCCATAGTGCTGGTCAATGGGCTAGGCTCTGCGGAACTCTGGATGTCTCAGAGGATCCATCCCTGGAGCAGGTGGTGCGCTCTGACCGTAGGTACCGCAATCGCATGTGCATTGGCCGGGCTGGGGGTCCAGTTGCTATTGGGCAATTGGATGGTTACCGTCTTGGTGGTAGCAGTCGCTTATCTGTCCTTGATCTTCACCCTTGCGGCACCGAGAGAAGACAGAGATCTCTTTTTCCACTTGTTGTCAAAGGCTCTATGGAGGGTCAAGATCTGACCTGAGAGGAAGCAAGAATCGTCACCCAGATCATGTTTGGGAGGTAGAGAAAGGCCCATGGGCTCCACAGTGCCAGGTCTCGCCATGAATCAGGTTTTCATAGTTGGATGTTACAGGAGTGGTACCTCACTGATGCGTCTCATCCTCTCCTCTCATCCCCAAATATATGTCTCACAAGAGACGAATTACATAGATCGAATCTGGGTCCGCCTTCCCTCCTATCACGAGCCTTCGGGGCAATGCGATCTGGTCAAGCTCCATGGGGATGTCGTCGCGTTACTCGAGGGAGAGAGGTGGGATCCGCTGCCGCGACTCGATGAACTCCTGGAGTGGGTCAAGGCCTACGGGGCAGACTATCCTTCTATAGTCACCTTCTATGCAACCTGGGGGGCCCGCAGGGAGGGACGAGGAGGACTCCGATATTGGGGGGACAATACCCCGCGCTATGTCCACTGCCTGAGCCTTCTCAAGTCCCTTTTTCCATCCGCCAGGTTCATTCACATGGTTCGGGACCCAAGGGACGTCGTGGCCTCTGCATTGAGGCTTCCCCTCGGCGGCAAGACCCCCTTGGGGATAGGCTATGACTGGGAACGGGCCATTGCGAGCGGACTTTCCGCGGAGATGAGGTGGGGGCCAGATCAGGTGAAGAGGGTCACCTACGAGTCTTTGGTGAAGGAACCCGCACGCACGGTCGAGGAGATCTGTGCATTCTTGGGCGTGGAGTCATCGGAGAAGATGCTGGATTTTCACAGGACGGAGGCGGCCAGGAACCTATCCAAGCTGAAACATCACACGCGAGTCGCTGAACCCATATTCACGAGTTCCATCGGGCGGTACAGGAGGGACCTCTCCCGAAAGACCATAAGGGCCATAGAAAGCTATCTGTGCGAGCCGATGCGATTGCTAGGTTATCTCGAGGAGGAGGAATACACCAGGGCATTGGAAGGGAGGCTGACCCAGGGATGGAGGTCCTGGGGACTCCTGGGCTGGGAGTCCATCTTGAGGATGCTAGCCTTCGTCAAGAACGAGATCGCCGTCCGGTCGCTGTCGAGAACAAGGTGAAGATATTCTTCGTACAGAAGAGAAGAGTCGGAGACCCAGGGGCCCCGGCCTTGGAATATGTCCCCAGGGTACTGGCGGAGTCGGGCCACGATGTGCTAGTGATGGGCCTTGGCCATGGCCCACCCAGGGCCTCGGAGTTCAAAGGGATCGAGGTGATCGGCGTCGGGCCAAGGGACAGTTGGATCAGACAGCTGAGACTAGTGGCATCTCAATTCCGCCCGGATGTCTATCACGTGCACATTCACCACGGTTGCGGCCTCTACCCTTTCATTCTCCCACGGGCCCCGAGGCGCCCCATTTTCATCCTGGACATAAGATCCCCCCTCCTGAGCACAGGCCTCCAGAGAAGGCTCAGACAGTGGAAGAACCTGATCGAGACATCGGGATACGATGCTGTGTGTGCCCATGGTATAGAATCTGGCAGGACGGTTATCGGACCTTGGCGAGAGATCCACTGGGTGCCTTCGGGTGTCGATATAAGTCTGGTGCCCGATTGGGACAGAGAGCCCGAAGGGCTGCACTCACCCATTCGCCTCGTCTACACGGGCTCCTCATCCCCGAAGAGGGGTTTGCCCAAGATGTTGGAGGGCGTAGCCATCGCCGCCAAGGGGATGTCAATCCTCTTGGACATGTTCGTTTACGATGAGACCTCGGATGAGATCGAGAAACTGACCGAAGATCTCGGTTTGTCCGAGCTGGTACGCGTGTGGTACAAGGTGCCGCGCGAGGAGCTGTTGCCCAGGTTGCAAGGTTACGACGTTGGCCTCGCCTATGTGCCCAGGGTGCCATACGACCCTGCTCCACCAATAAAGACGCAGGAATATTTGGCGTGTGGACTCGCTGTGGTCGCGACGGACACGGTCGGCAATCGGTTGTTCGTGAAGGAAGGGGTCACGGGGCTTCTGGTCCCAGAGGATCCTCGAGCATATGCGCAGGGCATCTTGGACATACCGAGAAGGATTTCGTTCCCCCAGGCGAGGAGGATGGCACGCCGTTCCATGGAATCCTTTGACTGGAGAAAGGTGGTACAAGAAAGGCTTCTCCCCCTTTACCACCGACTGATCGCCGACAAGGTTTCTTGAACCGCTGGACTCCATGTCCGTAGAGCCTCGGTCCTCCTTCCTGTGCAACCGATCACCGAGGGAGGTGGCCTTTCCCATCGCCTCAAGTCTGCGCCAAGCCGCCCCGAGGAGCGCCACGCCCTTCCCCTCAGGCATGGGGGCGGCTGGATATGCTGGACCGTCCTTTGCCGCGGGCCAGCCTCAGACACACCACAAGGAGGTCCTCGTACCAGGACAGTGGCCCGGGCATGGTGATATTGCGCCCGGCCCTCGGGGATGTTATGAAATACGCTGTGACTTGCTGGCCCTATCCCCATTGACCTCTTGCGCGATGGAAGGGAGGTGCCCCCATGAACCTGGCGAATCTACTGGAGCAGCACATCGAGAGACTCGGGGAGACCAAGTACCTGGTCTTCCAGGATCGAGTCTTGACCAACGTGGACATGAAGAGGCTCGCCTGCAGGATCGGCAACGCCCTTCGCTCCATTGGGGTGGGTCGCGGCGACCATGTGGTCGTCAGCATGCCCAACTATCCCGAGGTGATGGCCGCCTTCCAAGGCATATGGAGGGTCGGGGCCGTCATAATCCCCATCATGTTCATGCTCGGTCCTGAGGAGACGCGATACATCCTCGACGACTCCGATGCCAAGGCGGTCATCACGAGCAAGGAACTCCAGGACAAGATCCTGGAGGCAGCTCAGGGGATACCGCACCTCAAGCATGTCATAGTAATGGGGGGCGAGGACTCTCCGAGGACCCTCTCCTTGGAACGGTTGCTAGGCGAGGCAAAAGAGGATCTGGACATCGTGGATGTGGACGACGATGAGGTGGCCCTCATGATCTACACCTCCGGCACGACTGGCCGACCCAAGGGGGTGATGCTCACCCACGGGAACCTCTATTCCAATGCGGTGGGGGGGTGGGAGGCCAACGAGTTCGACAGGCTGGGGCGTGGGGTCCCGACCCTCCTCTGCCTGCCACTGGCACACTCCTTCGGCGTGGTGGTCATGAACGCCGGGTTCCTGAACCCTTATCATGGGGCCTTCTACGTGCTTATGAGCTGGTTCAATCCTGAAGAGATATTCCAGCTCATAGAGAAACACAAGGTCTACGCCTTCACTGGCGTGCCAACAATGTACCATATCCTCCTGAACCATCCAGCGGCGGAGAAATACGACCTCAGCTCCCTCAAGAGGTGCA
>FWPV01014516.1_pt1 | contig 11141 bp, 11 predicted proteins | sample 2228371 | NCBI WGS metagenome assembly FWPV01 (sample SAMEA103939776, study PRJEB20133) | metagenome | reverse complement strand
TTGTGCCCGGACTGCGCCGAGGGAGGGATCATGTTCCCCCGCGACATGGAAGCCCTGACCGGCAGGTCCTGCAGCCTCGCCTGTCCCCTCGGGCACTTCCCGGAGGGATACCTCAACCTCCTCGCCCGGGGAGACTGGAAGGGAGCCTGGAGCCTCATCGCCGCCGTCAACCCCCTTCCGGGGGTTCTGGGAAGGATCTGCGCGCGTCCCTGCGAGGAGGAATGCAAGCGCGGTATGCTCATCGACAGGCCCATGCCCATCCGCGCCGCCAAGCGCGCCGTGGCCGACTGGGCCTGGGAGAACGGCCTGGCAGAGGGCAGGAGATATCACCGCAACCTGGACATACGGGTCGCCGTGGCGGGCGGCGGCCCTGCCGGCGTCACCGCCGCGGTGGACCTGGCATCCCTCGGATACCGCGTCACCATCTTCGAGCGCGCGCCTCGCCTGGGGGGCATGGTCCGCCTCGCCGTCCCTCCCTTCCGCCTCCCGGACGAAATCTGGGAGCGCGAGTTCTCCCTCGCCGTGGGCGAGGGCATCGAGGTGCGCTACGGGACCGCGGTGGGGATCTCGCCCTCCCTGGAGGACCTGGAGAGAGAGGGCTTCAGGGCGGTGATCCTGGCCCTGGGGGCGCCGCGCGGCGTCAAACTGCCCATACCTGGCAGTAATTACCAGGGCGTGCACGACGCCCTCTCCTTCATGGCCGCCGCCAAACAGGGACGCCCGCTGGAGGTGGGAGATAACGCGGTGGTCATCGGCGGAGGAAGCGTGGCCACCGACGTGGCCCGCACCGCCCTGCGCAGGGGCGCCCGCACGGTGCGCCTGGTGTGCATCGAGCAGGAATGCGACATGCCCGCCCTCTCCTGGGAGGTAGAGGAGGCGCGACGCGAGGGGGTGGAGATCGTCGCCGGATACGCCCCCGTGCGCATCACCTCTTCCTGGATGCGCGCGGAGGAGGTGGAGCTGGCGAGGGTGTGCGATATACGCTGCGACGCGCGCGGAAGACCGCTCCCGGAGCTGGAGGAGGGGGTGGAGGTGAAGCTCCAGGCCGATTGCGTGATCTTCGCCGTGGGCCAGGCGACGGACGCGGCGCTGCTCACGCGCATGGGCCTGGACCTGGACGAGGGCGGCGGACTGCGCGTGGAGCCGTCCACCGGGGCCACCTCCAGGCCCGGCGTCTTCGCGGCCGGCGACCTGGTGGGGGGAAGGGGCTCGGTGGTGGAGGCCATGGCCTCGGGCCGCCGCGCGGCGCGAGCGGTGGATGCCTGCCTGCAGGGCATCGCCCCGGACACCTCGGAACGCGGCGTGGCGGGGGCTCCCCTGGAGGAAAAGATCTTCCCGGTGCGCCTGGAGAAGCTGGAGCCGCTGCGACTTCCCCACCTGGACCCGGCGGCGGCGCTGGCCTCCTTCGCCGAGGTGGAGCTTCCTCCCGAAGCCGGGGCGCTGGAGAGGGACGCGCGCCGCTGCATGCGCTGCGGCTACGTGGAGGTGGATCACGACCTGTGCATCGGCTGCGGCACCTGCCGCGCCTCCTGCCCTGCCGGGGACGTCATCACCATGGGCTCGCCGGTGACGGGAGGTGATCGCTGATGGAGCGCAGGGAATGGGAGGTCATCGTGGTGGGGGCCGGCCCCGGCGGGAGCACCGCCGCGGCCAGGCTGGCCCAGGCCGGGGTCGAGGTACTGCTGGTGGACAAGGAGCGTTTCCCGCGGGAGAAGCCCTGCAGCGACATCTACGGCCCCTTCGGGGCCAGGACCTACGAGGAGCTGGGCGTCTACGAGCGGCTGCTGGAGGCCGGCTACCGTTATCCCGAGGTAGTGCTTTCCAGCCCGGACTATACCGCCATCAGCGGGCCCAACGAGAAGGGCCTGACCTGCCCGCGCCGCATCGGTGACAACATCCTCAAGGAGAACGCGGCGCGTTTGGGCGCCGAGGTATGGGAGGAATGCTGGGTGCACGACCTGGTGGTGGAGGACGGCCAGGTGCGAGGGGTCAGGGCCAAGTACCAGGGAGAGTTCACCGAGCTGCGCTGCAGGATAGTGATCGGCGCCGACGGCTCCCATTCCTGGGTGGCCAAGCGCCTGGGGCTGTTCCGCGACGACTACGACCAGGTTTACCTGGCGGGGCGAGCCTATTTCGCGGGGTGCAACCCGCCTCTGCGCGTGGTGGAGGTGCACTACGACCCGGAGTTCACCCCGGGATTCGTCTGCCTCTCGCCCCACCCACACTACGGCGACGTGGTGAACATGGGCGTCGGCATCCAGATGTCCAAGTATGTGGACTCACCGCTGAACGCGGAGGAGATGGTGCGGAAGTTCGTGGCCGAGAGCCCTCACGGCGAGAAGATGCGCGGCGCCAGGCAGGTCTCGCCCTGGATGGGATGGCGCGTGCCCAGCGCGGGGCAGATCGGCGTGAACCACGCCGCCGGCGCCCTGCTGGTGGGGGACGCGGGTAGTTTCGTGGAACCCTTCATACTGGAGGGCGTGGCCTCGGCGGTGCGCTCCGCGAACTACGCGGCCAGGACCGCCCTGGAGGCCCTGGAGGACGGCGACTTCTCGCAGGCCTCGCTGGCCCGCTACGCTGAGAAGTGGGAGGCGAAGATGCTCCCCCAGCTCCGTGCGCTCCAGGGCATGGCGGTCACCGCGGCGGACCCCGAGGCCTTCAACCGCGCCTTCCAGGGGCTCAAGGACAACCCCGAGGCGATAAGCAAGGTCTTCGGGCTCTAGCCTCCAGGGCCGCGGGCGCAGGCCTCCGCGAACGCCCGCGGCCTCTGCGAGGCGCGGCATCTCCGGCGGCATCGCGACCGGTGCGGGAGAAAAGCCCGTAAGATAACTCTTCCCGAACGCCGTCAGCGGCGGGCGCGGCCGGGAATCCCGCTATATCCGTGACCCTCCACCCGGCAAGCTCGCCCGCGCCCCTCGCCGCCACGTGTGCCCCGCAACCCCTCACCTCCCTGGTGTATGCCGACAGTGATCCGATTGAACGGAGGCGTCGGCCGCCAAATGGCCGGCTTGGAGAAGCCTTCTTCAAGGCGACTTCTCCATCATCGTACTGGAAATATCATCCTATACCCTTCGATGCGCCCTGAACACAGGTTTCGATCATGATCATCCTGCAAAACCGGGGTTATTCTCCTGCACAAACTTTCAAGATCTTCTTCCATTAACTTCCTTCTTTGGAGGAGCGATAACGCCCGCCGGCCATGATGACTCCGCATAATATTCGGGCGGGCGTTTTCTTCCTGCCGGGCAGGCCTATCCTCCCTCGAACTCGGGCCGGCGTTTTTCCAGGAACGCGGTGACGGCTTCCCGGAAATCCCTCCCCGTCTGGGCCAGCATCACCTGGTCGCCGTCCATGTGCATCACCGCCTCGTCCAGCGCCCCCACCAGGGCGTTGACGCTGCGCTTGATCATCTGCAGCGCCACGGGAGGGCGCGAGGCGTAGAGTTCCGCCCGTTCCATCGCCTTCGACATCAGCCCGTCCGGTGACGCGACCTCGTCGAGAAAGCCCCATTCAAGCAGGGTCGGGGCGCCCAGCCTCTCCCCCGTCATCAGCCATCTCTTCGCCCTGGAAGGCCCCACCAGGTGCACGCAGAGGGGAAGGCTTACCCAGCTCAGGGGGATGGCCAGGCCGCTCTCGGGATAGCCGACCTCGCAGTCCTCCGCCCCGATGCGGAAGTCGAGCGCGGAGGCCAGGCAGGCTCCCCCGCCCAGCGCCATCCCGTTTACGGCCGCCATGGTCACCTGGTCCATATCCCGCAGGGCGCGTATCATGCGGGGCCCCAGCTCGAATCTCCTCCGCCTCTCCAGCAGGGGAAGGGAGATGGAGGCCGCCTGCTCGGGGTCCTTGAGGTCCGCCCCCACGCTGAAATGCTTTCCGGAGCCGGTGAACACCACCACCCGCGTCTCCACGTCCTCTCGGAAAGCGAGGGCGGCATGCTCGATCTCGCGCATCAGCGCCGTGCTCAGCGCGTTCCCCCGCTCCGGACGGTCGAGGGTGACCACCGCGACCCGTCCCTCCCTGCGGATCTCGAGGTTCTCGTAGCGCATGTGGTATACCTCCTCGCAACTCTCGCATACGCAGCCGCCGCCGGGCTTGATCGCAGCCGTCACGCCGACTCAGGATCGCCACAACGATTATATGTGTTCTTCCGCTGCCATATATCCTCCGCTTTCGGGTATATTTATGGCGTCGGGCCCTGGAAGGGCGTTCACACCGCATCCGCGGGTCGCATGTGGAGCGTGCTCCTCGGGATGCCTGGAACGCCGCAGGGCCGGAGGGCGGTCGCCCCCGGCGACGGCGATCCCCCTCCCGCCCATCCGTCGCTTGCGGGGCCTCGGGCCGGAATGCGGCATCTGGAGGCCGTCTCCCTGAATAAGGCGTTGTCGGCCAGAGAACAGACCGGGAGGTAGGATGGACTGGGATGAACTGGGTAACGAGGCGGTATCCGCCCTCTGCGAATACCTGCGCATAGACACCACCAATCCCCCTGGCAACGAATCCCGCGGTGCGGAATTCCTCGCCGGCATCCTGCGCGAGGAAGGCCTGGAGTACCGGTTGCTGGAGACCGCCCCCGGCAGGTCGTCGCTGCTGGCGCGCCTGCGGGGGACGGGAGAGGGGAGTCCCCTGCTGTTCCTCAACCACATCGACGTGGTCCCCGCCGATCCCGAGAGCTGGTCCTTCCATCCCTTCTCCGGGGAGATCGCCGACGGCTTCGTGTGGGGCCGCGGGGCCCTGGACATGAAGGGCATGGGGATCATGGAGCTCTTCGCCTTCATCGCCGCCGCGCGCGAGAACCTGCCCCTGAAAAGGGATCTGGTCTTCCTCGCCGTCGCCGACGAGGAGGCCGGCGGCTATTCCGGCGCCCGGGCGCTTCTGGAGGCCTACCCGGAGGAGCTCGCGGCAAGCGTGGTCATAAACGAGGGAGGGTACGCCACCATGGACCTGGTGCCGGGAAGGCCTTTCTTCCTGGTGGCCAGCGCGGAGAAGTACGGCTACTGGCTGCGTCTCCTGCGCCGCGGGGTGGGCGGGCACGGCTCCATGCCCACCGGCCAGGGCGCCCTGGAGCGCATGGTCCCCGCCCTGGCGCGCCTGCTGGAGAACAGGCGCCCCCTGCGCGTGAACCCCACCATGCTGGCCTTCTTCGAGCGCCTCGCGGAGCACTGGGATATCCTGGCGCCCTTCCGGGAAGACGGCGACCCCGCCACGCTTGCCCGCCTCATCGAGGAGAACAACCTCACGGCGCTGCCCGCCCTCAACGCGGTGCTGCGCGACACCGTGAGCCTGAACATGCTCAACGCGGGAGTGAAGATAAACGTCATCCCCGACCGGGCGGAGGCCTTCCTCGACTGCAGGCTGCTGCCGGAGACGGAGGGAGAGGAGTTCCTCTCCCATATCGGGGAAGCCCTCGCCGACCCCGAGATGGAGGTGGACGTGTTCATGGACATGGAAAGGGCGCCGGCGTCGCCCCACTCCGGCCCCTTCTTCGACGCCATCGCGGAGGCGGTGGCGCGCAACTACCCCGACGCGGCGGTCAGCCCCTTTATGCTCTCCGGCCTCTCCGATTCGCGCTTCTTCCGCGCCCGGGGCGTTCCCTGCTACGGCATCATCCCCGCGCGCGTGGGGCTCGCGGACCTGGCGCGCATCCACGGCGTCGACGAGCGTATCGCGGTCCAGGACGTCAGGGAGGGGACGAGGTTCCTCTTCGACCTGGCCGCCTCCCTCTGCACACAGGGGTGAGATGAACGGCATCCATGCGGACGTCTTGAAAAAGGGCTCCTCTTCGCGCTACCCGTGAACGTAACCTATCTCGGTGCGCTTAAGCCCGTGCTCTCTCACATAGGCTCGGGCGTGCTCCTGTAACTCGCTGGCGTCTCCGACCAGGACCTCTCCCCGCAGGAGGGCGTCGAGCACGAGGCCGCGCCCCATCTTGCAGCGCACCTCATCCGGGGTCAAGCCGATCACGTCCACGAAAGCGGGCTTCCCCCGCCAGAGCAACTCCTGCCTCTCCCAGAAGTCACGGGGAAGATTCTCGGATATGACCATCAGATCGTAATCGCTCCACCTTGTCGGGGTACCCGCGACCATGGACCCGAAAAAGATCACCGTAGGTGATCTCGTCACGGACAGGATGCGGCTCAGATATTCCTCAATATCTCGCGGCAGGCTTCTATCAGCTTTCGCGCACAATCTATGCACTCCTCCGCCTTGTTCGAGGTGTAGAACTCGTACGGCTTTCCATAGGGAACGCCGTTGGGACATCTGGCAGGTATATAATGACGGTCCAGCTCCATGGCCGCCTCCATCAGCTCCTCCAGTTCCTGGACCCCACTCAACCCACGTGAAGCATCCCCTTTTATTAATGCCATGATGCTGTGAACCCTTTCGACATCCTCTCCAATCCTGATATATATGGCTTTGACGGCTTTTTCCGCCGCCTGTTGAGCGATGAAGCATGCCCAGTTGTATCTGCCGCTCTTCATGGCGTCTATGGCTGACCCGAGATCGTATTCCGCCTCCCCGAACCAGCGACTCGCCTCCAATTCCACGTCCATGAGCGTGTCCCCCTCGTTATGCGCCAGAACACGTCAATTCTCTATCACATCATACTATGGATCATATTTTCAGGGACACGGAACAGAGCGGTTGGCTTCATGATGCCTCCCTCATGCGGGAGGCCCATCGCCTCAGCGCGTCGCCCGGCATGTTTTGATGGGAAGGCATTTCGGCATCCTCGAAACCTCTCGCGGCAACAGGCACGGTCTTGCGCATTCGGTCCGCTTATGCCTTGTGAGGATACGGCGATCGCGTGACGTACTCACCGGCAACGGACGTTACCGCCGCCCCGCTGGTGCGGAAAGAGCGCCAGGCCGTCTTGAGCTCGACCGCCTTCGCCCCGCTCTTATCCCCCTTTTTTCGGGTCCGAGGCCCGCCCGCCTTCCATCCGCCGCCGGAGGAAGGCCGGAACGAAAAAGCGGACCCGCCGGGCGCAGGGGATGGGGGGATTACCGATCCCGGCGAATCGCGCTTTTTCGCTGTCCGTTCGAGGCGCCGTCTGCCTGGTCGCGGCCTCGCGTCCCGGCTTCCCGCCCCGGGATGCCTCCCGGATGGCTACCCGGAGACCATCCCCGCCACGAACAAAACCGCCCCGCTCAGGAAGGGAAAGAACAGCACCGCCGTGGGAGCGGCATCACGCCACCCGAAGACGAGCGCCATCACCGTGAGCACCACCAGGGCGAAGCCACCCGCATAGTAGGCCCACGCGGGGGAGCGCAGTCCGGGCACCCTCTGGAAGAGGAAACGGGCCGCCACGAGCATGCCGGAAAAAGCCGCGATGGCCGCGCAGACCGCAAGCATGGCCAGTCCGTACGCGGTCTGATAACCCAACCAGCCGTTGAAGAAATGCGCGAAACAGACGATGCCCGCGGCGACGCTCGAGACCAGCGCCAGGTAATCCCCCGCGGGTCCCGACTCGGCATAGCGCACTATCTCGGGCGGGTAATCGCCCTTTTTCAGCTCATCCTCCTTGACCATCAGTCTCTCCAACATCCTTCATACCTCCTTGCATTGCTTCCGATTCCTGTCCTGGCTCCGGCGATTCGGACGGCGGCATTTTCGATCCGTGCCGCTCTCGACCGCTATACACACGGGATCTCCCCCTGCAGCCTCCCGTATCTCTTCTCGAACTCGTCGATGAACCTCCTCGCGTCCTTCAAGCTCTCCGCCCACGCAGAGAGCTCTTTCCACCCCTTCCTGGTGAGGTGGTACACCTTGCGCGCCGGGCCCCTGCCCTCCGGCTTCGCGAACTTGAACCCCACCAGCTTCCTCGCCTCCATCTGCAGGAGTTCCCGGTAGATGACCGGCAGGGGAAGGCGCTTCCCCACCGCTCCCAGCTCCACCAGCTTTCCCAGGATCGCGTATCCGTGCATGGGCTCCTCGCCCAACAGGAGCAGGATGCTGGGAGCGAGGAAACGCCTGGGTATGGGATTCTGACCTGCCGGCGGTGGAGCGCCGTCGCGAGGCTCTTCGCCGCTGCACCCTGTCTTGCCCATCTTCCCGCTCCTTTCGGAAAGGTCCCGCCTTTACGATAACGATATATTAATATTAACATATTGTCAATATTATTTTTATGAATAATATTAATTACTTGTGACTGATCAGGGGAGATCGGGGATTGGGGGGCCAAGGACTGAACCCCGGATTTCCCGCCCCGGGAGAACCGGGATCGGCCCTCCAGCCCTGGTCTCACCGCTCCGTTCCGGGGAAAAACGCGGGGCTGGAGAAACCGTCCCCTCACCTCATGGAGGCCGGTTCGAGGTCGAATACCGGCCCCGTCACTGCAGGGCGACCATCTCGTGCAGGGTGGTGCCTGTCTCCTCGAAATGGCGTCCCTCGTGCTGCACGCGCAGGGTGAAGTCGGACTCGAAGCGGAACCAGCCCGGGCGCATGAAGCGGTTGATGAGCTTTCGCACCGCCGCGTTGAGGATGAGGGGATGGCCCATCTCCTTGAGGAGGTCGTTGCAGTCGATGATCCTCTTCACATCCAGGCGCAGATAGACCTGGCCGGGGACCTCCAGCTCCAGCCAGGCCGGGTAGGTGCGGTTGGCCCTGGGGTCGAAGACCGCCTCCCCCTCCCTGAGGGTCATCTCGCCCGAGCTCACGATGACCCTGTCCCTGTAGGCCAACATGAGGGGCTTGGAAGCCACGTTGCCGAAACGCTTCCGGGTTCGCACGTAGGCGTAGAGGAGAGTGAAGTCCTCGGTGTACAGGCGCCCCCAGTACCACCAGGAGATGATGCGCCGCGCGTCGGCGGTGATCACGTTGTGGTCGTGGTATCCGATGCCCTTCGCCTCCAGGGTCCGGCCCTCGAACCTCACCTTTCCCTCCACCCGCGCGCGGGGTATGGGGACCACCCAGCCGAAGTAGCCGAGGTCGCCGTAGCGGGTCCTGCCCCGGCCCGGTTTCCATCCCGGCACCTCGCTCTTGAAGACGAGGTCCAGCTCCATGCCCTCCTCGGAGATGTAGAGGTAATGCGTGGGGAGGCCCCCCTCCTCCGGCCACTCCGCCCGGCAGTGGTTCCTCCCCACCCAGGCGTCGCATCTGTCCTCCGCCGCCCGCAGCTCGGAGGCGGGGAACTTCTTCACCACCGAGAGCTTCTCCCCCGAGGGCTTGTAGACGTGGATCTCGATTCCCGGCTTTCGCGTCATCAACTCGGAGGCCTGGATGAACCCCACCACCACGTGCCCGTCGTCGAGGCGGGCGTCGAAGTACCACCACTCGCCGTAGAACCTGCTCCGCGCAGCCTCGCGGTTGACGCCGTTCTCACGGGCGGTGAGGGGGACGATCTCCCCGTCCCTCTCCCCCGGGCCCAGCCACTCGTCGATAACCGGCTCGATCCTCATGGCACCCACCATCCTCTCCCCCGTTAACCTGACACCACGTCAGCATTATAGCACTCCAAGCCGGAATGAAGATGGCCGGTCCGGGGGAATCGGCGTCAATTCCCGGTTTGTGGGTCAGGGGAGCCCCCAGGGAGAGGATACCGCCGTTCGGGGGGAAGTGCGTGGTGGGAGTTCATGTCGGGTGCGCCGTGCGCGACCGCCTCGCAGCCGCCCGCGTACGCGAGGTCCGGCTCCGGTGGGCGCGGCCGGACACGGGCGAACCGGCGACGGGAATACGCATCAACGCGGTTGAGGGCCGGAGGGCGTGGGCCTTACCGAGGTCGACGGCGAGGGAAAGGGGGCCTGTATTCGCGCCTGCTTTCCGAGGGCTTGACGAGAAACCGGCCGCCCCGCACCGCCCCTGCCCGAACGCCCCTGCGGGATCTCTCGCGCGCCCGGTCGAGTGCCGGGGATCAGGCGGGTTTCACCGCCCTAACCCTTACGCTGCGCACCGCCTCCAACAGGCAATCGAGTTCCTGCCGCGGCAGGTCCAGCCCGGCCATGACCGCCCGGGCGGTGGGATCGTCGGCCATGCAGTCGATGGGGAAGACGGATTCCTCCACCACCTCGACCTCCTCGAAGCCGGCTTCCCTGATCATCCCCAGGTATTCCTCTCTCCGCGCCGCTCCGGAGATGCAGCCGACGTAGGCGGCGGCCGACTCCCTCACCGCCGGCGGCAGCTCGCCGTCGAGGACGATATCGGAGACCATGAGGCGGCCGCCCGGCCTGAGGACGCGGAAGGCCTCCCTAAAGACCCTGGGTTTGTCGGGAGAGAGGTTGATCACGCAGTTGGAGATGATCGCGTCCACGCTGGCGTCGGCCACGGGCAGGTTCTCGATCTCACCCAGCCGGAACTCCACGTTGGCGTAACCGCCCCGGCGCGCGTTCTCTCGCGCCCTCTCGAGCATCTCCGGGGTCATGTCCACGCCGATGACCCTGCCGCTCTCGCCCACCCTGCCGGCGGCCAGGAAGCAGTCCAGGCCCGCGCCGGAGCCCAGGTCGAGTACCGTCTCCCCCTCGCGGAGCGAGGCCAGGGCGACCGGGTTGCCGCACCCCAGCCCCAGGTCCGCGCCCTCGGGGACGGAGGCCAGCTCCTCCCTGCCGTACCCTATCCGCTCGCTGATGTCCTCCGCGGCGCCTGACCCGCAGCATCCCCTCTGCGCCGGTCCGCAGCATCCTTCCTGCACCGGGGCGCAGCAGGCGTCCCCGCCCCTGGCGATGGCTCCATATCCCTCGCGCACCAGCTTCCTCAACTCCTTATCTTCCATGGATCTTCCTCCTTTTTCCAGCCGTTTCTCCTCCCGCGGACCCAACACCGATCCACCGGGGATCTCCTCGCCATCTCTCCTCCGCCCCCACGCTCCTCCCCGCTGCCGCTTCCTACAGGACCTCCGCCATCAGCGGGCTCAGCCTCTCTTTGACCATGTCCACCAGCTCGTCCGCCCTGATGAGGCTCATGCAGCAGACCTCCCCGTCCCTGCTCCAGCTCACCAGCACCAGCTTGTCCCCGGGCCTGATCCCCGCGCGCTCCCTGAACTCCTTGGGCAGCACCATCTGGCCGCGCTCGTCCACGCTTATCAGGGATTCGACCCTGCAAACGCTCTCCTTCCCGCCGCCGGAACAGCATTCCGAGCCCTTCGCTTTCGCCGCCATCTCCTCACCTCCCCGGTTAGAAATTTCTGATATTACTGAATATACTGAATA
>FWPV01015154.1_pt1 | contig 11143 bp, 11 predicted proteins | sample 2228371 | NCBI WGS metagenome assembly FWPV01 (sample SAMEA103939776, study PRJEB20133) | metagenome | reverse complement strand
TTTGAGGAAAAAAATTTAACTTGTTCCATTTTGGAACAGATAAAGATGGCTATATATCTTTTCTCTAACTTTCCCGTTTACAGTGATTAAGGGAAGTAAAAAGATTATAATATTCTTTATATTAATATTTTACATTTGTGCTATTCGTTTTATTCGTGTAATTTGTGATATTTTAATTGAAAATAAACATTTGAAAACACAGTATTTTGTATAAACACAAAATCACACCTTTTAATTCAAAAATTTTTACAAAAAATTTGAAAAATTTAGAAGTTGTAGTATAATTTCTATTAGGGAGATTTTCTCTAATAATTTAAGATAAGTTTAAAGGGGGTGAAAGATGTGTCGAAGATTCTAATTGTTGACGATGATCCCGATTTTGTCGAAATCACCAGACTAATCCTGGAATCCAATAATTATGAGGTCGTTAGTGCCAGTGATAGCTCAGAAGCTTTAGAAAAAATGCATCAAGAAAAGCCCGATCTGGTGCTTCTGGATATCATGATGACCCAGGTACTTGATGGATTAAATGTGCCAAGAGAAATGTTAATCGACCCTGATTTAGAAAGAGTTCCAATTATAGTAGTCTCTTGCATTACCAGTAGTCCACATATTGGCGAATTTCCTACTGATGAATATCTAGCTGTTGATGATTGGATTTCTAAGCCAGTCCAGCCTGAAGTCCTTCTAGATAAAGTTAAACGTTACCTGAAACGTTATAAACGCGAAAAGAATACCAAACAATTTATATCGGAGTCCATGTAGCTTCTTCTTATAACTAAAAGGAAGTGATAGCTTATGTCTTTAAAAAGAGCTACAGAAGACAGCATGACTTCAAGGTCTATGATCCTTACTGCCCTTTATATTGCACAAGAGAGGCATGGATATTTAAGCGATGGAGCTATGCAATACGTTGCAAAGCAATTGGGACTATCGATCAAAGATGTTTATTCGACAGCAAGCTTTTATTCTCTTTTCAGAATGAAACCTGTTGGAGAATACGTAATTCAGGTATGCGAAGGTCTCTCTTGTTTCTTGAATAATGGCGCGGAACGTTTAGTAGATCATATAAGTAATAAACTTGGCATTAAGGTTGGAGAGACTACACCTGACGGAAAGTTTACATTGGAGGTTGTGCAATGTCTAGCTTCTTGTGGAACATCGCCGACCATGAGGATAAATGATGAACTTTATGAAAATCTGACAAAAGAGAAAGTTGATATTATCCTCGAACAGCTTTCTGGGAGGTGAACCGATGGAAAAAATCCTGCTAAAAAACGTTGACGTTCCACACTCTGAAAACATAGATGTGTATATTGCCCATGGAGGTTATCAAGCAGTAAGAAAGGCTCTGACTGAGTTTAAACCTTATCAAATTGTAGATATAATAAAGAGATCAGGACTTCGTGGTAGAGGTGGAGCGGGATTCCCAACAGGAGTAAAATGGGAGCTTATGCAGAGGAATTCTAACTTGGTTAAATATCTTGTCGTTAATACTGATGAAGGAGAGCCAGGAACTTTTAAAGATCGCTACCTTGTAGAAGAAGACCCTCACCAGGTATTGGAGGGAGTTATTATAGCTGCTTATGCTATTGGTGCACATAGAGCTTATGTTTATATCCGAGGTGAATTCTTCCTTGGTGCAAAGCGTTGGATCAAAGTTATTGCAGATGCCTATGAACGAGGATTTCTTGGTAAAAATATATTGGATACAGGATTTGATCTAGACGTTTCAATACATCGTGGAGCAGGTGCATATATATGTGGTGAGGAAACTGCATTGTTGGAAAGTCTGGAAGGAAAGCGTGGCATACCAAGACTCAAACCACCTTATCCATCTCAAGTAGGGCTTTATGGCAAACCAACTTTGGTCCATAATGTAGAAACTCTTGCTTGTGTTCCACATATAATAATTAGAGGTCCTGAATGGTTTGCTAATATTGGCACAGCTGAAAGTAAAGGGACAAAGATATTTTGTGTTAGTGGATGCGTAGAAAAGCCAGGTAATTATGAATTGCCGATGGGAACTACATTACGCGAGATTATATATGAATATGCTGGAGGAGTAAAAAACGGGCATAAGATCAAAGCTATTATACCCGGTGGAGCTTCTACTCCTATAATTACTCAAGAACATTTAAATATACCGATGGCTTTTGAAACGCTAACTAAAGTTGGTTCCATGCTTGGCACAGGTGCGGTAATTGTTATAGATGAGACTGTTTGCATTTTAAAAGCTATAATGCATATTGCGAGATTTTTTGCTCACGAGTCATGTGGAAGATGTGTTCCATGCCGAATTGGAACAAAAATTATGAAGGAAATCATAGAAAAAATTGAATCAGGAAATGGAAAAAAAGAAGATATTGATTTATTAATGGATACTGCTAATGCATTGCGCGGAACCACATTTTGCCCATTAGGAGAAGGATCATCAAATCCTATTATCAGTAGTGTAAAATATTTCAGAGATGAATATGAATATCATATTGTTAACAAACGATGCTTAGTATCAGAAATACATGAAGAACCTGTGCCAGTTAGCCGCAAAAAACCTAAAGCAAAAATTCTTGTTGTTGACGATGATCCAGATTTTGTTGAAATTACAAGGTTGATATTGGAATCCAATGACTATGAAGTTATTAGTGCTAGCGATGGTAATGAAGGACTTGATACAGCACGAAAGGAAAAACCAAACCTGGTGATTTTAGATGTTATGATGTCCAGTATTCTTGATGGACTTGACATGAGCTGGAAAATGCAGGAAGATAATGATCTTAGAAATATACCTATATTGATGGTAACTTCTATTGCTCATACTGATTATGCTACCCTATTTCCTATAGATCAATATATTCACATTGATGGTTTTATTTCCAAGCCTGTTTCTTCTGATAAGCTCCTTAGCACTGTAGAAAGAATACTTGTATAACGCTAGTTTGACTTAACAATAGTATAAAATTTATATTAAATATGGAATATAAATAATATAATTTATCATAGTTAAACAAGCAAAATTTTCAATTGTGTATTTATAATTTTTCCTGATATTTTATTAAAGAAAAAACATAAATGATCAGATATGAGTTCGGACATAAATAGGTTTGCATAAGAATTCTACTCCATTTTAATCAAAAAGGCAGGCAGAGCTAAAGAGCAGCAAGGATGCCTACCATACTGTTTGCTTTTTACCGGTTAGAGTAAATTGGTTTTCTTGCCATTCATATGATTTGTCCGAACTCATGTCCAAAACTCAGAAAACAACTTTCTAATTGAATAGTAAAATAAGTTATGATATATTTTTATCAAAGATATTCAGAGGATAATATTATTGTTAAGTATTCACATTAAGAAATTTAGTAATTTTATATTAATTTCAAGTAATATCTCCAGGTCAGAAATATTAGTGATTATATAAATAATGATTTGTAATAACTTTTCTTAAGCCAGAATTGCTTAATAAACTGATAAAAGTAAGTTAAAGGAATGTTTATTTCTTCGTTAATAGTTCGTGTTAAAAAGTCGTAGGAATATATTAAGCCAGATAAGTGTTAAATAATTTTAACAGCTGTAAAAAATATTTAACAATAAACATTTGCATAAGGGTAAATGAATTTTACAAAGTATGCTAAGAATAATTAACTATCTAGAGCCATTCATAGAGGATAATTATAGGCTGATAAATGTTAGGGAATATGCAAGGATCCAGAAAGTAACCCCTCCAACTGCATCTAAGTTATTATCTAATCTTCATGATGAAGGTTTACTCAAAAAAGAAAACAATAAACAATACATATATTATTATGCGGATAGAGAATCTTCTTTGTTTATTGATTTGTCAAGAATATATTGGAAACTATTTTTACAGAATGTTAATCTAATAAGTTTCCTGGAGAAAGAATTCTTAAATCCAGTAATAATATTATTCGGATCACTATCAAAGGCAGAAGCACGACCTGATTCAGATATAGACCTTGCGGTATTTTCGGTTACACAAAAGGAAATCACCTTAGAAAAATATGAAAAAAAGTTAAAAAGAAAAATACAACTTATACTTTTTCAAAAACGTGATGACGTGAAAAATATAAGTTTATTAAATAACATACTAAATGGTTATATTATATCGGGAAGTTGGTAAGATGGACCGGAGAGAATGTATAAAAGAGCAAATAGTTAAGAATGTCAAAAGGGATAAGAACCTTAACTATTTGTTTACTATTGTTCCTATAAACATAAATGAAACGCTAGCAGTAACAACGATAAGTAATATAAACGAAAGTATTTTATGGGGAACTCTGACTGCCAGCTTTGATCCCAGACTTATGCCTGGAATAGAACCAACGAGCATTATTATAGTTGTATAAATATCAATTCCACCATGGAATAAGTATGCAATCGTTCCTATTCCAGACATAATGACAGAAATGATAGTGCTTGTTCCTACAATATTACATGGAGATAATTTAAATAGAGTTGTCAATATCGGGATAAGAAATACTCCACCGCCAATTGAGGTTGTTCCAACAAGAATTCCGACGCCTATTCCAGAAAGTATACTAAGTATCTTACATTTAATTGAACAAGCATTTTGCTGTTGATAAGTATCATCATCGTAACATTCATTTCTATTCCTGATAACACCAAATATCATCATCAGCCATGTTATTACCATAACACCGCTTATGACAAATTTAATTGCTATATCAAAGCTTTCGCCAAAATTTTTTTCAAGGATTGTTACTATGAAGGAGCTTATAAGAACGGCGGGAATACTGCCAAGACTTATATAAAAAGCAATGTTCTTCAACACAGTGCCAAGCCTGATATGCACATAAGATGCATAAGCTCTTGCCAGGACTGAATATAGCATTCCTGTGCCAATAGCGCTGACGGATGATAAATTAATAACGAAAATAAGGGTTGGGACAACAAGCACTGCTGCTCCCATCCCTGTTAACCCTGTAGCAAAACCGATACCTAAACCGAGTAAAAGTCTCTCAACTAAACTAACAACTGGTAAAGCATCCAAATTTTTATTCCTGAGGCACTGAAACGACGCGACCTGTCTCAATGCTATCAATTATTGCCTGGCAAATTAGCAAAGCTTTATACTCATCCCTGAAGGTTGGATAAGCAGGTCTATTTTCAATGACACTTATAGCAAAATCTTCTACTTCATGATAATAACCAGCTTCGCGTCTACCGTAGTCAATAACCTGTGGCTCTTTCCAGGCACCTCCCTGATATTTTATTCTTATCATATTATCAATATGCAGAAATGTCCCATTATCACCGACTGCTTCAAGTTCGGCTACCACAAATGGAGCAGAAGAAGTCATATTTATAAGCCCTGAGGCAGAGTTGGCAAAATCAACTGCAACTATATAAGAAACTGCACCGTTTCTACCTAACCCGCGTTTTGCTGAAAGGCTTATAATATCGCCCATCATCTGGCGCGCCCAGTCAACTGGATGAACTGCCTGAACCAACATATATGCCCAATCCAATGTCTTTGCATCCCAATCAGGCATTGGTCCTCTTGGACCAGGGACAAAATATTTGCTTTCAAGAAATATTGTATTTCCAAACTCTTCCGATCCCATTACCTTTTTGGCAACTTTACTGGCAGGACCGTGTGGTAACATGTGACCAACCTGATTTATCTTTCCAGTTCGCTCTGCAGTCTCTGCTAAAAGCTTTGCATCCTTAAGGTTTGTTGCTGTTGGTTTTTCAGTAAAGACATGATAACCTTTTTCAAGGCATGCTATGCCTAGTTCAGTGTGCATCTTCGGATGACCAACTATAAAAACCGCATCGATATCTTCATTGTCCAGCATCTTTTCATAATCAGTATACCATGACTTTGCTCCAAACTTTTCCGCATTGTTTTTTGCTCTTTCTTCAATAAGATCGCAACAAGCGATAAGATCGGTATGTTCTATACTGAATATATGTGGATAAATATTAGCTGTTGCTTGATTACCGCATCCTATAAAACCTATGCGAACCCTATCCATTTATTTAGCTCCTTTTCTGTTACCTGCTATTTATAAGTGCCAATTTCCAATCCCCGATCAACAAAATATTTATAGGTCTTATAATCGACAGTATTTGGCACACTGTGATCGCTATGCAAAATATATCCACTGCCTTCCATTGCAATAGGTAGTTTCTTTTGCAGTTCTTCTTCTACTTTTGATAGGTCGTTTGTTTCTAATAATCGTATATCCATACCTCCACAGAATGCTATTCTGTCACCATAATCTTTTTTCAGTTGAACCAGGTCCATACCTGCTTTAACTTCCATTGCCTGAAGGCAATCCATACCTGCTTCAATCAGTCCGGGGACTAAAGGCTCAACATACCCGCATGAATGAACAACAACAGGCAGATCATAGCTATGAGCAAAATCAAACGTCTTTTTATGTGCTGGCCAGACAATCTCCTTATACATCTTTGGTGACATGAACGGTTTTCCCTTAAAGCCCATATCTTCATAAAAGAAAACTCCATCAGGTTTGCCACCTTCACTTATTAATATCTCGTAGCATTTGATAATCAGGTCTGCATAAACGTTACACATATCACGAACCCAATCCGGGTCAAGTGCCATTCCGATGAGCATATTTTCATGACCACAGACAGGATGTATGCACTCAAAAACGTTTACACCGTTTATAAAAAAGAAAATGTTGTTATCATGTGCGTTAACTAAAGCATTGTGGTATGCGGAAACGTTTATGCGCTTTCTTAATAGATTATCATCAAGGAGTTTTGGACGTATCTGTTCTTCCCAACCTTTTCTATCTTGAACTTCAAAGAAAACATGCTCTGGTGTGCCAGCTTTGTGTTTCCACCATTTAAGGTGTGCACCGTTTGCATTACGAACCAATCGCCATTCATCAGTTTCTTCAAGAACTTGCTCAACATATTCTGGCTCTGATGCTACGTTAGGCCAACCACCTTGCCTGTAATCGTAGCCGAAATGCGATTCAACTGATTCATTTTCTTTTAGATATCCTTCTCTTTGCCAACGGGCTATTGTTTCACCCCAAAAGCTTTCATTTAGACCAACGCGGTCTACTGGTTTTCTCCTGAGTATGTTTGCTATGCGTTCAATACTGGTCATTTTTTCCATTTTTTTCTCCAATGTAAAATATCAACTGGCTTTAATAATAGGTTAAAGTTCCTTTAACATTGCCCCAAGTAGAGGCAAGTTTTCCGTTAGGTTCAACAGATATAGTCATATCATCTTCGGTCTCGCCGATAACCACGTTATCGACATAAATCAAACCATAGAGACCGAAACAGCCTTTCTCAAATGTAGCTTCCTTTCCTTCTAAAATAGGCTTAAGATTCTTAAAAGGAGTTGCATCATCACTTGATTTACCATAAGCCTGAAAAGTATCGCCTTTTGCTACTATCCTGAACCTATACCATTTTTTAGGCTGAGCATCAAACTTACCGGTGCCAAACCTTGTCCAGGCACCTGCATTGCGCCTCCAAAAATCAAAGTTTCCTGCTTCTCCTGCCGACCTTCTATCGAATAGATAGAATTTTTCAGGATCACTGAAGCGAAACACTGTTCCCATATAAAAGTCATCAGGGAAATAAGCATCATACTCAATAATATAGTCCCGCCAATTCATATCGCCAACAATCCACATAACACCGTTAACATCATGGCGCGCTTTATCTTTTGGTAGATCGGAGTGAGCAAAAACTTTGTTGTTTCGGTCTTCAGGATCAGCAATAATCTGAGCTTTGCCATTACCTTTAAAACCTATTTCCCATCCTTTGGGAGTGCTTCCTATATTCTCACTTTCGAAATTTGAGGCATAAAATTGCTTTGCAAATGATGATAAAGATAATAGCATGAGAAAGATAATCATAATTATGAGAACTCTCATTTTGTTTACCTCCGTAAATATTTACTTTGATTTCATATCACCCCATGCTATCGGGAGTTTGCCAGCAGGTCTGACGGCTGTTAGAACCATATCTGAAGCTGTCTCACCTATAATAAGATTATCAATGTAAATGAGACCATAGAGACCGAATTTTCCTGCCTTGTATGTAGCCTCCTTGCCCGATAATATTGGTTTTAGATTATCAAACGGTGTTTTATCATCTTTCGCTTTAGCATAAGCTTCGAAGCTATCGCCTTTTCCTACGATCCTGAAACTATACCACTTCTTTGGTTGAGCGTCGAATTTACCGGTGCCAAATCTTGTCCAATTACCACCACCGCGCTTCCAGAAATCAAAGTTTCCAGCCTCTCCACCAGATCTTCTATCTAAAAGGTAGAATTCATCAGAACTTACAAACCTGAATAATACTCCGATATAAAAATCTTCAGGAAAGTAAGCATCGTATTCTATTATGAAGTCTTTCAAGTCTGCAGGTCCAACAACCCAAATGTTTCCACCAACATCATGACGTGCTTTGTCTTTGGCTAGATCAGTATGAGCAAATATTTTATTGTTCGGATTCAAAGGATCTACGATGACCTTAGCGTTTCCAGCTCCCTTAAAACCCAGTTCCCAACCCTTTGGTGGATTTCCCAACGCATCATTTTCAAAATTGCTTGCATAGTATTGTTTTGCATAAACAAAGGATGATATTATCATTAAGAACAAGATTGTTATAGAGATTCTTTTCATATCATAAACTCCTTCTCTCTTAAGTATTTAATCCTATAATTGAAAGTTTAATTTTCTATGCTATTATATCAAAGTTGGATAAGATGTCAATAGTTACTTCCTTAGCTTCGGATACCAAGCATAAACTTTAGTTGCTTAACCATTATGTTTTAGTGAAAAAACACAGAGACACGGAGGCACGGAAAGAAAATTAATCACGAAAGACACGAAAAAAATATCGCGAATTAGACGAATAAAACGAATAGCACGAATATATATAAAAAATATTATCAACTTTTTGCCTCCCTTAATCCCTCCGTAAACGGAGGGAAATATTCTCTCCCCGTTTACGGGGAGAGCTAGAGAGAGGTATTAATCTTTTATCGATTGCACAAATTAACCCACCACTAATGCACAACAGGTGTTGCACCACGAGAAAGCTACATATCTCATAATCGACAAAAAATTCGTGTAATTCGTCTTATTCGTGTCATTCGTAATTAAATATCTCCGTGTCTCTGTGCCTCCGTGTTTTGCCCTTATTATGTTCTGTATGAGTTGTTGTTTATACTATTCAAAAAATGATTATAATTATCATTTATTATAAAATCCCTCTAAATCTCCCTTTCACAAAGGAAGACTTAAATGGTTTTTGTAAATCTCCTTTAGAAACTTTTAGGATTCCACACTTTTTCAAAGCTGATTTTTTGAATGGTAAAATGAAAATTTACATAAAACTCCTGACAATACCAGACTATCTTCTTCGCAATTTATCTACAAAAAACCTTACATTATTGGTAATATCACCGATTACAGTTGCTGATATTGCAGCAACACTATCCGCTCCTGCTTCTATGACCCGATCCACATTGATAGCATTTATACCGCCAATTGCTACAATTGGTATACTCACAACTTTCTTTATCTCTGCAATCACTTCTACCCCGATAGGCAACCCGGCATCTTTCTTTGTCGTGGTTCCAAAAATTGGACCTACTCCAAGATAGTCTGCTCCCATCATCTCTGCCTTGATAGCTTCCTTAGTATTATCTACGGAAACACCAATGATTTTATCCTTTAACAACTCCCTTGCTTGTTCATAAGCCATATCACCCTGACCTATATGTAGACCATCTGCATCAACAATGCTGGCAACATCAGCATAGTCATTTACAATAAAAATGGCATTATTTTCATCACAGATCTTTTTGATTTCGCTTGCGGTTTTTATTATCTGATCTTTAGATGATTTTTTATCCCTGTATTGAATTATATTAGCACCACCTTTTATTGCGGAAATTACTTGCTCAGTTTCATTCTTTTGTGTAAGCTCGTTATCTGTTATAAAGTAGAAGCTAATGTTATGAAGATCTTTCATTTTTATTACAATCTCCTGTATTTTTGTAGTTCAATTATCTTTTCTTTGTTTAGAGAGAATGCAGAATCATAAAAAGCTTCCTTATAAGTGCCTGGTCCTTTGCTTGATTTAGCTGCAAGCTCACCTACAATACCAAAGCAAACTAGCGCAGAAGTTGCAGCAAAAGCATAATCTTTCTCGACAGCAGCGAAACAACAAATAACTGAGGCAGCCATACAACCTGTCCCAACAATTGAGCCCATCATTTTATGACCATTATCGATCAAATAGGTTTCTTTGCCATTGGAAACAATATCCTGAACACCTGTCATTGCTACTGTGGTATTTTTTTCCTGAGCAAACCTGGATGCTATGCTGATCAGATCGCCTTCAACACCCATTGCCTCAACACCTTTAACAACTGCATTAGCTCCTGCCAAAACTCCAATCTCTGCAGAATTTCCTTTTATTATGCTAACTTCTACTTCTTTAATTATCCTATTAGCACTTTCTGTCCTGAGGGCAGTTGCACCAACTCCTACCGCATCGAGCAAGACAGGAATACCGATCTGATTTGCCCTTTTTCCAGCGGAGATCATAGATTCAACTAAATCTGGAGTAAGTGTCCCTATATTTAATACCAATCCTGATGCGATGGAAGTCATATCTGCGGATTCCTCAATTGCATGTGCCATTACCGGTAATGCACCAAATGCACGAGTTATATTCGCACAATCATATATAGTAACCCAATTTGTTATGTGATGTATTAATGGTTTTCTTTCCTTTATTCTTTCTAAAAGTTCATATACTTCAGCCATAATTCCTCCATTTTTATTAACATTATGTTAAATTTATTTATAAATAACCTCATTTTCTTTTAAGAAATAAACACTTTTCGTAAGATAACCATTCCTGTTATATATCAAACATTATCCATTTTGATGGAATATCATAAGCAATTATATTTTGAATATTTATATTTGTCAATTTCTTTAACGATACGAAATATTGCGGAAGTGGATAAAATGTAATATAATATGAAAAACATAAATTGGCAAAAATAATTATTCATTATAATTATCATTTATTATAAAATCCCTCTAAATCTCCCTTTGGATTGTAAGGGCGAATGGCCGTTCTC
>FWPV01015153.1_pt1 | contig 11143 bp, 8 predicted proteins | sample 2228371 | NCBI WGS metagenome assembly FWPV01 (sample SAMEA103939776, study PRJEB20133) | metagenome | reverse complement strand
AAGGCTTTAGAGGCTGTCCGATAACCCCTATTTTGCCTAAAAATTGTATAAGTTTAGTAGGGAAAACTTATACAAAAATTTGTAATTTTTTGAATTGTCGGACAGCCTCTTTAGCCTTGCGTTTTGCGAACCTAAATGTTTGCCCTACATTTATTGGCAATTTGAGAAAATGAATTCTTCTTGTAAGAATGGTTGATGAAGACTACGTCGCACAGATGTGATACTTTCTTTACTATTACCTTTTGGAGTGAAGCAAGCCTTCTCACTGCTTCAAATAGAGTGTTATTTTTTTCAGAACCCAATGAGGACAAGTACTGAAAGCCAAAAATGGGCATCCTGTTGACCTTGCTAACTTCAGAAAATATAGTTTATGATTGGATGTTTTTTAAATAAAACCGCCGTCTACAGGAATAATTGTCCCAACACAAAAAGAAGCTTTCTCTGAGCATAAAAAGGTAACAATACCACTAATTTCTTCAGGGGTTGCTAATCTCTTCATGGGCATTCTTTCGGAAACGAACTTTTGAAATTTTTCAGGAAAATTTTTTGAGATAAAATCCCAATGACCGCCTTCGGAAATAAAAGGACCAGGCATAACTGCAGAAACAATTATACCCGTCTTTGCTACCTCTCGCGCAAGCCCTTTTACATAAGCATTCAACGCAGCTTTTGCAGAACTATAAGGCAGTGAAGCATCAACCATTACGGCAGAAGATGAAGAAATATGCACTATTCTTCCCCATTTTCTCTCTTGCATATAGGGTATAAATAAACGATTTAATTCCACTGCAATTCCTAAGTTAAACTTCCACACATTTTGATATTCTTCTATGCTGCTTAAGGCATTTTTTATTGACAATGTCCCACCTAAATTATGGACTATAATTTCTGGATAACCAAATTTTTCTATTAATTTTTCTTTAAGAATTTTTGGTGCATCTTCAGTCATAAGGTCAAGAGATATTCCAAAATGTCCTGATTTATTTCCTCCGACCTTTTTTACAACAGACGATAGAGCATCATTATCTCTTGCTACAACAGCTACTTTTACTCCTTCTTCTGCAAGAGAAGTAGCAATAGCCATTCCGAGCCCACGACTTGCTCCAGTGATTAATGCACATTTTCCTTTAATTCCAAGTTCCATAATTTCTAAAATTTCATAATTTCCCAATTTCTTGCTTTCTTCACTACTGCACTCGAGCCGGAGTAAGGGAGCATTGCTTCCGTTTCTTTTTTTAGTAGCGACTCACTCGTGCACGCGAGCGAAGGCTCACTCTCTCCGACCACTGCTGAACGCAAGCAAAGGCTCGCTTACTCCACTGCGCCCCAGCAAAGACTTGCTTGCTCCAGTTTCCTATATCTTCTTACTTTTTCCCCACCCCTACTCCAATTAGATAATGTGCCATTGGATAAAATCCTGTATGAATAACTTCGTCATTACCAGAAAAGATAAACACATTATGGAAATATTTATTTAGTGAATCTCTTAGCTTTTCCCAGGTATAAAGATTCACATGACCAAGACGAGTAACTTCTGATGCATATTGTTCGGAAGTTTTGTTTGGCGTTCCTACAATACATATTCCATGCTTTTTAAGGTTTTGGTAAATAGAAGTAAAGAATAAGTTTTCATTTTCAGGGTAAATATGTTCAATTACATCAAAGCAAACGATACCATCAAATTTTTTAATTTTTGCGCCCAAAAAGTTCATATTTAAGAACTTAATTTTGGGAGAAGAAAAAGTCTTTTCAGCCACATTTATTGCATCTTTATCAATATCAATAGCCACAACCTCTTTAGCAAATTCAGCAAGCAATATTGTTCCTAATCCTTCGCTACATCCAACTTCAAGTATGTATTTCCCTTCACCAAAAAGTTTTGCAGCAAATTTGTAATGGCTTAAGGAGAAAAGAACTCGTCGAGGAGTATGTCGTATCTGATATGAAAAATATGGACCAAGAGTAATTTTCTCTTTTCCTATAAATTCTCTAACATCTTTCCATTTATCTAATTCGTTAGGTTTATTTTTCATTTATAAAAGAGTAGGGGAGCATTGCTCTTGTTTCTGTTATGTTTTGGTGGACAACGGACCTGGCTTTATGTCAGTTGATTTCGACGGTAGAGAACGAATTTTAATTTGTTGATTTTGACAGAGATTTTGACAGAGGTAAATCTCTCGTCTACCGCCGTCGTCTACAATGTCCGTTGAGTATCGACAGGATAAATCCTGTCGTCTTCCATCAGCACACAGGGAATAGTTTTCCTGCTCTCTAATAGTCTTTTATAACGAACGCTGCAGGGGCATTTGTCCATGAGAATTTTTTGATTTTGATATTTGGTTTGTCAGCAAAAAATTCATCGACGGCTTTAGTTTCTCCAGGCCAATCGGGGATAGAATACTCATCGAATAACATTATTCCACCATGAGACAATAGTTGCCAAAAATTCTCTAAGGTTACTTTTGTCGGCTTGTACAAATCGCAATCAAGATGAATAAGGGAAAAGCGAACGCCTGGATTGTCTTTTATAAATTTAGGAACAGTTTCTTCTATATCTCCGACTATCAATTTCACACGAGATTTCCAGGGTATAAATCTATCTGCGTCGAATATAGCGATTGCTTCATTTAATTCATCATAATATTTTTTGGGAGAGAAACCTCCAACAAATTTTTGTACTTCTAAGACTTCTTTTCCATCTTCTTTTGAAAATTTTTCAAATCCTTTCCAATTATCAAATCCATAAACAGTTTTGGTGCGGTCGCCAATACAATAAGCCTCTAATAAATTTGCCCAGGTCATAAGACCCAACCCTCTAAATACACCCATTTCTGCAATATCACCAGGAACTTCAAGTGTCATTTTAAACAATTCAACATGTGCCAGAAATCTTTTTAGCCACTGCCTGCGAGCAAGAACAGGAAATAATTTCACCGCATCTAAAGGAGTAATTTTAAATTTTTTGCAGTGTTTTTCAATTTTGTTTTCAATATCTAAATCAATTCCAGATTTTTTAAACCCATTGAATTCTTTTTCCTTCATCGTTCCCACCTCAATTTCCCTCTCCCTTCTCTTAGAAAAGAGGAAAAATTTAATTCCCACTAACTATAGGAATTTCTCAAGTTATCCACAATGAAAAGCTTACAATTATGAAAAGCTTATGCCTATGAAAAGCTTACGCTTGAACTCCAGAAGATCTGGAGTTAATTCGTAAGAATTTCAAACTCGTAAGAGTTTCATAGAACTAACTTAAATTTAATGTGGTGTCAGATTAAATATTTTATATGCGTCGAGCGGCTTTGGCTGATTTATATAAGGCATAACAAAGGTATCTATGAATTCATTATCTTCCCCTCCAATGCAATTAGGATGGTTACCATCAAACCAACCGTTGGTTAATAGGTCAGCACGCATTTTTGTCAGCGATTTATTACGAATACTTCCAAGAGAGAATTGTAAAAAATTGCAAGGAAGGAATTGTCCATCAGCTGTAATTGCCATAAATTCGGTTCCCGCTGGACAATGGTCCTTTGCTCCTGTGAAAATATCTCTATTTATCATTTTTTGTCCATTCGGTAAAATTGGACAACTTAATTGTAGTTTTTTAATATATTTTGAATCTTCAGGTGTTAGGAGCATCCCTTTCTTCCCATCCCACTTCCCAAAAGGCATTGCTATTTGCGCATCGAAGCGAATCAATTTCTTTTTGGCGTATTCATAAGCTTTCTGGAATCCAAGAGAATGTAAATTTTTGTGCGTAAGAACCATTGAGATAGAAGCAAGAAGGCCTTCGTTTAGAACATTATCAATTGCTTCCATAGTTCGTTCAAAGGAACCCACTTTTCGATTTGCATCATGTTCTTCTTTTATTCCTGAATCTAAACTGAAAGCAATTTTATCAACTTTCAATTTTTTTAACCATTTTATCTTTTCGAGAGTCATATTCCAACCATTAGAAACAACATTAATGTATGTTTCGTCTGGATGTATCATAGTGATTATTGCTTCAAGACGCTCAGGGTCTTCAGTGGGTTCTCCACCTTGTAAAACATAATGAAATACACCAATCTCATACGCCTCTTCTAAAGCTTTTTGTAATATGCTCAGTTCTATAGGTTTAACATCGGCAAAAGTTACAGCATAGCAGTGAGGGCAATTCATATTACATCGATTTGTTACATCTAAGGATAAAGTTCTTAAATTTCCAGGCTGAAATTTTCTTTGGCGTTCATGCAATTTAGGCTTCTGAGAATACATTGTTTTAAGGGAGTAACCGCACTTGTGCGGTCAATAGCTCGCTCTGAACTTGTTTCAGAGACACCACAAGTGGTGTCTCTCCAGAAATATTTCCATTTTCCATGCCCTTCGGTATCAGACAAATTCTAAATGCTCTTTATCTGCATTTAAATATTCAAGAATTAATTTATTTTTTAAATAAGAAACACAGTGATGATTACAATGAATGAAGGGATTTACTTTAAAGAATTTACTTTTATCAGAAAACCAAAAGTCTTTAAATCTTTGATTTTTTATAGAACCTATTAAGCCTTCATCGAGATTATAAGCTTTATCCTGACAAGAATATACATTTAAATCAGCGCCAATTACAGACAGAATTTGAAGGTATGGACACCATCTATAATCTTTATCAAATTTTTCATCTAAGGAGTGATAAGAATCATAGATTTCAAATTTATGGTCTATAAAACTTTCTTTCGCATGAGAAATTTGTTCTTTTACTATATTAAAAATTGGATTATGATATTCATTATTTTCTTTTCTGCTATTGCTTACAATACACGGTGTAACTTTAACGCTATTTACCCCAATATTTTTTAATCTGCCAATGAAATTATAAATTTGAGATGCATTATTTTTATCAATTATTATGACGACTCCTAAATAGCAATTTCCGCCCAACCTTTTGAAATTCTCCATATTATTCATCACTTTTTTAAACTCGCCCTTTGGGACATTTCTGTAGAAAGAATAGCTATCATCATCCCAGCCATCCATTGAAATTCTTAGCCAGGTTGCAAAATGTGCAAATATTTCTGCTATTTCTCCCCGCAGTCTTGCGCCATTTGTTAAAGCTGCAAACTTAATGGCAGAGGTGGATAATTTTTTTACTGCTTCTAACAAATATGGATAGTAAAATGGGTCACCACCTCCACTGAATGTAACTGACTTTACGCCTATTTCTTCTAAATCATCTATTACCTCCATCATTTTATCTCTTGGAATGAAATCTCTCTCATTCATATCTTTCCCAAGTTGTAAATTATCTGCTCTGTATGCACAATAATAGCAATTGTGAGCACAAACATTTGTAGGTTTAATTCGGATTTGGATTGGTGGCAATATTTTATCTACTAATTCCGGCAAGGAATCTATTTTATCTTTGAAATGAAAAATTTTCATATGTGTGTATAATAATCCCATAATTGAAATTTCTGGAGTAAGGGAGCATTGCTCCCGTTTCTTTTAATAGTAGTTCACTGCTGAACGCAAGCAAAGGCTCGCTTACTCCTGGCTGGCTTACTCCTTATTCAAAATATATAAATTCGTAGTCACCAGTGTATCCAAATTCATTGAACAGCCAAATCCATTCTTGAGGGGTAAAAAATGCTTCTGCAGTTAATGCCCAGCATTGCAAATTAAATAATTCTTCTTCATTTCTATAACTTTCAACAACAATATATTTATTCTTCCCAACTCTTTCTATTTCTCCCAATGCAGATTTTAAGTCGAAAATATATAGATTGTGTAAAGTAGTAATGGATATTACTAAGTCAAAATCTTTATCTCTATAAGGATATTTATCCTGTGCTCTGTGAACAAATAAGTTTGCTTTTATTTCCTCTTTTGCATTTTCAATTGCATATTTTGAAATATCAAAACCTACGACCTTAGAAGAAGGCAGCAACTTTTTGAACTCATAAAGCAAGAATCCTTTTCCACATCCTACATCCAATATTTTAGTATTGTCAGGAAGTTTATACATTTCAATTAATTTATCTGCAACCACATTCCATCGCCCATCATATTTATACCCACCATAGCCGTATCTTCTATCTCCATCCCAATAATCTTCATCATATTTACGTGCTGTTTTCATACACTCAATCTTGCTATCTACCATTCTCTTTAAATAATCTCTTTTTGTTCTTTTATGTAAAGGAGTTATTATATTCAGTAATTGACCCATTAATTACCTCCTCTTGTAATATGGAGTAAGGGAGCGTTGCTCCCGTTTCTTTTAATAGTAGTTCACTGTTGGACGCAAGCAAAGGCTCGCTTACTCCAGGATTTACTTATCTTCTATTACACTGTGTTTTATAAACTCTGCTATTTTTTTCCCTGATATTCCATAATATTCCCTCATTCCATCTAAATCTTTTATCTCATGGATAAAATTATTTGCAATGCCTAACAAATAGAGTTTACATTTATTATTATGTTTTGTAAATTCTCTTGATAATATACTAACTAATCCTGTATTTGTAAAGTGTTCTTCTACACAAAAAACATAATTAATATCTTTTAACATTCCAAATAATTCTTTAATTTTTAATGGTTGTATCATAGGAATAGAAATCAATCTTGGATAAATTTTCTCTTTCTCTAAGATACTTTTTGCTTTTAAAACTTCTACACTTATTGAACCATGGAAGATGATAGCAACATCCTCACCATTTTCTATTTGTTGTGGAATAGTAATATCTATATTTTCATTTTTATGAATATTAGGTTCTCCTCTTTTTGCAAGCCTAACATAAACTGGAGTATTCGATTCAAGTGAGTATAAAGCAGATAATTTTGCTTCTATTGGGTCAATTGGGGAAAGTATCGTTAAATTAGGCAAAGTCAAAGCAATACCTAAATCTTCTACAGCATAATGAGTCATTCCTTGAGGAGCGTAGGTTACCCCGCTGCCTATTCCAACTAAAACAACAGGTAAATTTTGATAACATATATCATTTCTCACCTGTTCATAACATCTATATATGACGAAGGGTATAATATTATAGAAATAAACTTTAAAGCCAGCCATTGACAAACCTGCAGAGAAGCTTGCAGCGTTTTGTTCTGCAACTCCAAGATTTAAAAATTTATCAGGGTATTTTTCTTTAAATTCATCAAAAACTCCTAAGCCTGCATCTCCACTAATGATAAAAATATCATCTCGACTTTTGCAGGCTTCTAATATTGTATTAATAAATATATTTCTCATTTTAATAAGGAGTAAGGGAGCATTGCTCCCGATTTTTTTAATAGTAGGTCACCTCAGGACACAAGCAAAGCTTGCTTACTTCTTTATACATTTTCACTTCTGTACGCGAGCAAAGGCTCGCTTACTCCACTGGCTCACTCAAGCTCCTCCAATGCTTTTTCTTTTAATTCATCTGTTACTATATAATAGTGCCATATTAATTTATCTTCCATAAATGAAACGCCTTTACCTTTTATCGTATGAGCTATAATAACCTTAGGTTTGCCTTTGAAATCACTGTTGAGAGCGGAATCTATTTCTTGTAAATTATGTCCATCTATTTCTATTGTATACCATCCAAATGCTTCCCATTTTGCTTTTAAAGGCTCAAATTCACATATTTCTCTTGCTCTTCCGTAACCTTGTAAGTTATTATAATCAATTATGGCGGTGAAATTATCTATTCCCAATTTGGGAGCAAATAAAGCACCTTCCCAAATTGAACCTTCTTGAGTTTCCCCATCTCCTATTATAACATAAACCTTTCTTATTTCTTTCATCTTTTTAAATCCATAAGCTATTCCCAATCCAATATTGAATCCATGCCCTAAAGAACCTGCCGATACTTCAATGCCTTTTGCAACAAATCTATCAAGATGAGCTGGCAAAGTGCCATCGTTTTTGTAATATCCATCTAATAATTTTTTGTCAATTATTCCTCTTACTACTAATGTGGAGTATAGAGCTGTTGCAGCATGAGCCTTACTCAATATAAATATATCTCTCTTTTCCCAAGGTTCTATATTCATCTTTTTAAAGTAAAGAACCGTTAAAATATCTACACATGATAGAGAACATCCGACATGCGCGCTTTTTGAATTATTAGATACCCTTATAATTGTTTTTCTAATTTCTTTGGCTATATCTACAAGGTTCATTGCTCAGATTCGTTAGTTTTCAATGAAACTCTTACGAGTTAACTCCGAAGATGCCTGCGGAATTTATGAAATGCTTACGCATTAAGTCCGAGCTTCTACAGAGTTCAGGCGTGAGACTTTCATATTCGCTGTGTTTGGACGACCCTGAAAGGGTCTTAATACTTTTAATAAAATCCTTAAGTATGAATTCCTGGTAAATAATAATTTTTTATGAAAGACATGGCTTTTTTAGCAATTGCTACATTGCTGAAATTTTCACACACAACTTTTCTCCCATTTTTAGCGATTATTTCTCTCTCAATTGGATTATCTAAATAATATTGAATTTTATTAAGCAAATCATCTTTATTGTAAAATACGACGATTTCCTCATTTTCTTTAAAATAATCGGTAATCAAGTCTACTTCTTCATTATTTTCAGGTTGGATATGCTTAACAAGCGGGAAGCCTCCAGAAGCTAAGATCTCAAAATTTCGTTCATGCAAAGATACAAAAGGATGGTCAGAAATAGCTATTTTACTACTTCTATAAATTTCAGCCAATTCTTCACCCCATTTTGCTTCTCCCATATGGAATTCTTTAAATTTTTCAATATCACTCCACGCTTTTCCCCACAGCTTTATATTTTTACTGATTTTAGAATCAATAATCCATTCCATAACTCTTCTTCGGTAGATTGCACTCATAATTTGACGGCAAAAATGAAGTATGAATTTTTCTGTCTCCTTCTCAATCTGCATTCCGTTGCATGAAATCTTTTCGTTTAATAATTTTTGAAAACTATTATCAAAGAATATAAATTGTTCCTTAAGGGACATTTCTATGAGAACATCAAATAATTCATACATTATTTTTTTTATTTTAAAATCTTCAATAATGCTCAAAAACAAATTTAATTGAAAAAATTCGTTTCCTGCAATGTTATTGACATTAACAATATCACAAGCGTATTGGTCATTTATGACATTTTTCTTAATAAAAACACCAAGATCAACACCATCGACTGAGGGCAAGATTCTATTTTCTGGTATTCCCGAATTTTTGAAAAAAGAAACAGATTTTTTCACATCGGGCAAGTGGGCTGGCAAACCGAATGTGTTGTCTCCAGCTACAAAAGTAGTAGAAGGGGAGGGGGGAGCAAAAGTAGTCTCGCCTCGGTGACGAATAATCCACAGCAAAGAGTTCCTAATTTCTCCATCTTGAAAAATATCATTTGCACTGTAGTTAAGTAGAAAAATTATGTCGGGTTTAAAATTATATACCTGCTCAAAAATATACGACTTATTTATACTTTCATAAGGTTCAGTTTCAATCAAAAGTTTACATTTATACCCTAAATTTAAAAAAGCATTATACCAGTTTTTGCACATATGTTTATTTAAATAGTTGGTTTGCTTTGTTATTAGCATAATATTTATGCTCTCGGGCTTGGTTAAAAACAAATTTTGATAATAGTGAAAATCTTTTCCTTTATAATATTCCTTTAAGTTTTCTATATACATCAAAACTTTATTATTGTTTTCTTCAATCATTTTGTTAATTATACCCAAATAATCATATTTAGCAGAATGTCCAAAAACATAAGCAGGTGGATGAATTAGCAAATTAGAAAAGAAACATTCGAAAATGGTCTTATCTTTCCCTACAATAAAAAGCAGCCTTTTCATTTCAATATATTTATTCAATCGAGAAAGGTCATCGAGTGCAAGAAAACAATAAAATTTCCTCACGTCATCGAACATAAGATAAATAATATAAGCCACATCAAAGAATTTTTGTATATATTCTAAGCTAATAAAATTTACTAAAAGGATATTAAAGGTTTCTCTTTCTCTTTTTTTAAGTAAGTCTTTTATGATTTTTTCAATTTCAGTCTTTTCATAACTTTCTTCAAAGAATAGTATATTTTTCCTAAGTTCCTGAAAGTCAAAAGTCAAGTTCGAGAATAATAAATTATGGTAAGCAAGCAAGTCTATATTTTTATCGAAGATTTTTTTGTAGTGTTCTTCATTTGGTTTCACTAAATAATCAAAGATAAGTTCTGAAAATTTTTCACTGGAAATGCTTAATCTATTACATTCTATAAGAAAAGTTTTAGCTTCATCAAAGGCTTCATTTTTTAATAATCGTTCCAAAAAAGGCACATAGTATTTATTAACAAATGATTCTTTTTGATTGTAATTGATAGAATCCCATTCTACTGAAGCTGTGGCTACAGTAGAACTGGAGTAAATCATTAAATCATGTTGGCATACGCTTTTCGCCTGTGATTCTATTTCCATAATGGAGTTAATAAAATCAATAAACTTGTTTTTATACTTTTCTAAAGAGAAATCTTCTCTGAATTTTAGGACATTTTTCTGGAGTTTTTCATAATCAGCAGTTTTTAGTATGTTTTTAAGAGTTTTAATATTATTATAAGAAACAACAATTCCTATTCGATGGTTAATAACCATACTTGCAATATATTCGCATTCATCCTGAACGATTAAAGGAATTCCTAATGCAGTGTAAATGAAAAGTCTATTAGGGATACCATATTTAATATGTAAACTCCGGACTTTTTTTACTTCTTCTAAATTATAAATCATACATCCCCAATGATATTTACCCCCTAATTTAGGAATTATAACATTAAGAAGTCCACTTTCAATTATATTTATTCTTTTATTACCTTTAAAATATTGCCTGTATGCCTTTGGAGCATTTATTGGACTTTTAAAATACCACACATCGAGATAAAAATTCTGATTTATAATGCTTTCAAATTCATAAAATAGAGCAGCATTAAAGAAAAATTCGGGAATGCGAATAGGAAAAGTATCAATATTTCCTATATACGCAATTTTATCAGGTTCTTTTATCTCCTTTGGAGGCTCTTGATATAGTTCTTTGCTTATTACCGGTGGTAAAAATAATTTTGGTAATGGATAATTATCTGATAATAAGGGAAATTCATCTCCTCCATCTTTATAAATTATACCGTCAACTA
>FWPV01015152.1_pt1 | contig 11144 bp, 7 predicted proteins | sample 2228371 | NCBI WGS metagenome assembly FWPV01 (sample SAMEA103939776, study PRJEB20133) | metagenome | reverse complement strand
TTCCTGGAGCACGGGCGCGCGGTCGGCCTGGTCGCCTGCGGCCAGCCACAGTCGCTCAACGTGCTGCCGCCAGACCGGGGCGGCCGACAGGATGCTGGTGGACAGGTCCGCCGCCAGAGTCGAGCCCGGTGGGAGCAGAAGGGTGAAGAGCATCAGCAGGAGGTACAGCTTGCGGGCCATGAATTTCTCCTTGGAGCGCCTGCCCGGAAAGCATCCCGGGCAGGCGCCTGTTGGTTCAGAATACCGTCTTGAAGCTTACGGTCTCATCAGGAAGGGTAAGAAGATGGTGCGCTTGGTCAGGTCTTCGACCAGCAGGATGGTTTGGGTGGCCGCTTTCGACCAGTGACCCTCGTTATCCTGGGCGCGGACCGAGAAGCCGTGCCAGCCGTTGCTGAGCGTGCGCGGCGGGGCATTGTAGTGCTGGCCGCTGTCGTCCAGGTAAATCGGGCTGACGACCACGCCGTCCACCGTCCACTCGTACGCAACGATGTCCTCGCCATCGCCCATCTTATCCAGATCGCGGGCGGAGGCAAACAGGTCGATTTCCATGGTCTGATCGTAAATGTTGCTGTCACCGGTGTAGATCAGCTCGATATACGGCAGCCGGTCAACAGAAGCCAAAACCTCGTCAGGCAGGTACATCAGGCGGCGGAAGAGAATGTCGCTGTTGAAGACCAGCTCATGACCGTCGGGCAGGATTTCCTCTTCCCACTGGTTCCACACCGCGTACATGAAGGTGCCGCCAGGGTTGGCCAGCATGGAGGCTTCGCCCGAGAGGATCTCAGCCTTGTTTTCCAGCCACGGCCAGCGGTCCAGGACCTCATCATCAACAGATGTAACGTAATCCATGACCTCGTAGTCGTCGCCGTAGTTGGTTGCCCGGCTGTAGTACAGGTCGAGTGGGGTAGCTTCGCCCTCGGCCACGGTGGTGTTGTCGCCGGTCTCGTAGACCATGAAGTACTTAGGCCGGTCGCGCTCCGCATCATCCTCGTAGGGCAGGCCTTCAAAACTGAACCCATTGGCGGTCAGCCAGTCGGTGCGGATGGTCGGGTAGAGCTTCATGCCGCCGGTCGGGCTGTAGCGCGGGTCGAGGATGGTGATCTTGTTGCCAGTCAGCAGCGAGACGTTGCGGCCCTGTTCGAACTCCCCGGGGCCGTAGGTCCATGTTACCGGCACCGGCTCGCCAATCTTTGTGCCGTAGTAGTACTCGAGGTATTCGGTGCCGTCGCCGCCCAGGTCTGCCGGGGTGGTGGTCCAGGTCAGGCCGCCGTCGAACGAGCGCCGCGCGTACAGGTTGTAATGATCGTTGCCGACCGCGTTGGAATTCCAGTTGGGCGACCAGGCGTACATCATCATGACAATGTCGCCGTCCAGGAAACCGCGGTGGCCCTTGGCCACGTCGTACGGGTTCTCCCAAGACTGATCATCCAGGTCGTTGTCGTCCTCGCAGCCATCAATCGCGCTGGTGCCGTCGCACTGGCGCCATTCATAAACTTTGGGAACCTCGGTTCCGGTCGGGTTGCTGCCGTCGTCGTCGATCGGGAAAGCATCTGCGCAGGTGTCGTTGCCCGTGCCAACATCACAGCGGACGATGGTAGTGCCAGAGATATTAATGGCGGGTGAGAGACACACACCTTGCAGGTAGTTGGGGTTGCTGCCGTCGGTGTAGGCCCACTCGGCGCAGTCCAGGTTCTCGAAGGCGTACGGGTTATCTACCGCCGGGTCGAAGTCATCCGGGATGACCACGCGGCGCAGCATGATGTCGGCCGGGCCGCCCTGGTTGATGATGCCTTGCTTGTAGATCAGCATGGCCGCCAGGCCGCTCTCCGAGTTCACCGCCGCGGAAACCGAGTTGGTGGTCAGCGCGAAGCGGCGGGAGATCTCAGTCAGGTAGTACTCGTACCCGCGGTCGTCGACCTGGATGTCGTAGAACTCACCCACGCCGCCGGTGCAAAATTCATCGGTGTCATCTTTACAGACGGCCGGCTGGTTGATCATACCGCCCTGGCTGACCATGAAGTGATCAGGGCCAGATTTGAACGGATCGAATGAGTAGTACCACATATCCTTACCGATGTCGACCGGGTCAGCGTCCTCATCCTCGGCCGTGTCGCCCAAGGCTTTGGATTCCTCAGCCGCCATGACAATCCAGGCACTCTTTTCCACCACCCCGTCGCCATCCAGGTCAACGGCATCAGCCGGGGTGTACGGCTTGAGGTTCAAGCGCACGCGGGTAGAGGCCACCCGCCCGTTCAGCAGGCGGTTGTCCTCAGTCACGCACAGGTTGAGAGTGGTCCCGCCCGGGTTAGTCCAGGAGACCTGCGTGGCGCAGAAGTCCGATTCTGCCGTTGGGGCAGTCGGGAGCGCCAGCGGATCGATGGCGTCGATGTTGTCGAAATCGATGTAGCAGTACGGGTCGCTCTTGCTCGCCTTGCACATGGCGTTGTCGGTCAGGCGGACCGGGATCGCCATCGGCACGTAGGCCTTGGGCATGGTTGCGTCGGACAGTGCCGCGTATTCGGCCATGGTGATCGCGCCTACAGTGTCTTCCGTGGCGAATACCTTGTCGAAGTCGACCTGGCTGATGTGCGAGTACCAGATGTCGGTCTGCTGCCAGGCCACCGCGCCAGACCAGCCCTCGCCTGGGCCAAGCCCCTGGCCGGGGCGCAGCCCCTCGGGGTCTTCCTGCCAGGTCAGCATGCAGCCGGCGCCCGCCGCGCAGTCGACCGCGGGCAGGTTAGCGTCGCGTTTGCCGGAAGTCAGCCGCTCGGGCTTGGTCCACATCACGTACTCGGTCTCGGTCGTAGTGGTCGAGGGGTCATCCCCTGCCAGCAGCTTACCACGTGCGGTCCAGATGCACGAATAGGGGATCTCGCCGACTTCGGGGAAGCCCTGCTCGGTGTAATCGACCGAGCCCTGGTTGCCGCTCACGCCGAACAGGTCGTAGAGATAGACCGCATCCTTGCCGTAGTTTTGCTCCAGGTCCTCGAAGTATGCCGCATTTTCAGCTAGGTCGAGCGAATAGAGCGGCGTTCCGCCTTCGCAGTATTTGCTCGCCCAGGCCACCAGGATGTTGTCGTTAAACACCTGGTGGACGACATTGTGGACGTCGCCGGGGTAAGCATGCCCGTCCTTCAAGTTAAAGGACGACAGGTCAGATGAGCGCGAAAGGTTGGTCGTCTTCCAGCTTGTGCCATCATCCAGCGAGACGCCTACGAAAGCGTCGAACTTGCCGAAGGTGATCCCGCCCAGGGCAATCCCCGCGGGCGCGTCCACCGGCTCGCCGATATTGTCGATCCAGACCGATATCAGCGGCTTGGCGTAGGCACGTGGCTCGTAGCCAGTGGACCCATCAGCCAGCAAATAATTGTCGATGGTGACAAGTTCACCAGTCGAGGCCTGGGCCGGGACATAGAAGTCCATCATAAAGACGGCTGCCTTCTCGGTCTCGGCCTCGGGGGTCTTAGATATGTTTCGGCGGAATAGTAATCCATCCTCCGCCAGCGCGCCGGCCGTGATACCCAAGATGGCGATCACGGCGATTAAGAGAAATAATGCTCTTTTCAGTTTCATGCTCAATCCTCCTTGGTAAAAAAACATTCTTGCGATGGATGCGATGGAATGCCCGTTCTCAAATAGTTACCCTCCCTTTTCCCTTGTTTGCCGCGGAACCCCGCCAACCCCAACAGCGATGGATCTACCGGTATTTCTTTGGGTAAGCCTGTTGTGGAAAAACGCTGGCAATTGGCCTCAAAACCGCGTATAATCTATTTATCGACAAAACAGCGCGCTTTTCCCAACAAACTTGTCGTCAATCGTTCTCCATCGCTGTCTTTCCGGTTGTCTTCGTCCGCATTGAGGGGGTTATGCCCGAACAACACCGAGACGCTGGACCGCAATGCCTACAACCCCCTTAAACACAGATAACGACTTAATTAACTGGATAAACTGATTCTGCCAGACCAGTAGGAATGGAATGTGATTTTGGCGTGAAATGAGGGTGAATTAAGCTAAGAAAAAATGACGGGGATTAACTTCTACTTACTCGGCTCTTTTAAGGTGTGCCTGAACGGCGCAGACCTGACCGCCTCTCTGCGGACCCGCAAGGAATGCGCCTTCCTGGCCTACCTGGCCGAGGAGTCAGATCGCCCGCTCCCGCGCGAGACGATCGCCGAGCTGTTGTGGCCCGACCGGCCGGAGAAGTTCGCCCGCATGAACCTGCGCCAGGCGCTGCTGGGCATCCGCAAGGCTTTTGGGGACGAAGAAGTCACCAACTCCTTCCTGACGGTAACCGAGAATACCCTCCAGATCAGCCGCGGGCAGGTCTGGCTGGATACGGCCGCTTTCAGCGAGCAGATCCAGGCCGCCAACAGCCATGCCCACCAGAGCCTGCACACCTGCCCTACCTGCATCGACCGTCTCGAGAAGGCCGTCCAGTACTACCGCGGTAACTTCCTGGACGACCTGATCCTGGGCGACGTATCCGGATTCGAAGAATGGCTGGTGACCCAGCGCGAGCGCCACTTCCGCCGTATGATCGGCGCCTTGCAGGCACTGGCCAGGGCCTATTTCAAGCAGGCCAGTTATGAACAGGCCTACCTGCACGCCTGGCGGGCGATTGACATGGCCCCGCTGGAAGAATCGGCTCACCGCCTGTTGATGCGAGTCCTGTACCTGACCGGGCGGCGCAACGCGGCCCTCGAGCAGTACCGGGCCTTCAAGGAAATCATGCAGCGCGAGCTGGGGGTCGAGCCATCCTCGGCCACCACCCAGTTATATAAGAACATCATGCAGGAACTTCCGATCGAGCGCCTGGATACGGCCAGCCTGGTGCTGCCGTCCGAGCGCCGCCCGCCCCAACCGGCTCCTCTGCCGCCCCTCCAGCTTTATGATCCCAATACACAGCTCCCGCTCCAGCTCCTGTTCATGGACCGCCTGCAGCATGCCATCATCCGCATGGAGCGCCACCAGCTTGGCCTGGCGGTGTGCGTGCTCTCGGCCCGTTACATCTTCAACCCGGCCGCAACCCCTGAGATGAAAAAGCAAGCCGAACAAATCCTGGTCAACCGGCTCGTCCGCAGCGTGCGCAAAGGCGACACGGTGGCCTGCCTGCGCGAGGATGTCTACGCCCTGATCCTGGAAGAAATCAAGGACCCGCACGCAGTCCCGTCCATCACCCAGAAAATCATCCGGGCGGTCGGCGTGCCGATCCACATGCGCGAAGGCACCGTCGAGGTCAGGCTGTCACTCGGATCGAGCATCTTCCCCCAGGATGGCGCGGACGCGGTATCCCTGCTGAACCTGGCGGACAACGCCATGCGGGCGGCCCGCCTCCAGGCTCATTTTTCGGTGTCGCCGCCCGCCTCGTAATCGCGCGGGGCTGGTAGAGTCACGGCGCTCAACCAGTACGCACCGATCTTGTTGACGGTCTCGCGCAGCTCGTTAAAGCTGACCGGCTTAGTGATGAACCCGCTGGCGCCGGCCTGGTAGGCGCGCTCGAGGTCTTCTTCGGCGGAAGAAGTCGTCAAGACGACCACCGGGATTGTGCACAGGTCGGGGTCTTTCTTGATATCGACCAGCGCTTCGCGCCCGTCCTTGCAGGGCATGTTGAGATCCAGCAAAATCAGGTGCGGGCGCTGCCCCGGCTCACCGGCGGCATATCTACCGCGCCGGTAGAGGTAGTCGAGCAGTTCCTCGCCGTCCTGCACCACTTCGAGCTGGACGCCCAACTGGCATTCATCAACGGCTTCGGTGATCAGGTAGATATCATCCGGGTCGTCCTCGGCCAACAAAATCGTCTTCATTTTTAACTTATGAGTCATGCTCCACCTGGCCTCCCATTCTTCTGGATCACCGGCAGCCGGACGATCAATGTCGTTCCGGCGCCTGGCCGGCTGCGCGCCTCTATTGTCCCGCCGTGCTGGCTGACGATCTTGCGGCAGATGGCCAGGCCCATGCCCATGCCTTCGTATTCCTCGCGGCTGTGCAGGCGCTCGAACGGCTGGAAAATGCGTTCCTGGTACTTCTCGTCAAACCCGATACCCTCATCCTCCACGCGGATCTCGACCATCCCATCTTGCGGGGTAGCTTCATTAGCAATCACACTGTAAATGCGCACGACAGGCGGGCGGTCTTTGGCATGGAACTTGAGCGCGTTCCCGACCAGGTTCTGGATCAACTGGCTCATCTGGACCGGATCCGCCTCGATGACCGGCAGGTCGGATACCTGCACCACCGCTTTTTTCTCCTCGATCTGCCAGTCCAGGTCGGCCAGCACGCCGGCGACAGTCTGGTTTAAATCGACCCTGGCGTAGGGAATGTTCTTGGTCGTCACCCGCGAGAAGGTCAGCAGGCTGGCGATGAGCATCTGCATGCGCTGGGCCGCCTCGCGCATCCGCCGGAAGTGGTCGGCGGCGCGCTCATCCACAGCGCCGGCAAAACGCTCCTCCAGCATCTGGTTGAAGACCTGGATTTTGCGCAGCGGCTCCTGCAGGTCGTGCGAAGCGACAAAGGCGAAGTCGCGCAACTCTTTGTTAGAAAGCTCCAGGCTGCGGGCGTATTCGTTCAACTGCTTCTCGTGCTGGTCACGTTCCGCCTCGCGGGCGGCCAACTGCCCGGCCATGCCGTCAAAAGCCTGGGCCAGCTCGCCCAACTCGCCCTGCGAATAATTGAGCCCCGTCCGCGCCTCCAGGTCGCCCTTGCCCAACCGGCGGGTGGTCTTGACCAGGGCCTGGGTCTGGTGCAGGATCTGCGCGTACCCCAGCCGCCATGTCAGGACGATGATACAGGCCATGACGACTACCAAAGAAATAAGGTTGCGCCGCAGGTTCTGGTTGGCCTCCGCAAAGGCAATATCGGTCGGCCAGCCCAGGATCACGGAAACACCCTCCATCGAACCGTGCATCGGGCTGATGGCATAGACGCCCTCGATCCCGCGCAGGCCCGGGCCGATGATCGTGCCTTCTTTTTGCTGGAAGAGCTGGTATAGCGCCGTGTTCTCAGGCAGGGTAAAGCCGCGCCAGCGGTCGTTGTCGGGATAGTGCGAGAGGATGGTCCCCTGCTGGTCGACCAGGATCAGCCGCGACCCCTCCTTGAGGTTGGCCTGGGCGGCAAAATCGTAGAACCAGGTCAGGTCGATGCTGACGTTGACCACCAGGACGGTCTGGTCTTGAAAATTGCGGATTGGGTAGCCGATCGACAGCACCGACTTGCCGGTATTATGGCAGATGTGGTAGCCGGTGGCCTCGAAGCCGTGCGCCGCGACCAATTTTTTGTAATGATCGCAGGTGTGGAAATCCGGTGTGTCGACATAGCCGGGCGGGCTGCACAGGATATTCTCCTCCAGGTCGGCGATGTAAAACGCGGCATAATAGGTAAAATGTTCCGCCACCAGGTGAGCGTAGATGCTCTCGCAACCGGATGTATCCCCCCGGCGCAGTTCAGGGTTGTGGGCGACCGTCAGCAGGAAAGCCTCGACGTTCTGCCCGAGCATGGTCTGCATGGTCGAAGCCGTATTGGCCAGGTGGACGGCCTCCCGCTCGATCGCCTCGATCGCTTGGTCGCGCTGGCGCAGGCTGGCCTGCACCAGCAGCACGGCGGTCGGGATAAAGGTCAGCAAGAACAGCAGGATTAATCGACTGCGCAGAGAAGAGAAGATATACCGCATCAGATCCCCTTACATCTTCCTTCTGATGATAACGAAGGAATACACAAATAATTACCTGGTAAACCCGGCAAGGGCTACTGTGCCAGAGTGGATGATTATTGTTATTATAACGACATTCCGGACAAATGAGTCGGGGTTTTCGAGTACAATCGGCTTAACTGACCCTGTCCCATTTAGGTGAATGCCCATGCAGCTTTCTCCTGATGCTAATTCCCTGCGCGACACCCTGGCCGCCGACCTGCGGGCGCTGGGCGTCCGCCCGGGCGGCGTGCTGCTGGTCCACTCGGCGCTGCGCTCGCTCGGGCTTCCACCTGACCTGCCGCAGCGGGCCGAGATTGCCGTGTCCGGGCTGCTGACAGCCCTGGGCCCCGGCGGGACGCTGCTTATGCCGGCCCTCAGTTACGCCAGCGTCAGCGCGCGCCAGCCCGTCTTCGACGTTGCCAACACTCCCTCGTGCGTCGGCGGGCTGACCGAGTACTTCCGCACCCGCCCGGGCACGCTGCGCTCGGTCCACCCGACCCATTCGGTGTGCGGCGCAGGCCCGCGGACAGGCGAGCTGCTTTCCAGTCACCGCCTGGACGTCACCCCCTGCGGCCCGCACTCGCCTTTCTCGCTCCTGCCGCAGGTGAATGGGCAGATCCTCTTCCTCGGCTGCGGGCTGAAGCCCAACACCAGCATGCACGCCGTCGAGGAACATGTCGTCCCACCTTACCTGTTCGGCCTGCCAGTCGACTACCAGGTCATCCTGGCCGATGGGACCGTGACGGCCATGCAGGTGCGCCGCCATAACTTCGCCGGCTGGGACCAGCGTTACGACCGCCTGGAACAGGTCATGGGTGACGGACTGCGGGCCGGGCGAGTCCTGCAGGCCGATTGTCACCTGGTTGAATCCGCGCAGATGTGGCCGGCCGCCCTGGCCGCGCTGCGCCGCGATCCGCTCTTTTTTGTGGAGGCTTCCCAATGAAAATCACCGGCACATTCCTGGACGAGATCACCCACGACATCCCCTCGCACAACTGGGGCCCGGCCGAGTGGGCGGCCGACTTCGACGCCATGCGCGCCGCTGGGATCGACACCGTCATCCTCATCCGCTCCGGCTACCGCGACCGGATGACCTTCTCATCTGAAGTGTTGGCGCGCGAGCTGCGCATGCGCCCGGCCTACATCGACCTGGTCGACCTGTTCCTGACCCAGGCCGAGCGGACCGGGATGACCTTCTACTTTGGCGTTTACGACTCGGGCCGCTTCTGGCACCAGGGCCAGCCCGAGAAAGAGGTCGAGCTGAACCTGCGCTTTACCGAGGAAGTGGCCGAGAAATACGCCCACCGCCCGGCTTTCGGCGGCTGGTACATGACCCACGAGATCCACGCCCACGATGAAGGCGTCACGCGCCTGATTGAGCGCCTGGCCCGCCACGTCAAAGGGCTCAAGGATGTGCCGGTGCTCATGTCGCCCTACGTGGCCGGGAGCAAGCTGGTCGGCGATCGTTCGATCAGCCAGGAAGAGCACGAGAAACAGTGGGACCAGATATTCGCCATCCTGTCTGGCTTCGTCGACATCGTGGCCTTCCAGGACGGGCAGGTCGAATTCTACGAGCTGCCGGATTACCTGGAGATCAACAACCGCCTGGCGCGCAAGCACGGGCTGGTGCCCTGGTCCAACGTGGAGAGCTTCGAGCGCGGCATGCCGATCGATTTCCTGCCGATCGACTGGCGCAACCTGCGCTACAAAATCGACGCAGCCGAGGCATCCGGGGTCGAAAAGCTGATCACCTTCGAGTTCTCGCACTTCATGAGCCCCAATTCGATGTGGCCTTCGGCGCGCAGCCTGTACCAGCGCTACATGGAATATATTCGCTAACAGCGGTAGTGGTTTGTTTGGGCGGAGTCGCCCGAACAGACCATGCCATGATAGAGACTCGTTATGAACTACCCCTTTGACTGCATCACCGACTTCATCTTCATCGAAACACCGCTAGCGCCGGCAGACGTGATCCTCATCCCGGGCGGCAGTCACCCGCAAGTGATGGAACGGGCCGCCGAGCTCTATCACCAGGGCCTGGCGCCCTACATCCTGCCCAGCGGCGGGTCGAACCCGCACCTTAACGAGCATGCCAGCGAGTGGGACTTCTTGCGCGAGGTGGGCGAGCGGGCCGGCGTCCCGGCCCGCGCGATCCTGAAAGAGGACCGCGCCCAGAACACGCTGGAGAATGCCCAGTTCTCGCTGCATGTGCTGGAGCAGCATAAAATCACCGTTCGGCGGGCCATCCTGGTCTGCAAGGCCTACCACTCCCGGCGAGCCTGGCTGACCTACCAGGGCGTTTTCCCGCCCGGGACGCATTTCATGGTCGCGCCGGTGCCCGACCGGCGCGGGATCAGCCGGGACAACTGGTTCCTCTCGAACAGTTCTATCCGGGTGGTGATGGGCGAGGTGGAACGGATTGGGCGCTACTTCGCCGTCCAGGTGCCGGGCTGGGTCAAAACCCGCCACGCTGTGCTGGCGGAAGGTGCCATCGCCTGGGCCACTGCCCGCCTGGGCGCGCGCGAATACGCCGCGCGCTGCTATGCCTTCCTGGAAGACGCCTACGAGCTGGGCAACGGGATTGTCCTGGATGGGCAGGGCTTGACCGCCCGCGAGGCAGCCGAGGCCTACACCGCCCGCATGCAGGCCGCCGGGCTGCATCCCGAAGGCCCCCCGCCGCGCGGCAGTTACGTCTTCTATGACTGCTCAGGGGAGTTGAAAGGTGAATACCGCAACTGGGGCCACATCGCCCTGTCACTGGGCGATGGGCAGGTCATCCACGCCTGGGATGTAGTGCGCATCGACACACTGCAGGGCGTGGAAGCGCTTGACCCGCCGCCCGGCTGGACCCGCCCGGTCTACACCGGCTGGGCTCCGCCAGAAGTGTTTTTGATGGGAATGCGGGAGAAGGAATAGGGCGACAAAAGTAATTTCCATAGCCGGCTACCCGCTAAAGGCCGGGATCACTTCATTGACAAGCATCTCCAGGGTAGTCAGGCGGGGAAAACCGCTGCATTCAAGCATAAATGTGTCGACCCCCAGGTCGATGAAGACCCGCATCTGCTCGATCACCTGAGCGGGCGTACCGACAAAGCCAAAGTCGTCCTCCTGGTTAGCAGCGCTGAAACGGTCGCCAGCCAAACGCTCTGCTTCGGCCTGGGTGGGCGCGCAGGCGCAGCAGCAGCTCCACGAGCGCTGCTTCTGAACTGGAGAGCCACCTGGAGACCGCTTATCTCTTGCGCTCTCCGGCCAATGCAGAGCAGTTGTTCACCGCGCTCGGGCGGGCATTGAAAGGCGAGAAAATTTCTTAATTCAGCTGCTCGATCAGCCGGGCGATTTGTTTGTCATACGTCTCCACGCCGGGCGGGAACCAGAAGCGCGCCGCCTGGGCCAGCCAGTCGATCGACAGGAGCGCGCGCAGGCGGAGCAGATCGACAGGAGCGCGCGCAGGCGGAGC
>FWPV01011343.1_pt1 | contig 11146 bp, 11 predicted proteins | sample 2228371 | NCBI WGS metagenome assembly FWPV01 (sample SAMEA103939776, study PRJEB20133) | metagenome | reverse complement strand
AGGCGGCGGCAGCACCCGGTGCCGACGGTGGGGTGCCGGCCGGCGACCCGGAGCTAGCGGAGGGTGGCGTCACCATCGTGGAGCCAGAGAAGTTCTCGCGGGGTGACGCCCGCCGGCGCTGGGCCGAGCTGATCCGGCTGGTGTACGAGGTGGACCCACTGGTCTGCCCGAAGTGCGGCGGCCAGATGCGAGTGATCGCACTGATCCAGGAGCCGGCGGTGATCGACAAGATCCTCAGGCACCTGCGCTCGAAGGGCCGGGACGGCCGTGTCGGTCCCTGGGCAACGGGTCCGCCGGGGGAGGCGGCGAGAGGGCGAGCTGAGGGCGAATAGGCGGCGGAGCGAGCGGGGCGGCGGACGAAGCGCGGCGAAGGCGGCTGGGCGACGGCCGAGGCGGGGACGGCCGGAGCGGCGGCCGGGAGGGCTGCCTGGGGCTGGACGGGCGGTGAGAGGGTCGTCGACCGGCTCGGGCGGTAGTGATGGTCCGGCGGGAGCGGGAAAGCGGCGGGGAAGTGGGGCGTCCAGCCGGGAGCAAAGGCCTGACACCGGCGCGGAGCCGGGTTGCCGCGGCGTGCGCGGGGGTGTACGCTGGGGGGCGTGGGATTGAGATTCCTATCCGTTCAAAGTCGGGCCGCTGGCCGACCTGCCGCGCAGCACCGCCAAATGGCTGGAAGCATGAAAAAAAGCCCCGCCTCGCTGTTCGTCCGTCACATCGCCATCCCCCAGGATCACGGATCGTGGGTGTTCCTGCTCAGCCCGCTGCTGATCGGCCTGTTTGCCAGCCGGACCTTTGGCTGGCCCTCGGCGCTGACGGCGCTGGTCGCGCTGCTGGCCTTTCTGATCCGTCAGCCGATGACCGTGGCGGTCAAAGCCTTGAGCGGCCGGCGGCCGCGCAGCGATTTGCCGGCCGCCGGATTCTGGATGGCCGTCTACGGCGGCGGCCTAGCAGTCCTCGTAACCGCTCTCGTCCTGAGCGGCTACTGGTATCTTCTCTTGCTGGCCGTCCCGGCGCTGCCGGTTTTTTCCTGGCATCTGTTCCTGGTCAGCCGCCGCAGGGAGCGCAAACAGGCCGGGGTGGAAATCCTGGCAACGGGCGTCCTGGCCCTGGCGGCGCCGGCCGCTTTGTGGGTCGGCCGGGGCGCTTACGATCCGCTCGGCTGGACGCTCTGGCTGTTGACCTGGCTGCAATCCGCGGCCTCCATCGTCTACGCCTATCTGCGCCTGGAACAGCGCGGCCTGCCGCAGATTCCGCCGCGAGCCGAGCGCTGGAAAGCCGGCCGCCGGGCACTTCTGTACACCAGTTTCAACCTGGGCGCAGTGTTGTTGGGCGCTTGCCAGGGATGGCTGCCGCCACTCCTGTTCCTGCCCTACCTGCTCCAATGGCTGGAGACCTTGTGGGGCATCGAACACCCGGCCGCAGGCTGGAAACCGACGCGAATCGGCCTGCGGCAGTTGCTGATCAGCACACTTTTTACGCTTTTGTTTATTGTGGTCTGGAGGTAAGGCTGGACGAATTGCAATGGGAATTGTTGACCGAAATCCAAGGGCGGCTGGAAGCCGATTTGTTGGAAAGTCATCTCGAGGCGCACGGCATCGACGTAGAACTTATCCAGGAGGCCGTGGGGCGGATGATCTATCCGGTCACGGTGGACGGGTTGGGGCTGGTGCAGGTCTTCGTCCCCAAAACCCAGGCGGCGGAGGCGCGCGCTGGTGGGCAAGCGCCTCGACATCCTGGACGTCGCGACGGGCGAGATCACGACCGTCGTGCCTTCCACCGACCAGGTTCCCGGCTCGCTCGCGTGGTCGCCGGTCGGCGATCTCATCGCCTACGCCGCAGTGCCCGCGAGCGAGATCGTCGAGGGATGGGAGGACTACATGGACTTCGACGAGAATCCGGGTATCTCGGGGCGCCGGATCTGACTCCTCGATCCCCAGAGCGGCACGCATCGGCGGCTGAACGATGCCGCTGCGTTCCAGGACGCACCCTTCTGGAGCGCCGACGGGCACACGCTCTACCACGTGGAGCGCCGTGGCGACCGGTTCGTCCTCGTCGCGACCGATCTCCCTACCGGGGCGTCGGTTCCCATCCCGGGCGCCGAGATGCCGGTATCGTCGGCGCAGACCTACTATGGTCAGGGGGACTGGGCGCGCTATCTCCTGGACGATCTGCCGGCCGATGCCGTTGGGCCTCAGCCGGCACCGCCGCCCCGGCAGACCATCGATGCGGCGCGGGGGGCGCTGGAGCGGTTCATGCAGCTGGCGCACGACGGTCGCTACGCGGACGCCGTCGCGCTCGCCGCGGGCGCGGATTACTCCGCCCTGCGCGAGTGGAACGGCGACGTTGCCCCCGACGACCTGGCCGGATTGCTCGAGCGGGGTTGCAGGCGCCAGATCCGGTGCCTCGTCGTGCGACGCGTCGTGGACGAGCGAGTCGTCTCGGCGACGCGTCTTCGCTTCACCGTGGAGCTCGGCGGGGATGACGGCAGCGTGTTCACGCTCGGGCCGTGCTGTGGTGCCGACGCGGCGGACATGCCACCGCGGTCCCGATTCCCGTTCACGGTCGATCTCGTCGGCGGTCGGCCGGTCGTCATGGACCTTCCGCCCTACGTGCCGTGAGCGGGCGGCCGGGATCGGCTGGCGGCCCCGCGATGCGCCATGACATGGGCGTCTCTCGCGCGACTGGCGCCCTTTCCGGACGAGAGCGCATGAAGCGGCTCATGACACTCGAGCGCGACGAGGCCGGCCTGCTCGTCGCCGAGTGCCCGGCGATTCCCGGCGGCGTGTCGCAGGGCAGAACCGAGGACGAGGTCCTTTCGAGCTTCGCCGAGGCCATGCGCGGATGCCTGGTGGCGAGAGCGGCCCGCGGCGTGCCGCTCAGCATCGCCGTGCGGAAGGTCGAGGTCCGAGCTTGGCGGGAAGGCCGCCGGTCGTTTCGGGCGCTGACTCGAGTGCGCGCGTTCGAGCCCGCAGGTTGGTCTGTCGATCGCCAGCCAGGGAGCCGCGCAGCGGCTGCTGCCGGCAGCCCCGACAGGGCGCACCGCAGCGCTGCCCTGGCTCTCCATCGACGCTTATAGTATCATTGCACGTGGCGGCTGATACTATGGCACTGGTCGATAGTGGCCCCAGGGAGCCATCGGGGCGGTTCGTTCTCCGAGTCGATCCGCGCCTGCACGACGCGCTTCGGCGGCTGGCCAGGGAGCGGGGCTTGTCGCTGAACGCCTACTGCGTCCGCAGGCTATCGGCCTGTCTGACCGCCAAGGTCGCGGACGATGGGGAGTGCACGGTTCGACGTGCCGAGCAGCTCTTTGGGGACGACCTGATCGGGTTGGTCGTGTTCGGTTCGTGGGCACGCGGCGAGGCGGGCGACCGCTCCGACGTGGATGTCCTGGTCGTGCTCGAACCCACAGTGCAGCTGACTCGGGAGCTCTACCGGCGGTGGGACGAGGAACCGGTGCTCTGGTCCGATCGAAGCGTCGAGCCGCACTTCGTGCATCTGCCGGGTCCCGAGGCGGTTGTCAGGGGGGTGTGGTCCGAGGTGGCCCTCGATGGGATTGTCATCCTGGAGCGGGGACTGCGGTTGTCGAGATGGTTGATCCGGGTACGCGGGCTCATCCTCTCGGGGCGCATGGCCCGCCGAACCGTGCACGGGCAGCCATTCTGGGTGGAGGCCAGCGTCGATGAGGAACCGTGAACTGGCCGCGGACTACGTCAGGCGGGCGGACATCCGCCTCCGCGCGATCGACGTGCTGATGGCGGCCGGCAGCTGGGCGGATGTGGTCCGGGAGAGCCAGGAGGCGGTTGAGCTCGCGCTCAAGGGGCTCCTGCGGCATGTCGGGATCGAGCCGCCACGGATACACGACGTGTCGGAGGTGCTGCTGGCGGGCCGCGACCGTCTGCCCGAGGCCCTGCGCGCCGATGTGGAACGGTTGGCGGAGATATCGAAGGACCTCCGCCGCGACCGCGAGCTGGCGTTCTACGGCGCCGAGGATCTGACGCCATCGGGGTTCTATTGCCTTGAGGACGCAGTCGAGGCGCTGGACAGGGCGCGCTACGTCGTGCGGTCGGTTCTGCCGCACGTGATGCCGGACTCGACCGCCAGATCGTAGCCGGCCGGCGGTGTCCCGAGCGCCGGTCGCCGGGCCTGTCGATGCCTCTCGCGCTGATCATCGGCTCGTGCTCAGGGCGCCTCGGCTCTCGCCCCGAGCCCTGGCAGGCCCGCCCCCGTGGCTCGCCAGGCACGGCCAGCGGCCTATGAGATAGGCGATCGCCCGCTCTGGATCCAGCATCCGCCGGCAGATCGCCAGGCGCGCCACGCGCTGAGCCCAGGCGACCTCGTCCGATGTCGGACCATACCGAACGAGCTCGGCGACGACGTCGGTGAGGGCCCGCCAGGCCCGTTCCGGCTGTGCCGCCACCCTCGGCCACGGCCTGCCGCGCCAGGCCGTCCAGGACCGTGCGATCCCCGGCCAGGCACAGGACGCACGTCTCCGGATGGTGAAAGCGCTCGAACCAGCGCACGATATCCTCGCGCCCGATGCCCTGGAACGACTCCGCCGTGCCCAGGCTGGCGATGCCGTTCGTGCGGAAGAGGAGGTCGTCGACCTTCAGGACGACCCACTCCCAGGAGGTGAAGTCCGAACCGTCGGCCATGGCCGATCGCACGACCTCAGCGTTCGGCGGCCAGGCGATCCGGATCGAACGCGGGATGGAACACGACGTCTCGCAGCAAGGACAGCATGGGGTCGGCGTCTTCGGCGAGGCAGACGAACCGATAGACCGTCAGCTCCGCCCGGGTCTCGCCGTCGAGGTGGGCACCGAACGGCAGCGTGGCCGCATCCACGTTCGGGCAACTCGCCGGACCCAGGAGGCAGGAGTGCTCGACCAGGTGAGCCAGGCCCTCGAGGCCTGGCGGCTCATGGCGCCAGCCGGAGGGCACCACGATCGCCGCTGCGACGAGCGGACAGTGGTCCATGCGTTGGACGACGACTCTCATCGAGGACCTCCTTGGCGCCGACAAGCTAGGCGACGGCGGAATCGGCGTCACCTGACTCTGGACTACGACTCACATCGAGGCCCCCTTGGCGCCATCCGCGATGGCCCGCGGCAATGCCTGACCGCGCGGCCGGACGCGCCAGCGACAGCCGAGGCACGGTGACCAGCGGCACTAACGGTGCCTGGATCTCGCGGCATCACCACTCACGATGGCCCCTCGCCGCCGCACCAGTGCCCGAGCGGACCGTACGATTGCCTCTTGCCCAGCATCGTCAAGTCCCGGCCGGCCCGGGCACGCCGCCTTGACGTCGAGTCTGGCACCATACATACTATCCACATAAAGGCTGTACAGGTCATGCTGGACGAGCGGTTGCTGCGGGAGCTGGACGCAACGGATGAAGTGCGCCAGCTCGGTCGGTCTGCCGTGCTGCGCCGCGCCCTCGAGGCCTATCTGCGCGGGCGGCGCCGCGCCTCCATCACCGAAAGCTATCGGCGGGCCTACGGAGCGGGCGGTGGGCTGGGCGAGGAGTGGTCCGGCTGGGAGGCGGAAGGGCTGTGGCCCGTCGAGTGACCCGGGGCGAGATCTGGCTGCATGCCTTCGGCGCCCCCGACAAGCGGCGGCCAGTTCTCGTCCTGAGCCGGCCCAAGGTGATCCCCCTCCTCTCGACCGTCATGGTCGCGCCCATCACTTCCACCATTCGTGGCGCGCCCAGCGAAGTGGTGATCGGCCTGGACGAAGGGCTGAAGGGCGAGTCGGCGGTGAACCTGGATCACGTGCAGACGGTCGCGCAGGTGGCCTTGCGGCACTACGTTGGCCGCCTCACCGGTAGCAAGATGGCGGCTGTCTGTCGGGCCCTCGCCATCGCCGTGGCGTGTGACGCCACGGCCGAGTGACCCCGACGCGAGGGCGTCGCCGCGAGCGGTGGAAGGGCTGAGGGGATCGGCCAGTGGGCGCGAGTCGCCCGGCGCCGAGGGCGCAGCCTGGACCCTCGGCGTCCTATGAGCGCGGATCGCGACCCGCCACGAACGCGAGGCGCACTCGGGTGCGCGCATGTCGTGAGGTCTCCAAGCCGCGCCTCGCTCCCCGAGGCTGGCTGCCCCTTCCGGAGCCTCCTGCCCGCGCGCGGCAATGCTGGGCCATATGCTCAGCGTCGACGACTCGGTGTGGCTCGACCAGGCCGACCGGGCTGCTCACGACCGCCTGGCTCGGTACTCGGCGCGGAATCCGATGTCGCTCGAGCGGCTCGACTACGACGCCAGCACCGCAACGGTGCGCTATGGCTCCGACAAGACCGAGGGGCCAACGGCCAGAGGCCAGGTGTTCGATGCCCTCGAGTTCGTGGCCCTCCTGGCAGCCCACATACCCGACAAGGGCCAGGTCATGCAGCGGTACTACGGCTACTACGCCAACCGTACCCGGGGCCAGCGCCGGCTGGCCGATGCGGCCGAGGGGCAGGCAACGGCAGTCGCGTGCGCCGACGGGACGCGAGACCCGGCTACCACCGTTGCGCCGGAGGACTGGAGCCAGCGAGCGGCGCGACTACGATGGGCCGAGCTGCTGCGCCGGATCTACGAGGTCGACCCCTTCAAGTGCCCGGCGTGCGGTTTCGAGAGGCGCATCATCGCGGTGATCACCGAACCCAAGGTGATCGACCGGATCCTCGCCCACCTGCGCGCCAAGGGCCATGACCCACGCGCCGGGCCTTGGCGATCCTCGACCGGGGATTCGCCGCCCGTCGCCGCTTGAGCGCCGGCCCCAGCGCCCCACTCCGCTCGACCAGCGTCCACCACACGGGCAGCCGGCCCTGCCGAGGCCCGGCTTCCTTCTGCCTCTCCTCCCCCTGCGGCGCGGCTCCCTGCTCGCCCACTTCCGCCTCCGCCCCAGAAACCCGTCGCCGGGGCACGGAGACGAGCCCTCGGACGCCATCGCATGCCCCGCTCTCCGTCCCACGAGGCTCTCCAGAGGGTCCGCCCTCAACCGACAGGGCCCGTTGACCCCCCTCGCGGACGCGTGGCATCATCTTCACTGGCCCAGCGGGCGATAGAAACTCCTATGCGTTCGCGATTCCGGCGCGGCGAGGATCCGATCGGCCCGCGTCGGTCCCGCCCGCGGACGAGGCGGCTATGGTGCGCCGATCGGGTATGCGAAAGGGTACAGGCGATGAACATCTCCCCAGCACAGCGCAGGAGCCAGTGGTTCGGGCGCTGGTTGCCGGCCGCCGCGGCCGTCCTCGTCGCACTCCTGGCCGCCGTTCCTGGCATCGGCGCCGGCCCGGCGGCCGCCGGCCTGGACCGCCTGGTCTTCACCCAGGACTACCAGCCCGCCACGCGTGACGCGGCCGGGGCGTTCATGGGCGGCACCGAGACTATGCGCCTGATCGGCCACGAGGGCAAGCTGTTCGCCGGCTTGGGCTCGTGGATGGACGTCCCCTACCTCCAGGACAAGCCCACCGGCCCGTGGACCGGCGCCCAGGTGCTGGTGAAGGAAGGGCCCGACGCCCCCTGGCGGGTGGACGTGGCGTTCGGCAAGCTGTATGGCCGCACCGAGAGCCTGGCCGAGCTGAGCCTCACCACGGACGGCGCCGGCGTCCGCCTACTCGCTCCCGTCACCCTGCTTGCGGCCGGCCCCAGCGACTGGAACCCGGTCGGCCAGCGCTGGGCCGAGGCCTGGACCCGCGACGATGCCACGGGCAAGTGGGCAGCCAGCCGCATCGCGCCGGTGGCGGGCTCGGCCGGGGTGCGCTCCTTCGGCCAGCACGTGGACCGGGTCACCGGGGTACACCACGTGTTCGCCGGAGTGTCGCGCGGCGAGATCTACCGTGGCGTCTACGACCCGACCGTGCCCGGTCGGCTGCGCTGGGACACGACGCCCGAGCTGGCGGGTACCGGGCGGGTGATGGCCTTCGCCGAGGCCAACGGCTTGCTGTACGCCGCCGCCGGCCTGGACAGGCCGGACCCGGACGGGCCGGTAGTCGGGGGGCTGTACCAGCGGGTGGATGGTCCGAGCCCGCGCTGGGAGCTGGTGTACCAGTGGCCCTACACGCCGGTGGAGGAGGGCGACGAGGCCAACCTGATGCGCGGCCTGACCGCCGTCACGACCGGCGAGCCGGGCGACGGCCCCGCCGGCGAGCCCTATCAGGTGCTGCTGGCCACGCGGGCCAATCCGGGCGTGGTGGAGCGGATCGACCCGGCGGCCGGTCACAAGGTCACCGTGGAGCTGGACATCAAGGCCTACTTCGCCCGCGCCTGGGGGCGGGCCAACTACCGCGGCCCGGCCCTGTCGGCCTATAACGACATCCTACCGGTCACCGACCCGGCGACCGGCGCGGCGGCGCACCTCATCGGCGTGTGGGTGGAGCACCCCCAGAACGGCCAGGCGCCCTACAACGGCTCCTGGTACCTGGTGCGACACGCCGACGGGGGCTACACGCACGGCCACGTGCACGACCCGGCCCACCCGGTGCCGGCCGGCCAGCGCCTGCGCGCCACGCGCACCATCGCCGTCTCACCGTTCCCCGCCGACGGTGGCGCGGTGTTCTACATGGGCGGCTACGACTGCGCGAAGGTCGAGAGCCACAACACGGCCTGGATCTACCGGGGCGTGGTGGGCGACCCCGCCCAGGCCTCGGCCACCCCGCCGGTCACCGCTACGCCCAGCCGTAGCCCGCGACCCACCGCCACACGTGAGCCGAGCGCCACTCCAGGCCCCTCGCCTACCCCGCGGACCGCGCCGGCGAGCGCGCCCAACATCGTGTTCGTGCTGGCGGACGACCTGGACGACAAGATGGGCACCATGGGCTACACGCCCCACATCCAGCGCCTGCTGGTCGAGAACGGCACGACGTTCGACGGCTTCTACCTGACCTACCCGCTGTGCTGCCCGTCCCGGTCCACCATCCTGCGCGGGCAGTACCTGCACAACCACGGGGTGATCACCAACCTGCCGCCGGTGGGTGGCTATGAGAAGTGGCTGGCCCTGGGCCGCGAGGCCTCGACCCTCGGCACCTGGCTGCAAGCGGGCGGCTACCGCACCGTCTACACCGGCAAGTACCTCAACGGCTACCCCATGCCAAACGACCGGCTGCACATCCCGCCGGGCTGGAGCGAGTGGTACAGCCCGGCCGGGGGCAATCCCTACGGCTCCTACAACTACCAGATGAACGAGAACGGGCGCCTGGTGAGCTACGGCCGGGCGCCGGAGGACCACATCACCGACGTCATCGCCCGCCATGCCGAGGCGGCCATCCGCCGGGCTGGTACCGACGGGCGGCCCTTCTTCCTGCACGTGGCGCCCTACGCGCCCCATGCCCCGGCCGACCCGGCCCCGCGCCACGCGGCGCTGTTCCCCGATGCCCAGGTGCCGCGCGTGCCCAGCTTCAACGAGGCCGACGTGAGCGACAAGCCGCTCCGCATCCAGCAGCGGCCCCTCTTGACGCCGCGGGAGATCGCCAAGCTGGACGCCGACTACCGCAAGCGGCTGCAGTCCATGCAGGCCGTGGACGAGTTGGTGGCCCGGCTGGTCACCGCCCTGGAGGAGACGGGCGAGCTGGCCAACACCTACTTCGTGTTCACCTCGGACAACGGCTTCCACCTGGGCCATCACCGCCTGCCGGCGGGCAAGTCGACGGCCTACGAGGAAGACATCCACGTCCCCTTCATCGTCCGCGGCCCCGGTGTGCCGGCCGGGCGCACCCTGCGCGGCTACCTGGCCGGCAACGTGGACCTGGCGCCCACCTTCGCCGAGCTGGCCGGGGTGGCGCCGCCCACGTGGGTGGACGGCCGCTCGCTGGCGCCGCTGTTGCGGGCCGAGCCGCCGCACCCGGCCGCCTGGCGCCAGGTCTTCCTGGTCGAGGGCTACTCCGGCGGCAGCCGGGCCAACCGTGGCACGCCCGTGCCGACGGTGGTGGCTGCCTTCGACCGCTCGGGCCTGCTGGAGCCGCCCGACCCCTTCGACCTGGCCGAGGCGCCGATCAGCGGCGACACGGGCGTGGCCAGGTCGTGCCGCCCGGCCCAGGAGGACCCGGACGAGGGCGAGGGCCGCGAGGTCTACGTGGCCTTGCGCAGCGGGCGCTACACCTACGTCGAGTCGAAGCTGACGGACGAGCACGAGCTTTACGACAACGAGGTCGACCCCTACCAGCTGGAGAACCTAGCGGCGCGAGTGCCGCGCGCCTGGATCGAGCTCTTCTCGGAGCGCGCCAACGCCCTGCACACCTGCATCGCCGCCGAGTGCCGCGAGCTGGAGGCCCGGCCACTCGATCTGCCCGCGCTGACGCCGGGCACGCCGGGCTCGCCCACCGCCACCGCCGACCCGGGCACCTCGGTCATGCCGCCGGCCACTCGAACGGCGACGCCGATACCGCTCCCTGACCGCCGAACGCTGTACCTGCCCCTCGTCGGCCGTAGCTGGCGCGTCGCGGACCTCGATGCGCCACCGACCGCCGCCCCGCCCACGGCCACTTCGCCCCCGACAGCGATCGCGGGGACCATCAACGGCTGTGCACCCGACCAACTGGAGCGCTGCCGGTACGAGCCGGCCACCTGGGTCGCTGCCTCGGCGGTCCGCGCCCTCCAGGGCTACACGGTGACGAACACGGCCGAGGGGCGCGAGCTACCCCTCGTCGTCCGCGCCGCAACGGGCGTGTCGGGCGCGCGGCCGGTGGTGGTTTGGTCCCACGGCGGCGGCACGCGCGACGAGGCGTCGCTGGCCATGAACCGCGAGTGGGCCACGGCGCTGGCACGGGCCGGCTACATCGTGGTGCAGCCGGCCCACATCTAGCCCGACGTGCCTGCCCTCTGCGCTCGTCGGGCGGTGCTCAAGTTTTTCGTGCAGCGCGAGCTCCTCGACGCCGAGGTGGCCCAAGCCATCCTGGGGTGGATGCACTCCGGCTTCAGCCTAACTTCCACACTCCGGGCTCCATTTCGACTAGTTTCAGTGTCTTGTGACGAGGGCGATGGCGTCATTTCGGCCTTTCCCAGGTGCGCGAGGTTCGGCGGCGTCCAAATAGTCACTGAATGGACTTGCACGTTTGCGCCATCCGTGCTATAATGTATGCCGGAGGACAGGGACGCATGTACATCAAGAAGACCACCAAGCGCGTCAAGGGGAAGGAGTATCACAACTACCTCCTCGTCGAAGCGGTCTCCACGCCCAA
>FWPV01015147.1_pt1 | contig 11147 bp, 7 predicted proteins | sample 2228371 | NCBI WGS metagenome assembly FWPV01 (sample SAMEA103939776, study PRJEB20133) | metagenome | reverse complement strand
ACCAAGGTCACCAGGCTCGCCCTCCAGAACGCCGCCTCCGTGGCAGGACTGCTCCTCACCACAGGGGCCGTGGTCGCAGAGAAACCGAAGGAAGAAAAGGGCCCCAAGATGCCAGCGGGAGGGGGATACGGCGGGGAGTATTGATGAGGCCTTTTGAGGTCCGACCCCGTCAAAGGGGTCGCTCCATGAGGTCGGGGGCGCGGCGTCCCCTCGACCTCTTTTTTTCTCCATTGACCCCGACCCAAGGAGAGGTTATGGTATGCGCGGATGCACTCGCATCGGTGAAAGGAAACGGATCCACTCCTCGATCCGGGGAAACGGGATCTTCGGTCCAAGGGGAGAAAAGACCCAAGGAATGCCGCGCAGGAAAGGGCTGACGCATTCCCAGTTGCGAGAGATCAAGTCGCTCCTCCACAGGAGAAAGAGCCTGATCGAGGAGGAGATACGCAAGGGTTTTTCCCGCGCCTTGGAGGATTCGGAAGAGGACACTACGGTGGTGGACGTAAGCGAAGGAGATGAGTCTCACGTGGATGTGGGCAAGGAGATGAGCTTCCAAGTCATAAGCCGCAGGAGCAGCGAGCTCAAGAAGATAAGGGAAGCCTTGCTTCGCATCGAGTCAGGGGATTACGGTGTCTGTGAGGAGTGCGGAAACCAGATCCGTTTCGAACGGCTCAAAGTGATGCCCTTTGCCCAGATGTGCAAGGAGTGTCAGGAAGACTCGGAGAACAAAGCCAAGGAGCGGAGGTGACCTGAGCGATTGTGGTTCGTGGAGGGCGGACCACAGCGCCCGATGTTCCGGAGGAAGTGATGGCTCAATCATCTAGGGACAAGGGTCCCAAACCGGATCCTGCCAGTTGGCTTCGGGACTTGCTGTCCGGGGACGGGGGGGGAAAGAAGAAGATCCCCACCAAGGCCCGTTTCAGTCTGTGGTATTTCATCGTGGCCATTTCGCTCCTGATCCTGTTCCAGAACATCTATGTCGCCGGTCAGGTCAAGATCATCCCGTACAGCGACTTCAAACGACTGATCGCCCAGGATAGGGTGGCGCAAGTCGTCATCGAACCAGATGTGATCAGCGGGACGCTGAAGGCAGACAGCGGCGGACCGGGTGGGACGCGGTTCCGGACGTTCCGTCTGGAGGATCGTGGCCTCCTGGAGGCCTTGGAATCCCACGGGGTGACCTTTTCCGGGAGCTACGAGAGCAAGTGGCTGAGCAATCTCCTCTCGTGGGTCGGGCCCATGGTCATCTTCTTCATAATCTGGTTCTACCTCGTGCGAAGGATCGGACCCGGTGGAGGGGTCATGTCCTTCGGCAAGAGCCGGGCTCGGGTGTATGCGGAAGACGAGGTCAAGGTGACCTTCAACGATGTGGCAGGGATCGACGAGGCCAAGGCGGAGCTGGAAGAGGTGGTGGAGTTCCTCAAGACCCCGGACAAGTATCGAATGCTGGGGGGACGCATCCCAAAAGGTGTCCTATTGGTGGGACCGCCAGGCACCGGCAAGACATTGCTGGCTAGGGCAGTGGCGGGAGAAGCCAAGGTGCCGTTCTTCAGCATGAGCGGCTCCGAATTCGTCGAGATGTTCGTCGGTGTTGGGGCTGCCCGGGTGCGGGACATGTTCGCCCAGGCCCAGCAGCATGCCCCTTGCATAGTCTTCATCGACGAGTTGGACGCCCTGGGAAAGGCCAGGGGTATGAACCCCATGGGCGGGCACGACGAGAGAGAACAGACCTTGAATCAATTGCTGGTGGAGATGGATGGGTTTGACCCAGCCAAAGGGGTCATCATCATGGCCGCAACGAACAGGCCGGAGATCCTCGACCCGGCGCTTCTCAGGCCAGGTCGATTCGATCGCCAGGTCCTCATCGATCGTCCTGACATCTCCGGACGCGAGGCAATCTTGAAGGTCCACGTAAAGGATGTCAAGCTCGCCAGAGGGGTGAAGCTCCGTGAGATCGCCGCCCGAACGCCAGGCTTCGTCGGGGCGGATCTCGCCAACCTGGTCAACGAGGCCGCCCTGCGTGCAGCACGCAAGGGGAAGAAATCCGTGGACATGGCGGACTTCGACGAGGCCATCGACAGGATCGTGGGCGGGCTGGAGAAAAAGAACAGGGTCATGAACGCAAGGGAGAAGGAGATCGTGGCCTACCACGAAAGCGGCCACGCCTTGGTGGCCGAGGCCGTGCCCAACTCAGACCCCGTGCGCAAGATATCCATAATCCCTAGGGGGATAGCAGCCCTAGGCTACACGCAGCAACTTCCCACCGAGGACCGCTATCTCATGACACGATCCGAACTCGAGGATCGCATAGCGGTCTTGCTGGGAGGCCGCGTAGCAGAGGAGATAGTCTTCCAGGACATATCCACAGGGGCGCAGAACGACCTCCAGAGGGCCACGGACATGGCTCGATCCATGGTCATGGAATACGGGATGAGCGAAAGGCTGGGGCTCATGAGCTTTCAGCGGGAGAGGCGCTCCATGTTTCTGGAAGTCCCGGGGATTCCAAGGGACTACAGCGAGGAAAGGGCCCGGACCATCGACGAGGAAGTGGATGCATTGCTTCGGCGGGCCAAGGAAAGGGTCCGAATGCTCCTGGAAGAGCGAAGGGATCTGTTGGACAGGGTGGCCAAGACCCTCCTGGAAAAAGAGGTGATGGAGGGGGAGGAGCTTCGCGCGATCATCAAGGAGGCCGGCTTTCAGGTTCGCGATGCGGTCGGCAAGACATGAAAGGCCTTGTCACGAGGCGGCAAACCCGCAGGGAGGCGGGGTCAGTGGCCCCTCCCCCCTTGCATCGCCGTCCAGGAAGACCCTCAGACACCGCGCCGTGTGGGATCGCTCTTGGGCGTTCAGGATCTCCCTTGGCGGGCCCTTGGCCACGACTCTCCCGCCTTCTCGCCCCCCTTCTGGGCCTAGGTCTATGATGAAATCGGCTGCCGCGATCACATCGAGGTTGTGCTCCACCACCACTACCGTGTCCCCACGTTCCACCAGCTGATGAAGGGTGTCCAGGAGCCTCCGCACGTCCAGGATGTGGAGTCCTGTGGTCGGCTCGTCCAGCACGTAGAGGGTCCTTCCGCCACTCGGCCTCGAGAGCTCCTGGGCGAGTTTCACCCTCTGGGCCTCCCCGCCCGACAGGGTGGGGCTCGGTTGACCCAAGGTGATGTAGCCAAGTCCCAGATCCGCCAGCACCTGCAAGGGCCTCCTGGCACGTGGGACGTCCCGAAAAAACGACAAGGCCTCGTCCACTGTCATCCGCAGCACCTGGGCTATGTCCCGGTCCTTGTAGGTCACAGAGAGCGTCTCCCTGGAGAAACGATCCCCATCGCATGCCTCGCACGTCATGTATACATCAGGAAGAAAATTCATCTCTTTTCTGACCACTCCCTGCCCTTCACAGATGGGACATCGCCCGGAAGGCACATTGAAGGAGAATCGTCCGGGCCCGTATCCACGGCTTCTGGCCTCCGGGAGTCCCGAGAAGAGCCGGCGGATTTCATCCCAGACCCCCACGTATGTGGCCGGGGTGGAACGAGGAGTCCTCCCGATGGGGGAATGGTCCACCTTGAGGACGCGCACCAAGGCCTCACACCCCTCGATCCCCATGCAGCCGTGCACCTCTCCCCCCCCCCCGTTCAGGATCTGGCTCAGGCTGGCATAGAGCACCTCTTCCACGAGGGAGCTCTTCCCTGACCCGGAGACACCTGTGACGCACGTGAGCGTACCCAAAGGTATCTCCACATCGATCCCCTTGAGGTTGTTCTGAAAGGCGCCTTTGACCTTGATCCACTGTCCATCCTTAGGGCCACGCCCCTTGGAGGTGATACCCCGGCGAGGGCTGGCTACCATTGCGTTGACCGTGACGGAGGCCCGTGATGCAAGGAGTCCCTCAAAGGTCCCCTGTGCCACAAGCCTTCCGCCGCCCAGTCCTGGTCCCGGTCCAAGGTCCAGGATCCAGTCCGAGGCCCTGATGGTTGCTTCGTCGTGCTCCACCACGACCACGGTGTTGCCCCGATCCCTCAATGCTCGGAGGCTCTCCATCAAGAACACCTGATCCCTTGGGTGGAGCCCGATGGTAGGCTCGTCGAGCACATAGCAAACACCTCGCAGGTTCGAACCTATCTGGGCTGCCAGCCGAATGCGCTGCGCCTCGCCACCTGAGAGGGTCTCTGCAGATCTGTCCAAGGTGAGGTATCCCAGACCCAACCTTTCCAGGGTCTGCAGCCTGGGCACAATCTCCGAGAGGATGGGCTGGCTCACGGCCTCCCACGGCTCAGGGAACACTGCGCGAGACCAGAACTCGCTCGCCTCCCTGATGGTCATGGCTGTGGCCTGGGAGATGCTCAGTCCCAGGACCTTTACGAACCTCCCCCTGGGGGATATCCTGTCCCCTTCACAAGACGGGCAAACGACTTGCTGCTCACCCACCGTGACCACCCCCAACCCGTCGCATCCGCTGCAGGCACCCATGGGGCTGTTGAAGGAAAAGTGACGTGGGTCAAGCTCGTCGAATCCTCTGTGGCATTTGGGGCACTGGCTTCGCCTGCTGTAAGTCGTCTCGTCCTCTTCCCCGGAGAGGACCACGGCGACTCCCCCGCCCTCGCGTAGGGCCCTTTCGAGACATACCTTCAGCTCCTTCTCCGTGGCTGAAGCCACCAAGATTCCCCTTGCCATCACCCAGTCTATCCAATGCTCCTTGTATCGATCCAGGGCATGAAGGCCTTCCAGGGGAATGAAGGTCCCGTCCACGCGAACGACCTGTATGCCTCTCCTCCTGGCCTGCTCCAAGAGCCGGCTGTGCAATCCCTTGCGACCTGCGACCTTCGGTGCAAGCACCTGCACCTCCTTGCCTCGGAATCGGTGGAGCACTGCCTGAACGATCCCATCTGTGCTCCCCTGGGATATGGCCACTCCACACCTAGGACAGTGCTGTGTCCCGAGGCGGGCGTACAGGAGTCTCAGGAAATGATAGATCTCGGTCAGGGTCGCCACTGTCGAACGTCTGCCCGCCCTTGCGGTCCTCTGCTCGATGGCCACGGTAGGCGGAAGGCCCGAGACCAGATCCACGTCCGGTCGATCGAGGACCCTGATGTACTGCCGTACATAGGCCGGCAGGCTCTCCAGATAGCGTCTCTGCCCCTCGCTGAAGAGGATGTCGAAGGCCAAAGTGGACTTCCCCGACCCGCTTACCCCCGTGATCGCCACCAGTCTATCGCGCGGGATATCCAGGTCCAGGTCCCTCAGGTTGTGCTCGCGGGCCCCCCTGATCTCTATGGCGCGGACTTTGGTTTGTGAAGATCCCCCACCTCCCTCCACTGGGTCAGTCGGCCTCGTTGGAGGCTCGAACCTGCCTTCGAGACGCCCCCGGAGGTGCCGCCCCGTGTGGGAATCAGGGCAAGAGGCTATCTCCTCAGGGGTCCCTTGGGCCACTACCCACCCCCCATTCTCTCCTCCCTCCGGGCCGAGATCTATCACGTAATCCGCGGACTTTATGACATCCAGATGGTGCTCGACCACGACAACCGAATGCCCCTGTTCCACCAGCCCCTGCAATACCTTGAGCAAGGTCCGCACATCCTCCATGTGCAGACCGGTGGTGGGCTCATCCAGTATGAAAAGGGTGCACCCAGGGGCCCCTCCTAGGAATCGAGCCAGCCTCAGCCGCTGTGCCTCTCCCCCGGAAAGGGTGCTGAGCGATTGGCCAAGGGGCAGGTAACCGAGGCCCATTCCCTGCAACGGCCCCAGCGCCTTGACTACCTGAGGCTGGGCGGAGAAGAAGGAGATGGCCTCCTCCACGGTCATCTCCAGCACATCGGCTATGGAGCGCCCGTTGTAGAGGACCTCCAGGATCTCACCCTTGAATCGACGCCCCTGGCAATCCGGACATCTCAGGAGTACGTCTGAAAGAAACTGCATCTCCACCCGAGTGAACCCTTCTCCCCGGCACGTCTCGCATCTCCCGCCAGGGACGTTGAATGAGAAATCACCTGGACGTCGACCCTGTCGACGGGCCTCATCCGTCGAGGAAAACGCCTTGCGGATCGCGTCCCAAGCCTTGGTGTACGTAGCGGCATTGGCCCTCGGTGTCCTTCCCAGTCCCCTTTGGTCCACGAGTTCGACATGATCCACCCATTGGGCCCCATCCAGCCCACCGAACCGGCCAGGCCTCTCACATGGCACTCCCTTTGCCCTCAGGAGTCCTCGGTACAATATGTCCAATACCAGCGTGCTCTTGCCGGATCCTGACACCCCCGTGATGCACACCAAGACCCCCAAAGGGATGACCAGGTCCATGCCCTTTAGGTTGTTCTCACGCACCGCGCGCAGCAAGATCACCCGGTCCGCGGAAGGCTTGCGTCTCCTCTCGGGAATGGGGATGCTCCTGGTCCCGGCGAGGAATCGGCCGGTGACTGACCCTGGGGCCTCTTCCCCCAAATGGTCCGGCGGCCCGAAGAAGATAAGTCTCCCTCCGCGGCCCCCGGCCCCTGGCCCCAGATCGATGACCTGGTCGCTGCAACGGATGATATCCGGGTCGTGTTCAACCACTATGGCAGTGTTGCCCTGGGTCACCAAGTTGCGGATCACCCAGACCAGGCGTTCGATGTCCCGCGTATGGAGCCCCACACTCGGTTCATCCAGGACGAAGAGGGTGTTGACGAGTCTTGAACCGAGGGCCCTCGTGAGCATCACCCTTTCCACCTCTCCGCCTGAAAGGGTCCGCGATGGGCGATCCAACGTGAGATACGGTAACCCTACGTCCGAGAGGTACTGTAAGCGCTGGGTGATCTCTCCCGCGAGGAGATGGAGTGCTGGATCGTTGCCGGAGGCCGTTTGCATGTGACGGATGAATTCCAGGCACCTCCTGACGTCCAGGGCGCACAGCTCGGGCAATGTCCTGCCGTGGATCTTCCATTGCAACGCCTCCTGTCGCAGCCGCGCCCCCTTGCACGCCGGACACCGCACGTAGGCCCGGAATCTCGAGAGAAAGACCCTCACATGCATCTTGTAGCTCTTTCCCTCCAGCCACTTGAAGAAACCCTTCACCCCGTAGTAGCCGTCCCTCCCCTCCAAGATCGCCTCCCGCTGCGCCACATCCAGCTGCGCCCACGGGATGTCGGTGGGGATCCCGTTCCTCCTGCAGAACCCAAGGAGATCCTTCATTTCCATTCTTGCGGCTGGGATGGCGAAAGGACGAACGGCCCCTTGCGCGATGGATCTGGAGGGATCCGGGATCACCAAATCCGGGTCGATGTCTATCACCCTTCCGAACCCCCTGCAAGTTGGACAGGCCCCCACCGGGCTGTTGAAGGAAAAGAGATTGGGTGAAGGCTCATGCACTGTCACCCCGCATCGAATACATCTCCACTGGTTCGTCCATCGCTTGGTGTAGCCATCCTGGAAGTGTATGGAGAGCTCTCCCTTGCCGTATCGAAAGGCCGTCTCCACGGAGTCCACGAATCTCTCCCTGGAATCCGGGGGGTCAACGAGCCGGTCGGCCACCACCCAAAGGGTATCCTCGCCTGGGGCAAGGAGGGCCTCGTCCACGTTCACGACTTGGCCATCCCTCCACAACCGGAGGAAGCCCATCCGGAGCAAACCCATCCTGATCTCTTCCTTGTCCCTCCCCTGTGTGAGGACAGGGAAGGTGATGACCCACGGGGTTGGATGCCCCCATCTGCGAGACTCTTCCCACAGCTCATCAGGGGTTGTCCTCCTGATCTCTTCATTGCACCTGGGACAGAAAGGAACGGCCATTCGTGCGTAGAGGAGCTTCAAGAAGTCCGTGATCTCCGTCATGGTCCCCACCGTGGACCTCGAGGTACGCACAGGATGGGTCCCCTCTATGGCCAAGGCCGGCGGGATCCCCTGGACCTCGTCGACATTCGGACGGTCCATGCGCTCCAGGAACTGTCTGGCATAGGGAGAAAAGGTCTCCACATATCTCCTCTGCCCCTCAGCATAGAGGACGTCCATGGCCAAAGATGACTTGCCGGAGCCGCTCACCCCGGTGATCGTGATCCATCTCCCTATGGGGATGTCCAGGTCCCACCCCTTGAGGTTGTGCTGTCGAACCCCTCGAATCCGAATGACACCTTCCATGAAGAGCCCCTAGCCCTTTACCCTTGACGGCTCGATCTGTCCGCCTTTGGCCGTCGGTCCCATTGCCCCGCGCCCATCGCCTCGATCCCCTGGAGCTCCAACTGCTGGGACAGATCCTGATCCCGTGTCCGGCAAATCACGGCCCGTCGAGTACCCTTCAGCGTCTAGCATTGGGTCTTTTCCGGGAGAGATATTCCATGGGAAGGCAGCCCACCACCTCCTTCCTCCCCTCCAGAGGCGGGGGCTCGAAGCCCCAGATTATGCTGAGGAAGGAAAGCACGATGTTATACGTGGCCCCCCAGAGGATCTCGCGGACATCTCTGTCTTTGTAGATGAAACATGGGAAGGCGACGGGCCCTTCTTCTCCAGGATAAGGCCCTCCACCCTCACCAGATAGGATGTACTTGCCGTAATTCTCAGGATCCAGGAAAGAGGACAGGGGGATGGGCAGGATCCTCTCTACCTCCCAATTCGTCCGGAAACGACTGGGCCCAGATATGGATCCCACCATGGGAAGGATATCCCTCTCGAACATCCTGAGACGGTAAGGAGGCAAGGGACCCAGGAACTCCACCCTCCAGGGCGGGAGCCGCATCTCCTCCCAGCCCTCCCTAAGGCAGCAGGCCCAGTACATGGCAAGGATCCTTCGCCACTGGCTCTCGGTCCCTCGCAATCCCCTCCAGCCACGGCTGCGCCAAAGAGGAAGGGGTGGAATCCGAAGTAGGGCCCCTGCCAGACGGTCAACTCCAGGATGAGGGGTACCCCCTGGGCAACACAGATCCCCTGGCTGTCTGACCAGGGAGGAACGCTTGTTGAGGATGAGGACAGGCCCCTGACACCGGCTTGTCGGACACTGGATAAGAAAGAGGACCCCCGCCGTGCGCCCCGGTGGAACCGCGCGTCGATCACGAGGCAGGTCCCCAAGGGCGGCTGCCACACGGCCAAGGTCAAGCTCCAGCTGTGTTGAAAAACCCTGTGATTTCAAAAGATCGTCATGTCCTCCTGGGCGCAAATCCTCCAATGATGCAAACCGCTCCTGCGGTCCGGGCTCGACATACTGGCCTTCATATGGCTTGGCCCCGGCCAGAAGGATGAGACGAACACCCCTCCGTGCCCTTGCCGGACGGGGGTTTTCCCCCTCTTTGGATCCAGAGGGACAAAGGCCCCTGCTCTCGCGAAAAAAAGGACTACATCGGGAACCAACTGAGGGAATCAGGTGTCAAAAAGAGTAAATACCTCCTTTACTTTATCCCGTTTTGAGACCCTGTCCCCTCGCGGGCAGGGTCTCGCCTTTTTTAATCCCCCTTGCCGGCCCTCCCTCCTGCACCACACGAATCTCGTACACGGAGTTCCTGGTGCGGAAATGCTCCTCACCGTACTCCAGGACCTCCCCTGTCCGGAAAACCCTCCCATCATCCAGGTAAAGGCAGTACCTCTCCCCCACCTTCGGCAGGTCCATCTCCCATCCCAGCTTCTCCACCCCAATGGGGAACTTGTCGTTGCTCTTGCCCAGCACCTTCCGCAAACGCACCTTTCGAGGTACCTGTTCGATCACCCCCAGCTCAACCAGCCTCCGGGCAAGGCCTTCAAGCCCGGCGCTGAGGAGCTCACCGAGCCTTCGGTCTTCCTCCCTGCGCCCCAGGTCGACGACCGTCTGACGAGCCATCCTCAACAGAGAGGGCAGGTCCCCTCCCCTGCCCTCCATGATATCGATGATCGCCCTATGGAACTCCATGGTCTGTCGGATCAAGAGATCCGAGCTCCTCCTAGCCCCTCCCCGCCTCTCCTTGACCATGGGAGAATCCCCCGATCCCAGCACCTCAGGTTGGCGTCCCATTCACCACGATCTTGGAGAGCTCCTCTTCCTTCAGGGTGTTGACAAAACCCATCAATCTCTTGTGCGTCTCTGGATCGAGGTCCATGAACTTCAAACCGCTCCGGATCCCCTTGTCCGTGACCTCGCAACGCACCACCCTGGCCTTGGCCTGAATCTTCTCCCCGGTCCATGGAATGGTGAAGGACAGAAGGATGTCCTTATCCACCAGGTGCACGAAGTCCCCCCACATCAGACACCCGCTGTCGCTTATGTCCAGTATGTACCCCTCCCAGTGCCGCCTCCCACCCCGATCCGCAAGGTCCAAGAAACTCCCCCGGATGAAGATCTTCTTGCGCTCGCTGGTCCTCAAGTTTATCTCTTCTATGGAGGTCGGATACTCCAGGAACATGAGTCCGACAGGCTCCTTGAGGACACGCATTACCCTGCTCTTGAAACGAAACACAGCGTTCTCGAAACAGCGCACCCAGATGGAGTCCTTGGCCTTGATCTGTTGGGAGCCAGACTCCGCGAACGGGTATTCGAGGATCAAGAAGGACTTGGCCTTGAGCCCTACGATCTTCGCGTGAAAGCCAGGGGACGCTGCGGTGGGCTCGACATACACCTCCTCATTTAGCTGAAACAGCGGCACCCTCTCTTGTTTCATCGCCTCCACCTCCCTTGGCCAACAGGACAAAGAACCTTTCAAGGCCTCTTTGTCACGTCCTGCACACCCCTGTAAGATTATACACTATTGCCGGGCTTTTCGGTCAATGATTCCTTCTGACTAGGCCGTTCGATGATATGGGTCGCTCCAAGGTGACGTTGTCCTGGAGTCATGGGCGTCCCCTCGACGATCACGGGCCGCGCCGGTCCGGCACGTGAAAGCGCAGGGTTTGTGTGATAAGATGAATCCAAGGGCGTTTCAAGACCCAGGGAGAGGAGGGGCGCCATTGAACCCCCAGCCGGGTCACGGGGGAGAAGAAAACAGGGGCTGCTTGGTCCACGTGCCTGAGAGCCGATTCGAGGCTGATATCATCACCGAGGCCTTGGAGAGAGAGGGGATCCCGGTCCTGTGCCGTGTCCACGAGGAGACCGCCTACGACGGGCTGTTCATACCGCAACGTGGGTGGGCAAGCATCCTCGTGCCAAAGAGTTGGAAGGAAAGGGCGCTGGAGATCATCCGTGATGTGATGATGACATATCGCCCCTCCGCCCCCCCCTAATGCCCCTTCCC
>FWPV01015146.1_pt1 | contig 11147 bp, 9 predicted proteins | sample 2228371 | NCBI WGS metagenome assembly FWPV01 (sample SAMEA103939776, study PRJEB20133) | metagenome | reverse complement strand
AGACAAAGGAAGCTCTTTTCATTTATAATAAATTATACGAAAAGAGCCCTGATCCAGATATTCTGGTAAAGATTAATGAGCTGAAAAAATTATATCGCCAGGAAAAGCAAATGCTTTATAGTGAGCGCTTGCTTGTATTCTTAAAACTATTACAGAAAAGGTCAAATAATAATGTTTAAAGAGCTTTTTGAAAAAATTAAAACTAAAAATCCTGAGGTTGAAATGATCGGAATCTGGGGTGGAGACGGCCTGGAATTGGATAAGGCTGTTTTTAATCTTCCCCCGGAAGTTAATACTGAGTTGTTGGGCGCTGAATTAGCCGATGTTTTTTTACGCTTGCAGAAAATTTCTGAAATTGAAAAGAAATATTTCCTGGAAATGATTTTTAATCAAAACCGCAAGTTAGTTATTTTTTCGCTAAATTATCAATATTACATTTTAGTAATCGCCTCTGGGGATTTGGTGACAAATAAACTAAAATTTTATATTGAACTTTTCCGCCAGAATTTTCTCGACAATCTTTAATTAAAAGTTAAATTATTAATAGATCATTCGTAAAAATTCTTAAAGATGATAATTTTATATTGAATAGATTCTTTTTTTAAATATTTCCTGTTCAATTTATCTTACTGCTTGCATTGGGGAAAAAAAATTCATACAATATTAGATGACCTTATTGTGGAAAATTATATTGAGAAGATGTTTTATTTGGTGTAAACAAGGAGAAGAAAATGTTCAAATTTCAAAAAATTAAGGTTATTCCTTATCTTCCGGAACAGTTAAAACCGTTATTAAGAATCGCTTATAATTTCTGGATGACTTTTAATCCGATGGCGATAAAAGTGTTTATTGCTATGGACAGTGAATTGTGGGAGAAATGCAATCATAATCCTGTTCGAATGCTGGGTGAAATTGATCAGAAGAAACTGGAAGATCTATCACAGGATGAAGGTTTTTTGTTGCAGCTGGCAAAGGTTGAAGAGCAGCTGAACAACTATCTCAATCTTTTAAAAAGTCTGAATGGTAATCAGGAGTGTTCAATCGCCTATTTTTCAGCTGAGTATGGTTTGAATGATACTTTGCCGATTTATTCAGGTGGTTTGGGAATTCTTTCCGGAGATCATGTTAAATCGGCTTCTGATTTGAATTTGAATTTTGTTGGAATCGGCCTTCTCTACCAGAATGGTTATTTCCAGCAATATCTTAATCAGGATGGATGGCAGCAGGATTTCTATGTCCAGAATGATTTCTATAATATGCAGGTTCAGGAAGTAAAAAATGATCAGAATGAGAGTATTGTTGTTGACATTGATTTTCCTGGAAGAAAATTGTATTTAAAAGTCTGGAAAATTGAAGTTGGCCGGGTGTTGCTCTATATGCTTGATTCGAATATTGAAAGCAATAGCTTTGAGGATCGTCATATTACCGCTCAGCTTTACGGCGGAAATATTGAAACCAGACTGCAGCAGGAAATCGTTCTCGGGATTGGCGGGATGCGGTTACTGGAGATATTGAATCATAAAGTGGATGTAGTTCACATGAATGAAGGCCACTCAGCATTTACAACTTTTGAGCGTATCAGGCAGTTGATGAAAACCAATCAGCTCAATTTTTCACAGGCTTTTGAAGTGGCAAAAAAATCAAATGTTTTTACTACTCACACACCAGTAAAGGCTGGACACGATGAATTTCCGGCAGATTTAATCAGAAAGTATTTTGGAACTCTTGTTGCTGAGCTTAAAATCAGCTGGAACGATTTTCTGGCAATTGGTCGGGCAAATCCTGAAAATCAGAGTGAACCTTTTTCCATGACTGTTGCTGCAATTAAATGTTCAACTTATATCAATGGTGTTTCCAGATTACATACCCAGGTTTCAAAAGAGATGTGGCGTAATCTTTTCCCGCTCGTTCCGGTAGAACATATTCCGATCAAAGCTATAACCAACGGAGTTCATATTCCCAGCTGGATCTCCTTTGAACTGAACGATTTGTTTGAACGCTATCTGGGAAATAAGTGGCGTGAGCAACAGGATTATAAAGATGCCTGGGAAAAGATTTACCGTATTCCGGATCATGAACTCTGGAGCATAAAAGAGATAAGGAGAAGAAGACTGATTGCTCTTGCGCGCAAAAAATTGATTCAGCAGCTTCAACAGAAGGGAGCATCAAAAGTTCTCATTGATGAAGCCGAACAGGTTCTTGATCCGGAAGCGCTGACAATTGGTTTTGCTCGCCGTTTTGCTACCTATAAGCGCGGTAACCTGATCTTTCAGGATCCGGAAAGATTGCTGGCAATACTTAATAATAAAGAAAAACCTGTGCAGATTATTTTTGCCGGAAAAGCCCATCCTCAGGATCAGGCGGGCAAGGAATTAATAAAAAATATTATTAATTTTATTTCGAAATATGCAGTACGCAACCGGATAGTTTTTCTGGAAGATTATGATATCAATATTGCCCGCTATATGGTGCAGGGAGTAGATGTCTGGCTGAATAATCCGTTGAGACCACTTGAAGCCTGTGGTACTTCTGGTATGAAAGCAGCCTGTAATGGAGCATTAAACCTCTCTGTGCTTGACGGCTGGTGGGATGAAGCCTATGACGGGCAGAACGGGTGGGCAATCGGTAATCGAGAAAAATATAGCGATACAATTTATCAGAATGAAGTAGAGAGCAAAGCAATTTACTCAACACTGGAAAAAGATATAGTCCCGCTGTTTTATAATCGCGGTGCTGACGGACTGCCGCGCGAATGGATAAAAAAGGTTAAATACGCAATGGTTAATATTACCTCTTATTTTAATACTCATCGGATGGTCAAAGAGTATTTTAATAATTTTTATCTTCCTGCTGCCCAAAATTTCAGGACTCTCCTAAGAGACGAAGCTCAAAAAGTGAAAGAGTTTATTTACTGGAAAGAAACTATAAGTCAGAAATTCAGCTCAGTAAGAATTGAAAAGATAAATTTCGATAACAGAAGAATCTATCAGACTGGGGAAAAAATTCCTCTTGAAGTTGATGTCTTTGTCGGAGATCTTTTACCTGAAGAGCTCGACGTGACAGCGATTATTGGAAAATTAACTGCCGATGATCTGTTGACTGACTTAAAGGAACACAAACTAAAAAAAACAGAGAAAGTCGCAGAAAATATTTATCGTTTCGGGGAAGATGTTATTATAACCGGAGCAGGCAATTTCGGATTACAGATCAGAGTTACGCCTTTTCATGATTTACTCAGTTCTCCCTATGAGTTGCAACTGGTTATCTGGGGGTAGCAGAAAAGAGTGTGAGATAGAAAAAATCGTTTTTATTTTCTGAAGAGAGCAGGTAATAACCATATTCTTTGTGCGAATAGTTAAAGCCGAATCGGGCGATCAGCCGGTCAAGCTCAATAAAATTCAGGTTAAAAGCTGAATTCAATCCCTTGATTACTTTTTCAGTCTCCTCTTCCAGAAAAGAACAGACTGAATAGAGAATAGGCTTTTTGGGAAATTTTGTGGCTAAAGCAGTTAATATTTTTAATTGCAATTCAGCCTGTTTTTTAGCTTCTTTTTCCGGGAAGCAGGATTTGAGATCAGGATTTTTTCTTAATGTACCGGTGCTGGTGCAACTAAGATCAGCAATAAGAAAATAATCAGCATCATCTTTCAGCGGAAGACTCAGCGCGTCGGCATGCATTAAGCTCACTCTTTTTAAGGACCATCGCTTCTGAAAATCTTCAAGCAAAGATAATCTTTTAAAATTCAGGTCAGAGGCAACTATTCTGGCTTTAGGCTGTAAAGATTTCAGGGCAATCGTTTTAGACCCCGGGGCAGCAGCTACATCAAGAAATATTCTTTGGTCAGAAAAAAAATGAGCAGCAATGCGTGAAACAAGATGTGATGAGCTGTTCTGAATATAAGCGGGAAATTTGGTTAATATTTTCCGGCGGACAGCAGCCAGACTTCCGACTTCAAAGCTCTCCAGATTCTTCTGAATTCTGAATTCAATACCATTTTGGTTAAGAATGCTTTGTAAATCAGAAAAACTTAACCGGGGAAGATAGGGAAAGATTTGAAAATTTGGTTCGCTGTCAAGATAAGCCAGCTCTTTTTCCAAATCAACGGTGATTTTTTTTAATTCCCGGATATAGCTTTGATCAATTGCATACTTCAGGCAAAGATCACTGCTTGCAGCGATTTGCTGCAGCAGCAGTTGCTGGCTTTCAGAAATTTTACGCAATATGGCATTGACCATTTTTTTATCTTTAGCCGGCGTATTTTCTACCAGTTCATTGACAATTGTATAATGCGGAATTTTCTGAAAAAAAAGTAAGAGCAGAGTGCCGATCATTAAGATAAGCCAGCTGGTTTGAACTGGTTTTTTTTTAAGAAACTGATTGAGAATTTTTTGCAGGATAATTTTTTTCCGGAAATAGAGAAATATTATTCTGCTAAAAAGCTGCTTTTCGTTATTGATTATCTCTCTTTCCATAACTCTTTGCAGCTGCCAGCGAAAATTGGAGCGACTGTTTTCAGCCTGAAGCAGAAATTTTAACAATTCTGGAAAGGAATTTAACAAATGGCTTCACCGAGTTTATTGCCCAGATCGTACTGGTAAGGCGTCATCTCTTTTTTTCCTTCTGGTTTAAGGCTGATGATTCCCAGCATAGTCTGATTGCCACAGGCAACAACCATTTCGGAAGGGGTTAAACAAATGATCTTTCCGGGGAGTTCTGCAGTTTTTCCGGCAATGAGTTTTATTTGTTTTAGAATAATTTTTTTATTCTGGTGATAGAAGTAAATTTCTGGCCAGGGCTGAAAAGCTCTCCAATAGTTAAATATTCTGTCAGCAGAATTTTTAAAATCGATTAATCCCTGTTCTTTTTTTATAGCCGGGGCATAACTGACCAGATTTTCCTGCTGGGCAAGTTTTTGGGCTTTTTTTTGCAGAATTAAATCAATTGTCGAGATAAGCGGGTCAATTGACTGATTGATATAAAGGTCAAGAATTTGCGGAAAAGTCAGATCTTCAGGAAGCGGTAATTCTTTTTGAAAGATAATCGGACCTGCATCCAGTTTGCTAACCAATTCAAAAATAGTAAAACCGGAGCGGCTTTCGCCGTTAATGATAGCCGTCTGCAAAGGCGCTGCTCCTCGGTAGGATGGCAGTAAAGAGAAATGAAGATTAATGATTTTAAAAGGAAAGTAATTAATTATTTTTTGCGGGATCAGCCTGCCATAGGCTATTACTACTCCGAGATCAGCCTGAACAGAGAGCAATTCTTTCAGAAAGCAATCTTCTAATCTTTCCGGCTGAAAACATTTTATTCCGTTGTCTGAAGCATAATCTTTAACTGGATGGGGAATTGGCCTCTTATTTCTGCCGCCCCGGCGATCAGGTCCGGTTACTATTGCCATCAGCTGAAAATTTTTTCTTAAAGCTTCAAGATAAGGGATTACAAAAGGCGGGCTTCCAAAAAAAACAATTTTACCACTGACCACTTTTTTTTAATTTTTTTATCTCGCTTTTAATCAGACTTCTCTTCAAAGGAGAGATATGATGAATGATTAATGTAGCATTTAAATGGTCAATCTCATGCTGGATTATTCTTGCCAGATAATCCTTTGCTTCAATTTCAATCTCCTTTCCGTCAATGGTTAAAGCTCTGACCAGAATTTCAAAACTGCGTTCCACTGGAACATAAATGCCTGGAAAAGAGAGACATCCTTCATCGGCGGTAAATTTTCCGTTTCGGGCAACTATTTCCGGATTGATTAGAATCATCAGTTCATTTTCTTTTTCTCCGCATGATGGATCAACCGTAATCAGAGCAAGAGACTGACCGATCTGCGGAGCTGCCAGTCCGACTCCCGGTGCCTGATGCATTGTTAAAATCATTTGCTGGCTCAATTGGACGATATTCCCGTCGATATTTTTTATCTGCATAGCGGGTGATTCCAGAACCGGGTCACCATACTTAACTATTTTTAAAGGTTCTAATTTCATAAATAATTATAGTGTCTGAATCGTTTACTGTCAATTATGATTAGCCTGAAGGGAAAAGAATGAGGTTGGCTCTTTACCTCAGTTTTATTTCTGTTTCATCAATTCCGATTACTTTTTTACTGATGTAAAAATTTTTAATAAAAGTTAATTTTGAATTATGAGTGCGCATATAAATATCAATCATTGCTGATTCCCATCCTCCCCGCTGACGGTCAAAGAGTTGCAGATTGCGGATCCGGTAGCCAAAAAGCGAGGTTATTGTAATAACCGGGCTTTCCTGCTGGGGAAGTAGTTTCTGCTTCTGAAAAAGCATTTTAAAAGTATCGCCGATATTTTTCCCGCTTTCAATGAAGCGAAAAACGGCAATCAGGTATAAATTACTGATTGCCCGTTTGCTTTTATTGATTATCCGGAACTGGATTTCCGGTGTGATTATAAATCCTTTAAAATCGGGCTCATCAATTTTTTCGCCGACTTTCCAGTAGCTGTTTATCTCGGAAAAGCCGATTGCCTGAACCAGTTCATCTTCAGTCCAATTTTCCGAAAGATAGAGATTGCGAAACCAGAAAAAGACAGCAAGCAATATGATGGCAAAAATTGAGTTCAGCCAGAATTTGGAATTTTTCCAGAAAGGCTTTTCCGGAGGTAAAATATTATCGGCATCGAAATTAATCATATTAGATTATAACATACTATTGTAAAAAGCTTTTTAATGATTTTTAAGCTGAAAAAAATTCTAAAAATTGAAACTGTCTATTTTTATACTATAATTATTTTGAGAACCATGAAATGTCAGCAATTCTTTTTTAGTCATGGGGTAGGTAAGCTGGTTAAACTATTTTTATTAGCTCTTCTTTTTTTTAGTTCTTTTAATTTGAATGCAGAATTAAATCCACAAAAAATCAGAGTGGTAATGGATAATAACTATCCTCCCTATACATTTTTAGATGAAAATGGTGAAGCAGTCGGCATTTTAATCGATCAATGGAGACTCTGGCAGAAGAAAACAGGCATTATTGTTGAACTTGTTACAACAAAATGGGAAGATGCATTGGAAAGGATGAGATTAGGAGAGTTTGATGTTATTGATACAGTTTTCTACACTCAAGAGCGCGATAAGTGGCTCTCCTATTCCAAACCTTATGCTAAAATCGAAGTTCCTCTTTTCGTTGCCCGCGAACTATCCGGCATAAGCGGCTTTGAAACATTAAAGGGGTTTATCGTTGCTGCCAAGAAAGGCGATGCGGTTGTAGAAGTTCTGAATAATAATGGTATTAAAAATTTGATTTTGTATGATAACTATGATGAAATCATAAAGGCAGCAATTGAGAACAAACTCTCAATATTTACCGTAGATAAGCCTCCGGCGCTCTATTATATAAGGAAATATGATGTTACTGATTCCTTTAAAGAGGCTTTTTTAATTGATATCGGCTGGTTTCACCGGGCAGTTTTAAAAAACAACACAGAGCTTTTAAAGCTTGTTGAAGCCGGTTTTGAAAAGATTAGCAAAGCCGAATTTACTGCAATTGAGGAAAAGTGGTCAGGGAAAAGTTTACTAACGGCTGATCGGATTAAGTTTTTTGTAATTTTGATAACTCTTCTTACAGCTATGATTGTTCTGTTTTATATATTTAATGTAACTCTGCGGAGAAAAGTGAACAGAATTGTTACCGAACTTTCCAAAAGCAGGGAGAAGTTTTTTGCCATATTTGATCAGGGCCAGAACATAGAAATCATTTTGAGTCTGGAGGGTCGGATCCTTGAGGTTAATCAAAAAGCGCTTGAATTTTGCCCTGTTTCCAGAAACAATTTCCTGCACCAATATATCTGGGAGCTTCCCTGCTGGAAAAAGTCTTCAAAAGACATTTTTGAACTTCAGAAAATTTTTTTAAAAGGGGTCAGCCAGAAGCTGTTTAATTTTGAAGCGGAATTTGATTTCCGCGAGAACAGGAAAGCGCAGATCTTTTTTTCACTGCTGCCAATTGTTAATGACCGAAAAGAGACTCTTTTCTTTCTGTTGCAGGGACGTGATATAAGCGAATTAAAAGCCGCTCAGCAGGATCAGCTGGAATTAGAGCAGCAGTTGCTTAATTTGCAGAAAATTGAAAGTATAGGGCTTTTTTGCAGTGGCATTGTTTATAATTTTAATAATATGCTGATGGTAATTATCGGCAATCTTGATCTGGCATTGAAGCGTTTAACTGATTCCGGTTATGTCAGGGAAAAAATTCTGACTGCGATCAGCTCTGCTCAGAGCGGAGCTGAGGTAATCAACAAATTGATCTCTTTTACCGGTAAAAAAAGCCCTGAGTATTGTGAGATTTTTTTTGATCAGCTAATCAAGGAAAATTCTCAGTTTTTCAGAACTTTTATTCCGGATAATATTGAGCTTGAATTTGATGTCCAGGAAAATGTTCCCCTGATTATTGGCGACCCGGTTCAAATCAGACAGATGCTGATGAGCCTTTTGATGAATTCGGTTGAAGCTATTGGCAGAAAGAGCGGAAAGATAAAAGTAGTTGCTGGAAAAATTTTTCTGACAGCCTCTGATTTAAAAAAAGATTTACTGGCTAACAATTTTTCTGCCGGAGAATATTTTGTGATCAAAGTTGAAGATAATGGCTCAGGAATTAAGCCGGAGAATATTAAAAAAATCATTGATCCTTTCTTTTCAACCAGAGGTTCAGGAAGAGGATTGGGAATGTCCACCGTTGCCGGAATTGTTAAAGCTCATAATGGCGGATTGCTGATTTCAAGTTCTTTAAACAGGGGCACTACCGTGCAGATTGTTTTTCCTCAATATATGCTCGAAAATGAAAAAAAAATAAAGCAGGGTAGAACTGAGGCGATTGCAGAATATCCCGGCGTAGATCTGAGCGGGACTAAGGTGCTGATTATTGATGATGATCTTGAAATCCGGCTTATCGTAGCTGAAATACTGAAAGATAAAGGAGCATCCGTTTTTCAGGCTGCCGATGGAAAAGAGGCTTTAAAAATTGTTTCTCAATACGGAGATGACATTGGATTAATTATCATTGATCATTTTCTGCCTGAACAGGACGGAGCTGTTACCTTAAAACAGATACGCAGTGTAAACAGTAAAGCAAAAGTAATTGTCAGCAGTGGTGCCGATTCCGGTGAACTGCAGGAATATTATCAGGCGTTTCAGGTTTCTGCTTTTCTGAATAAGCCCTATTTCCCTGATGACCTGAAAGCGGTTATTGATAAGATCTTTTTTCATAATTGAACTTTTGCAGATGAAAAAGATTCATCTGTCTTTATTAAAAGAATTAGTTTTATGAATTTCCGGCATGGTAAAATAACTTGCTTGAGGTTGATAATTGTGCTAAAATTATAAAAATGCCATTTTTGCGAATCGTATTCTATTTTTCTTTAAATTATGCTGCCAATAATAACTTCTATCTCCCTCCTTTTTTGCAAAATCCTCCAGGTAACGAGTTAATCGTTATCAGTGAGGTTTTAGAAGAAGGAGAAGCATCATATTATGGAGATGATTTTCATGGCAAAAGAACTGCCAACAGCGAAGTTTATGATATGAACAAGCTTACTGCTGCTCACCCTTATCTTCCCTTTCATACGATTTTAGAAGTTGAAAATCTGGAGAACGAAAGAAAAGTTCTGGTCAGAATTAATGATCGCGGACCATTTATTAAGAACAGAATCATTGACCTTTCTGTTGAGGCTGCCAGAAGGATTGATATGCTCGAAAAAGGAGTTGCCCGCGTTCGGCTGAAGATTTTTAAAAAGTTTTCTCCGGAAAACATTCCTTCCCATCAGCTTTTAAAGAGTTTTATTTTGCAGCTTGGAGCTTTTAGCAATAAGAATAACGCTGAAAATTTCCTGAATCGCCTGCAAAAGTTTTTTACAGAAATCGGATTTAAAATTATCTATGAGGATCGTCTCTTTAAAGTGGTTACCGCCAGTGAGTTTTCAGAAGAAGAGCTTAAAATGGTTCAGGAAAAATTCAAGAAGAATAATGTCAGCTTTTTCGTTCGCAGTTCAAAAAAAGATAACTAATGACAAAAAAAACCCATTATAAAGTTTTGATTGTTGATGATGACGCAACAATTCTTCAGGTTTTGAAAGACTACTTTTCGCTGCAGCAGGCAAAATGCGAAACTTTTACCGATGCCAGGCAGGCGCTTGCTTTTCTTGAAAAAAACAGTGTTGATCTTGTGCTGACTGATCTTGTTATGCCGCGAACAGACGGGATTTTTTTTATCAATGCTTTACGTTCAATAAAAAGAGATATTCCGGTGATAGTTATGACTGGTTTTGGGACAATAGACCATGCAGTTGAATCAATGAAGGCAGGAGCAGCCGACTTTATTACCAAGCCGATTAATTTCGACCATTTGAATTTTGTTGTTAAAAGAATCCTTGAAAAAAAGATGCTCGAAAAAATAGCCAGTCAGAAAGATTATTATCAGGAGCTTTCTTTTACCGATGCTTTGACATCTTTAAGCAATTTCCGTCATTTTCAGCAGATAATTGATAAAGAACTGTCACGCCACAAACGCTATAACCGCCCGATGGCAGTAATGATTGCTGATATTGATGATTTTAAAACTTTTAACGATCGCTTCGGTCATCTGTTTGGAGATCAGGTTCTTGTCGAGGTTGCCCGGACAATCCGCAACTTTATCAGGGAGAGTGATTTTGTAGCTCGCTATGGCGGAGAAGAGTTTATTATCATTATGCCTGAAGTTCTGAAGAAAGATGCCATTCAGATCGCCCGCCGCGTTCTGATTGCGGTAAACAAAACTGATTTAACCTATTTAAATCCCTGTTGCGAAGAACGGATTTCAGTCACAATCGGCATATCATCCTATCCGGAAGATTGTCTTTCCAAAGAGCAGCTGGTGGAACAGGCAGATAAAGCCCTTTATTATGGCAAACAGAATGGCAAGTCCTGTATTGTTCTTGCGGCAACGAATGAAATCTTCAGATAAGCTTATCCGCACAATCATCTTCTGGCAGTTGTTTGCTTTTTTTTTTACAGGATGTGCAGTTCATTCCAGCAGAAAAATTGACTTCTCGGGGTCAGGAGTAGTTGAAAAATTCTGGATGCGCGTGGAAATAAGAGAAGGTAAACATGTTCGCAAATGTAAAATTCTCTCTTATAAGACAGCAAA